>CDZT01038559.1_pt1 | contig 40285 bp, 41 predicted proteins | sample 557531 | NCBI WGS metagenome assembly CDZT01 (sample SAMEA3182066, study PRJEB8094) | gut metagenome | biome: human; feature: gut; material: Stool; isolation source: human stools | place: Canada | collected 2013-03-05
GGCAAGCCGTAGGCTTGCCCGCGCTCCGTTATTTCAAAACCGTTAACCAGTGTTAAGAAAACAAAACATTTGCTCCGGCCGCCCACTCCTGCTTTCCTTCAGACCCGTTCTGTTTTCAAGCGTTTCCCGCCTTTTCCAGACTTGGCACGCTGTTTGCGATGAACCTGGGTGAGCATCAATTCCAAGCAACGGAAAGGCAGGATGAAAAAAGAATGAGCGAGCGTTTGTTAGACGGTATCCGGGTACTGGACTTCACTCAGTTCCTGGCAGGCCCCTATTGCAGTCAGTTCCTGGCCGACATGGGCGCCGAGGTCATCAAGGTGGAAAATTTGAAGAGCGGCGGCGACTTTGTCCGCAACGCCCAGCCCCGCGAGCCGGAGGGCGGCCTGAGCATGTATTTCGGCAACCTCAACCGCAACAAGAAGGGCGTGGCCCTGGACCTGAAGAGCGCCGGGGGCAAGGAGCTGTTCGCCAAGCTGGTCGCCTCGGCCGACGTGCTGGTGGAAAATATGCGCCCCGGCGTCATGGCCAAGCTGGGCTTTGGCTATGAGGCGTGCCGGCGCCTCAACCCCGCGCTGATTTTCGCTTCAGTCTCCGGCTTTGGCCAGTATGGTCCCAACTCCTACCGGCCGGGCTACGATCTGATCGCCCAGGCCATGGGCGGCTCCATGAGCATCACCGGCTGGCCGGGCAGCGAGCCCACTCGGGCTGGCATGGCCATCGGCGACCTGATGGCGGGTCAAAACCTCTGCATCGCCATCTGCGCCAGCCTCTACAAGCGCCGGGAGACCGGAAAGGGCCAGCAGATCGACGTGGCGCTGGTGGACTCCATTTTCTCCGGCATGGAGGCCAAGATTATGAACTACCTCTACGGCGGCAAGATGCCCGAAAAAACCGGCAACCGCTATATCACCTCCGCCCCCTACGATTCTTACCGGGCCAAGGACGACTACTATGTGATCGCCAGCGGGACGGACGCCCACTTCATCAAATTCTCCGCCGGGATGGGCATGCCCGAGCTGGCCCGGGATCCCCGCTTCTGCGATACCCCCAGCCGGAACCAAAACTGGGAGGCCCTCAAACAGATCATCAACGACTGGTCGTCCGACAAGACCGCCGCGGAGTGCGTCGCGCTCATCGACAGCTGGGGTATCCCCGCCGCCCCCATCTACAACTGCGCCCAGGCCTGCGCCGACGCGAACATCACCCAGGTGCGGGAGATGCTCGTGAAGGTCCCCCGGCCCCACGACGGCCGTGAGGGAACGCTCACCGTCATCGGCAATCCCATCAAAATGAGCGAATACCCCTGTCAGTACACCAAAGGCGCGCCCCTGCTGGGCGAGGACAACGCGTCGATCTTCCGGGCGCTTGGCTTCAGCGACGAGCAGCTGGCCGCCTACCGCGCCCAGGGCGCAATAAACTGAGAGGGGCGAACGCGATGAAACTTCCGGAACAGGTCGAGATCACCGAAGTCTGCCCCCGGGACGGCTGGCAGAACTTCAAGACCTTCCTGCCCACCGAGACCAAGGTGGCGTACATCAAGAAAATGATGGACACGGGCATCCGCTCCATGGAGATCACCAGCTTTGCCCACCCGAAGTGGGTGCCCCAGTTCGCCGACGCGGCCGAGGTGGCCCGGGCGGTGACGGGCTATGCCGGGGAGCGGGGCGTAAGCCTCTCCTGCCTGGTGCCCAACACCCGCGGCATGCTACGGGCCCGGGACGCGGGGCTGAGCAACATCTGCTTCGTGCTCTCCGCCAGCGAGGCCCACAATCTGCGCAACTCCAACAAGCCCATCGCCGATTCGATGGAGGACTTCCAGCGCTCGGCGGCGGAGGCCCACGGCCTCAACGTGCAGCTGGCTATCTGCTGCGTCTTCGGCTCTCCCTTTGGGGACGAGGTGCCCGTGGAACGGGTGGCCTGGATCATCCGCGAGGCCCAGGCCCTGGGCGTGACCCGCATCGGTCTGGCTGACTCCGGCGGCAACAGCGACCCCAACACCACCCGCCGGGTACTGCGCGGGCTGCAGGATCTGGGCATCGACACCCGCGATATGGCCATCCACCTCCATGACACCCGCGGCCTAGGCCTGGCCAACGCCTACGCCGCCATGCTGGAGGGCTCCTGGCGGTTCGAGTCCTCTCTGGCCGCCATGGGGGGCTGTCCCTTTATCCCCGGCGCCAAGGGCAATATCAGCACCGAGGACCTGATCTACCTCTGCCGCCAGATGGGCGTGCACACCGGCCTGGATCTGGAGAAAACGACGGCGCTGTCCCTGGAGATGAGCCAGTCCATCGGCCACCCCATTACCAGCAGCATGGCAAACGTCTTTCACAACGGGGACCTATGCAGCCGGTAGCCGCCCAAAACGCAAACACCGCCCCGGCGCGCCTTTTCCGGCATGCATCGGGGCGGTGTTTCCGCCGAAAGCGCCGCCTGCCTCCCGTGCGGAGCTTACAGGCCCTTTCCGCCGTCGGCACGGATGATCGCACCGTTGAGGTAGCTCGCCCGGTCCGAGGCGAGATAGCACACCACGTCTGCGATCTCCTGGGGCTCGGCCGGCCGGGCCATTGGACCTAGGATCGCAGGGTCGATGGTCTTCAGGATGTCTCCGATCATCTTGGTATTGATGGCTCCGGGGCAAACGGCACAGACCCGGATCCCCATAGGGCCGTACTCGGTGGCCGCGTTTATTGAAAACGGCCCCAGCTCACAGGGTGTCTCCCGCTTTGATATCCCGGAACAGCAGCGCGAAGATCAGCATGACCACGGCGCAGAGAACCGGCATCCGGAACAGGGCCGCCATGGTGGGATCTCCGGCCAGCTGAGCGCCGTAGATGCCGCTGGCGATCGTGTTGCCCAGCACGCCGCCTGCCCCCATGAACGCCATTCCCCCCGCCAGTTCATCCGGCTTGAGGACTTTCATGGGATAGGTATAGGGGACGATCTGCTGCACGCCGTTGACCATGCCGTAGAACAGCGAGGCCAGGACCACGAGCACCAGGCCCATCAGCGGGGTGGCCGAGCCGGTCATGGCCCAGTAGAGCACGCCGCCCACAATGGAGGAGAGCGACCAGAAGACGGTCATCCCCTTATAGCGCCCGTTCTTTGCCGCAAGGCTGCCAAATACGACCGACAGGACCGTGGCGATCACGAGGGCGGGCAATGTGACGAAGCCGGCCACAGTGCTGTTGTAGCCCAGAACATACTGCACATAGGTGGGGACATAGTTATTGGCCGCATTGCCCAGAGAATAAAACAGGCTGACCATAAAAATGGCGAGGTAGAATTTGTTGCCCAGCAGCTTGGCCGGATAGATGGGGTTTTCCGCCTTGCGCTCCACCAGCACCAGGGCCGCCAGTCCGGCGAGCGCCACCGCAAGCAGCGTCAGCAGCAGGGGAGAGGTCCAGCCGTACGTGCTGCCCCAGTTCATGGCCAGGGAGAAGGGGATCAGCATAACAAAAGTGGCAATGCAGCCGCCCACGTCGATGGCGCTGTGCTCTCCCGCCTGTTTGGGGACATTGGGCAGCCCGATCAAGCAGAAGATCGCGCCCACCGCCAGGATGGGCAGGGAGACATAGAACTGTACCCGCCAGTTGACGGCGCACAGGATGCCCGCCACAGGAGAGCCCAGGATCATGGCCACCGTGGACAGGGCCTGGGCGATCCCCGAATAACGGGGTGCGTCGCTCTGCCCGAACAGATCGGAGATCAGCACAAAGATATTGGAGACGAACAGTCCCCAGGCAAAGCCGCTGACCGTGCGCGCGATGGTAAACACCCAGAAGGAAGGGGCAAAGGCCGCCACCGCATAGGAGATGATATACAGTACCAGCGCGCTCAGAAAGAGCTGCCGGTGGCCCGCCTTATCGCTGAGTTTTCCGCTGATGGGGATCGCCACGCAGCGGGCCACGCTCTCCAGGGTGAAGATCATCCCCACCGAGGCGATGCTGTCGAAGTATCCCGCCACCGAGTAGCCGTAAACGCCCACGCCGCAGATCAAGAACATGGTCATGAAATTGACGATCAGTATCCCGATGAATGCAAGTTTTCTTTTTCCGCTGTTTCCTGTCATAGTGCAGCCTTCCTTTCCAATCCGTCTCAAGTATGCCGCCGCTTGGCGGCGCTCTCCACAGTTGTTACTATAGCAAACGCCATGCCAACGGATTTCCCGCTGATTCCGCCGGTTTTCCCCGCTTTGTGTATCTCTTTCGGAAACACCGTATAAAAAGTATACCCTTTGCAGCGCCTGTGGAGGGCTTCAGCGGTTGCGGAATACGGGCGGGCGTTTCTCCACAAACGCCTGCGCGCCCTCCTGCTTGTCGCCCGTTCCGCACAGCAGCGCGATTCCGCGGTTCTCAAAGCGCAGGCCCTCCTCCAGGCCGTGCTCCATGGCGCAGGCAACGCTTTTTTTGATCTGGGCCACCGCGATGGGCGCCCGCCGGGCGATGGTCTGCGCCAGTTCCAGGGCGGCGTCCAGGCTCCCGCCCGCCGGAGCCAGTTCATCCGCCAGCCCGGCCCGCAGCGCCTCCTGCGCCGTAATGGGAAGGCCGGTGTACATCATTTTTTTTGCAAATCCGGGTCCCACCAGCCGGGGCAGGCGCTGGGTGCCGCCATAGCCCGGCTGCATGCCCAGGGTACATTCCGGCAGCGCGACTCTGGCGCGCTCGTCAAAAATGCGGACATCGCAGGCCATGGCCAATTCCAGCCCCCCGCCGAAGGCGCTGCCGTTTACCGCGCAGAGGACAGGCCTGGGAAAGCGTTCGATCCTTCGGTAGACCTGAGAGCCAAACCGGCAGTTCTCACTTCCGGTGGCGCTGGTCCAGGTCTGAAACTGCTTGATGTCCGCGCCGGCACAGAACAGTTTGGGCAGGGCGCTGCTCAGGACCACAGCGCGCAGGTCCGTGTGAAACTCCAGCGTCTGAAACGCTTCGTCCAGCTCCTCCAGCAGGGCGCGGGTAATGACGTTGACCGGCGGCGCGTTGAGCAGCAGCGTGCATACCCCCTTTTCCTCTGTACAGACAAGGGTACGAAACGTCCGCTCCATAGGGCATCGCTTCCTTTCCGTTGTGATGATGTTCTATGGAAGAGAAAGCAAATCCCATACCAAGTCCCGCCGCCGCCCTGGGGCGCCAAGGAAAACGGCGCCGCCGCACAACCAAGGTGCGGCGGCGCCGGACAGCGTTTCTCAGCGCAGGTTATATTTGTCCAGTTTCATATAAAAGTTCCGTTTGGAGATGCCCAGGATCTCGATGGCCCGGGCCTTATTGCCGCCGGTCAGGCTGAGGACCGCCTGAATGGTGTCCCGTTCCGTCTTTTCCAGAATATCCTGAAGCCGGTAATTTTCCGCGTTCTTTTTGCTGCGGCGGTTCCGGCAGTCGGCGACCTGGTGGGGCAGGACTTCCGTGGAAATGATCTCGTCCGTACTGAGCACCGACATGCGCTCCACACAATTTTTCAATTCCCGGATATTGCCCGGCCAGGTATAATCGCAGAGCAGCTCGGTCACCGCACTGGAGAAGGAGCGGTCTCCCCCGTACTGCTCCTGAAGTTCCTGCAGGAAGTGGTTGGCCAGCACCGGGATATCGCTTCTGCGTTCCCGGAGCGGCGGCAGATTCAGCGGGATGACGCTGATGCGGTAGTACAGGTCCTCCCGGAACGTGCCCTCCTCCACCATGGCCTCCAGATCCCGGTTGGTGGCCGTGATGAGCCGGAAATCCAGTTTGATGGTCCTGGTCGCGCCCACACGGGTGATCTCATGCTCCTGCAGCGCCCGCAGCAGCTTAACCTGCATGGACATCGGCATCTCGCCGATTTCGTCCAGGAACAACGTGCCGCCGTTGGCCAATTCAAACTTGCCCGGGTTCCCGGTGGCCTTGGCCCCGGTAAAGGCCCCCTTCTCATAGCCGAACAGCTCGCTCTCCAGCAGCGTCTCCGGGATGGCCGCGCAGTTGACTTTGATGAGGGGGCCGCCGGCATAGGGACTGCTGTAGTGGATGGCCTTGGCCAGCACCTCCTTGCCGGTCCCGCTCTCGCCGGTCAGGCAGACCGCCGCATTGGAGCGCGCCACCTGGGCAGCAGTGCGCAACACCGCCACAAAGGCCCGGGAGGAGCCGATCACCGAACGGAAGGGCAGGGGGAGCTGGGTCTTTGCATCCAGCTCCCGCCGCAGCTCGTCGGCCAGGGTCCTGTAGCGGTTCATCTCGTGATTCATCTGGGCGATCTGCGCCGTGTCCCGGCTGAGGATGACGGCGCCTAAGAGCTCGTCCTCCTCCAGTTTCAGCGGGATGATGTCGGAGAAGGTGGTGAGCACGTCGCCGCAGAGGGAGTAGTACTTCAGCTTGGGCCGCTGCCGTTCCAGCACATCCAGAATCGGGAGTACATCCGTCTGGTCCTTCATCTCCGTCAATTTATAACTGGTGATCTCCTCCGGCCGGACCCCGGCGGCGCTCAGATTTGCGGAAAAGGTCCTCAAATAGCTGCTGTTCACGTATACGACCCGGGTGTCCCGGTCTACGATGATGACCGGCTCCTCAATGGCATCCAGCGCGCGGAAGAGCATCTCACGGCTCCGATCCCGGGGCTGGTGCCAGAGGGGGCTGTCCTGAAAACGATAGGAATACTCCTGCTGGTGCTCCTGAGCCATTGCGCTACCTCCCGAGCTTTTATTTTGGCGGAATTACATAAAATAGAGGGGCCTTTACCTGCTATTATAGCACAGATTGCCGCAGCAGAAAAGAGGGAGGCCCCAACAGCCATCCGCTGCCGGGGCTCCCTCTGTCGGGCGGGAAAAGGCTGGTCACTGCGCAGCCTTGGCTTGATACTTGGCCAGCATTTTTTCGGACACCTTGGGCGGCTTCAGGAACAGGAGAACCGCCACTGAAATGACGACGCCGAATACAGCCGCCACATAATAGGCATTGGACAGGGAGCCGAATTGGGTCAGCGCCCAGCCGCACACCGCCGAGGACGCCGCGCCGATCAGGGTGAGCAGCACGTTGCAGTAGGGCTGGATGCCGGCGTAGTTCTTGGCGCCGAAATAGGAGACCAGAGTGTTCATCACCGCGCAGATGATGGGGCCGTTGGGGGCGCCCGCCACAATCATGGAAAGCACCATCAGCGGCATACTGCCGCTCCTGGCGGCTACATCGAAGAGTACGCAGCCCACGGACGCCACCACGCCGATCAGCACCAGGGCGATCTTGGGGTTCATCCGGTCGGTAAGCGGGCTGAGGATCAGGCTGCCGACCAACAGTGCGCCGCTCATGATGGAGACCGCGCTGGCCGCGGTTATGTCGGCAAACCCGTTCATAATCAGGTGCGTCATTCCAAAATACTGTACGGCACAGTAGCCAAACACCGTGCTGCCCCAGGCCAGGCCCACGATCCACAGCTGCGGGCAGCGGACGGCGTCTTTGATCTCCCAGTCGACGGGAGACTTATAGCCCTGATAGACCCTGCGCGCCTTTCCCGGCTTGGCGGGCTTCCCCTCTGCCGGACCGCCGTCCATCTCCAGGCCCAGTTCGGAGGGATGGTCCCTCATAAAGATCATCTGAGGAATCGCGGTAATCAGCATCAGCAGCACCGCCATAATAATGAGGGCGCTTTTCCAGCTGAAGTTCAGGAACAGCCAGGTGATGATGGGCGGAAACACCACGCCGCCCAGTGCGCCCAGCGCCTGGACATAACCGCCCTGTTCCCCCCGGCGGCGGTCCCACCAGTTGTTGACCGCGGTAAAGCAGGCCAGCTGGTCGTTGAACAGCATGCTGAAGCTGACGGCAACGCCGTATACAAAAATAAACACGATCGGGGAATCCACCCAACCGGTGAGGGCAAGGAAAATCGCCGTGATGGTGGTCGTCCAGAAAATACACTTGCGGGGGCCGATCTTCATCAGCAGCAGCCCCACCAGCGGCAGGCCCAGTCCCAGGACGGACTTGAGCGTATAGGTGAAACTGACCTGGGCGGCATCCCAGCCCTTTACCAAAAGGACCTGGCTGACGATTGTGCCCGCAGAAGCAGACAGCAGGCCGTTGGAGCCGAAATAGGTCAGGCCGGCCAGCAGGGTGACGATCCACCCGTAATAGAGCTTCTTCTTTTGCATGGAAACACTCCTCTCATAATATCAGCTGAGGGATTGCCGAACAACGCTGAGACGGAATCAGTCCTGCTTATTGTAGGGGTAATCGGGGAACGCCGGGTCCACCTTGATGCACACCTTGCAGCTGTGCTTGGAATCCATGGACTTGTGGATGGCCTCGTCCAGCTGCTCCAGCGGGTAGACGTGGGTGATCAGATGCTCGGTGCGGAATTTGCCCTCGGCCATATACTGCACCGACTTTGCAAAGTTCCCCATCAGGCCGGGAATGACTTGAACGCCCTTCATCATCAGGTTGACCGGGTGGATCAGCGCCTTGTCGTCATCGCCGTATCCCGCGGCATAACACACTTTGCCGTTCTGTGTCACGATATCCATGGCCTCGGCCACACAGCCCATGTTGCTGGTGCACTCCACGGCGATGGTGGCGTTGCCGCAGGGCTTGGTAGAACGGTCATGGTAGGCGTACTCGCCGTAGCCCCAGATCTCAGCCATGGCATCATAAGCGCTCTTGCCCCGGGCGGGGTTGATGACGTAGTCCGCCCCGCTCTGCCTGGCCAGCTCCAGGCGGAAGTCGGATACGTCCACCACGGCGATCTCACACTGCTCGCATTCGGCCTTGAACGCCTGAATAAAGGACTGGCCGATGATGCCCGCGCCGTAGATCACGATCCGCTCGCCTCTGGGCTGGGGCTTGATGAGTCCTACGTTGCCGATGCCCACGCACATGGGCTCGCAGGTCGCGCCGACCATATCGTTGATGGAATCCGGCAGAGGATGTACGCTGACGCCCAGCTGGGCGTGGTGGATCACGGAGTATTCGGCAAACACGCCGTCCCGGCCGAAGCCCAGGCCGTATTTGGTGCTGTAGGGACACTCCCAGTCCTTTCCGCCGTTTTTGCACACCTCGCATTCGCCGCAGCCCTCAATGCTGGTGCCCATAAACCGCATCCCAACGGGGATGTCCTTTACCTGGTCTCCCACCTCCACCACGTAGCCGGTAAACTCGTGGCCGATAATGATGGGGGTGTGCTGCAGATAGTGCAGATCCCGATACGCCGGCAGATCGCCGCCGCAAACTGCCGCATAGCTGATTTTAAAAAGTATGTCCCTCGGTCCGATCTTCGGTATGGGGACTTGCTGATACACCAGCCTGCCAGGGCCCTCCAGGACCATAGCCTTCATTGTACCTTCCATGTTGGTTCCTCCCTTACTGCCATACTTCGCGTGCGGTACTGCGTTGTCCGCGCCGCCTTTTGTTTAAGCAAATAAAGTGCCAACTTTTTTCTTGCGAAAACGGCAGTATTTCGTTCAATTTGAGCCCACTTTCCTGGATCAATGGCCAAAATGTATATGTAAAAAAGGAAACAAGGTATAAATTATATACCATATCTCCAGGATAGAAACAAGCGGCAGCCGCGCACCGGCGCGGCTGCCGCTTGTTTTGGGAGCGGGGGTTCAGCGTCCCTTGAATACCGGTTTTTCCTTCCGGAAGAAGGCCTGGACGCCGATCTTATGATCTTCGCTCTGGAAGCAGATGGACTGTGCGTGGGGCTCCAGATCCAGCAGCTGCTCTAGGGTCATGTTGATGGAGTCGTTCATCACATTTTTGGCCATCCGCAGGGCGACCCGGGGGCCGTCCGCCAGACGCCGGGCCAGCTTTTGGGCCTCGTCCAGCAGCTGCTCATGCGGGACGACGCGGTTGACGATGCCCATCGCGCCGGCCTCCTCCGCGCCGATGGTACGCCCGGTGAAGACCAGTTCCTTGGCCCGCTGCAGGCCGACCAGCCGGGGCAGCGTATACAGCCCGGCCAGATCGGGGATCAGGCCTACATTGGCAAACGCCATACCGAACTTGGCCTTGTCGGAGGCCAGGATCAGGTCGGCCTGCATGGCGATGCAGAACCCGGCCCCTACCGCAAAGCCGTTGACGGCGGCGATGGTGGGCTTGGGCATGTTCAGAAAGGTCGTGACCATTTCCCGGAAGGACTTCATATAGTCATAACCCGCCTCCGCGGTGGGAAATCCCTCGTTCAGCTTCTTCAGGTCGCCGCCGGCGCAGAAGGCCTTCTCCGCCCCGGTAAGGATCACCGCGCCGACCGCGGGGTCTGCGGCCACATCCTTGTAGGCGGAGAGCAGTTCGGCGGAAAGTTCGTCCTCCAGCGCGTTCATCGCCTTGGGGTTGTTCATTTGGATTACGGCCACCCCGTCCGCTTTGGTGAGGATAATGGAATGATAAGACATCTTGCGTTTCCCTCCTTATTGGCCGCAGCAGGCGCCTTCGCAGTCCACCAGCTTTTGGGCCAGCTTCAGCTTCTCCTCCAGCTTGGCATCCCGGAGCATCATGATCCGCTGGGACTGGGGGGAGCCTGCGCCGTGCATGGATTCGACCACGGCGGTGCCCCCGCTCAGGGTCTCAACCAGGCGGTAAAGGCGGATCTTGTCCTCGGTACACATGCTCTCGTTGCCCGCCAGGTAGCGCTCGATCAGCGGTCCGATCTCCGGGTTGCGCAGATCGGCCTCGGCCGGCAGGGTGGCCAGCAGGCCGCCCACCAGGTCATGGGCAATGCGGTCGATCTCATAGACGAACTTGGTGGTGTTGTGCTTGGTGATGTTGGCCAGCATGGTATCCGCCCGCCAGGCGCCGGAGGGGGTGGGGCGTCCCTCGTAGGAACAGGCGATGGACCCGGCGTACAGGGTCTCGGTCAGGTTGATCATGTCGGCCATCTTGTCCCGCACGTGGCCCACACGCTCCACCCCGTTGACCTTGCAGATGCCGTATGTAGCGCCCAGGAGCACGTCGGCGATGCCGCCCTTGCAGGCGCCGTAGTTCTGCCGGTGCGCGGTGGCAAAGGCCTCCACAAACATCCCCGCGAATTCATACTCCTTGTACATGTACACATCCTTCCAGGGGATGAACACATCGTCGAACACGGCGATGCACTCGCCGCCCACGCAGGCATATTTGAAATTGCCCTGGTCGATGGGGTGCTCCGTGTCCAGCTTGCGGCCATCGTTGGTCTGGCGTCCGAAGATATAGGTAATACCCGGGGTGTTCACGGGGCAGGAGAAGACCACCGCGTAATCCTTGGCGTCCTCCTTCATGTTCTCGGTGGGGAAGACCATCAGCTCATGGGCGCCTGATACGCCGGTCAGGTGCGCCTTGGCGCCGCGGACCACGATGCCGTCCTCCCGCTCGGCCACCACGTGGACGAACAGGTCCGGGTCCCGCTGCTGGTTGGCCTTCTTGCTCCGGTCGCCCTTCACGTCGGTCATGCCGCCGATGGTGACCAGATTGTAATCCTGGAGGTAGACCAAAAACTGTTTGAAGCGCTCGTGGTAATCCGTGCCGTACTTCTGGTCGATCTCATAGGTGACGATGTAGGTCGCGTTGAGCGCGTCCATCCCGGCGCAGCGCTGGATGCAGCAGCCGGTCTGCTGGTTGAGGGCCCGCAGCATTTTTACCTTGGCCACCAGGTCGTCGGTGCTCTGGTGGATATGGTTGAAGCGGTTGATGGTATGGCCGGTCAGGTGGGACTTGACCGGAAAGGGCATCTCATAGGTCTTTGCCACGGCGTTGACATGGGGGACGAACAGGGGATGGTCGGGAATGCCGGTGATCTTTTCCCCCAGTGCCCAGATCTCGGTCTTCATGTCCCGCAGGCTCTGGACATACTCCTCCGCCGTTTCCAGCGGCTTTTTAAGTGTGGATATTTCTGACATTTTATTTACCTCCTCAATCATCGAAAGCCTTCTGCAACGGGAGCTTTCCTATTCTGTCCGGTATATAAGCAAACCGGGTGCCAACATTCGTTCTTTCCAAAAAACCGCCGCTTTTCAAGGCGGCCGCCCGTCTGAAGCGCCACCCAAGCCGATCCCGAATTTGCACCCGGTATAAAAAATAGCCCCCCGGCTATTTTTTACGCGCATACGCCGTCCCCGACGGCGTGCGCTTTGATTTTTAAGGCCACGGGCCGGGAATGAGCCGTTCCATCTCTTTTTACGGCATGCGTCCCCTCCCGAGCCGCCGTTAAGGGGTTCGGCCGCGCCGCCCGGCAAGTTCAGATCATTTTGCCTGCAAAACGATCTAAAGCACATCCGCATCCCGCAGAAAAGTGATGGATTGCATTTTTCCGGCGGGATGATACAATAGGACCAACAAAAGGAGGGATGCCTGTGGCGACCATTCCATCAGACGGTTCTCCCATGCTGGGGGAGCACATCTTTTCGGCGGAAGACGCCGCGTTTGAAAAACGCACGCTTCTGAATATCCTGGACAGCATCCACGAAAGCATCCTGATCATTGACGCCCAGACCCGGGTATGCTACGTCAACGACAGCTATCTGAAAATGTTCGGCATCCAGCGGGAGAAGATCATCGGCCGCCATCTGGCAAAATTTGAGCCTCTGGCCCGCATCCACGAGGTGCTGAAGACCGGCGTCCCCCTGACCGGGGATATTTCCCACATCCATTCCGCTCAGCTGGACGTGTGTGCGGACATCGTCCCCCTGTGTCAGGACGGGCGGATCATCGGCGCGCTGGCGCTGATGAAGAACATGACCGAGCTGGTCCAGACCAACCGGGAACTGGAACACTTCAAGCAGCTGAGCGAGCATCTCCAGAACGAGCTGGCCAGCAAGGACGACCTGCCCCCCGCCTTTCGCAATGTGCTGGGCCACAGCAAGTCTTTCGTAACCGTGCTGCGCACCGCCGCCCGGGCCGCCCCCAGCGAGGCCAGCATCTGCATCATGGGGGAGAGCGGCGTAGGCAAGGAGGTAGTGGCGGAGGCCCTGCACTACAGCAGCCGCCGCGCCGGCGGCCCGCTCATCAAAATCAACTGCGCCGCCATTCCGGAGAATCTGATGGAAAGCGAGCTGTTCGGCTATGAGGCCGGCGCCTTCACCGGCGCCCGGGCGGGGGGCAAGCCCGGAAAATTTGAGCTGGCGCAGCATGGGACCATCTTCCTGGACGAGATCGGAGAAATGCCTCTGACCATGCAGGTCAAACTGCTGCGGGCCCTTCAGGAGCACGAGATCACCCGGGTGGGCGGTTCCAGGCCCATCCAGCTGGATTTCCGCCTCATCACCGCCACCAACCGGGACCTGGCGGCTATGATGTCCGAGGGCTCCTTCCGGGAGGACCTGTACTACCGCATCAACGTCATCGCTCTGACGATCCCGCCCCTGCGGGAGCGGCGGGAGGACATCAACGTCTACGCCAGCCTCTTTCTGGAGGAACTGGGGCGGCAGTACGGCCGGACCTACCGCCTGTCTGCCGAAGCGCTGGACCTGCTCAACCGCTACTATTGGCCGGGCAATGTGCGGGAGCTGAAAAACTGCATGGAGCGCGCCGCCGTGCTGACCCCCGGCGACCTGGTGGACGTGGACCAGCTGCCCGCCAAGATGAAAAGCGGCGGAAGCGGCGCAGCCGCTCCGCCCCCGGGCCGTTACAAGCTGCGGGAGCTGCTGGAGCGCACCGAGCAGGAGGCCATTGAGAGCGCCCTGCGCTCCTGCGGAAACAACCGCAGCAAAGCCATGGACCTGCTGGGCATTTCCCGCCGCAATTTTTATCAAAAGCTGGAAAAATATCATTTGAATTGAGCCACCCCCTCGTTCGCGTACGCTTCGCAGAATTCACCCGCAGGGGCAGGCGGGAATCCCCCGGGGGACGGGCGTCGGAACGGACGTTTCTCAGGACGGATCGGGCGACGCTTTTACAAAAAATCGAGCCCTCCCCGTCCTGCATCCTTTCGGGACCGTCTGGAGAACAAAATCAGCCGCCGCACCGTTGGGTGCGGCGGCTGGTTCTGCTTACAGGATCAGCCCGCCGCTCACATCCAGCGTCTGTCCGTTGATATAGGCGGCCCGATCGGAGGCCAGGAAGGCCACTGCATCCCCCACCTCCTCCGGCCGGCCGCTGCGGCGGGCCGGGATGCGGCTGAGCATCCGTTCACGGGCGGCGTCCGGGACGCCCCGGGTCATATCGGTGTCGATAAAGCCCGGGCAGACCGTGTTGCAGGTCACCCCAAAGGGGCCCAGCTCCAGCGCGGCGGTCTGGGTGAGGGCCGCTACCCCGGCTTTTGCAGCGGCATAATTGGACTGTCCCAGATTCCCGTTCCGGGCCACCGAGCTGATATTGATGATGCGCCCGGAGCGCTGCGCGCGCATGACCTGCGCGGCGGAGCGGGTCAGATAAAAGACCCCGCTCAGATTGACCGCCAGCACCCGCTCCCACGCCTCGTCGCTGAGCCTGTGCAGCATCCCGTCCTGGTTGACGCCGGCGCAGCTCACCGCAATATCCAGCCGCCCCAGCCGTTCCAGGGCGATCTGGGTCAGCAGCCGGGCCGTCTCCGGCTGGGCGACGTCCCCCGCCGCCGTCACGCAGCGCACCCCCCAGCGCTCCGCCTGTGCACGGACCGGCTCCAGGTGCTCCTCCCGGGTGGCGTGGACCACCAGGTCCGCCCCCTCCCGCGCCAGCGCGCAGGCGATCCCCAGGCCGATGCCCCGGCTTGCTCCTGTCACGATGGCCGCCTTTCCCCGCAATAACTCCATAGATGGCGTTCCTCCTTTTCTGATCTGTTCTGGTTGGAAAGCAACCGCCGTGCCAACTTGTCTCCGGGGCGGAGAGTTGGCACGGCGTTTGCTTTGATGACTTGCAGGAGCAGAAAAGCCTCCAACCCAGAAAGGAAGTGCATCCATGGACTGGAAAACACAATATCAGGAAAAGCTGCGCACACCGGCGCAGGCCGTGCAGGTGGTCCGTAACGGGGACCGGATCTACGCGGGGACCTCGTCCAGCATCGCCTATCCGCTGATCGACGCCCTCTACCAGCGCAGGGACGAGCTGGAGGGCGTGGTGCTCTGCCACGGCATGATCAACCGCCAGCTGCCCATTTTTACCCCCGAGGCAAAGGGCCACTTTTCCACCACGACTTATTTTGCCGGCGCCGGGTGCCGCACCGGCATCCAGAACGGCCTGACTACCTTTACCTCCTTCCACCTCAGTCAGATCGACCTGTGGTGCCGCGAAGTCGCCCGGCCCAACATCGCGTTTTTGGAGGTGTCGCCGCCCGACGAGGCGGGCTACATGAGCTACGGCGCCTACGGCACCACGTTCCACGACTATGTCCGGGAACTGGCGGACACGGTGGTGCTTCAGGTCAACCCCAACGCGCCCTATGTTTACGGCGAAAAAAACAAGATCCATATCTCCCAGGCCGATATCGTGGTGGAGGCGGCGGACCAGTCGGACATGGTCCCCAACCTGCCCCTGGACGAGACGCTCGAGACGCTGTCCAGCCATATCGTCGCCCTGATCCCCGACGGCGCGACCCTGCAGCTGGGCCTGGGCGGGATCTCCAACGCGGTTGGCTTTGGCCTGCGGGAGAAAAACGACCTGGGCATCCACACGGAAATGTATACCGACTCCATGATGGAGCTGACCAAGCTGGGCGTGGTCACCAACCGGCGCAAGAGCTTTCTGCCGGGGAAGGCGGTGACCTCGTTTGCCCTGGGCACCCGGGCGCTGTACGATTACGTGGATCACAACCCGGACTTCCACTTCGCCCCCTTCTCCTTCGTCAACGATCCGTATACCATTGCCCGCAACGACAATATGATCAGCGTGAACACCGCTATGGCAGTGGACCTGTACGGCCAAGTGGCGGCCGACTGCCTGGGCGGCAAACAGCAGAGCGCCGTGGGCGGGCAGGTGGACTACGTCCGGGGCGCGCAGATGTCCAAAGGCGGCAAGTCCTTTATCGCGCTGACCAGCTCGCACCAAAAAAACGGCGTCTCCAGCAGCCGCATCGTCTCCTCCTTCCCGGCGGGAACGGCGGTGACCACCGCCCGGTCCGACGTACAGTACGTGGCCACCGAGTACGGCTGCGTCAACCTAAAGGTGCTGACCATGGGCGACCGGGCCCGGGCCCTGATTTCCCTGGCGCACCCGGCCTTTCGGGACGAACTGACCGAGGACGCCAAGCGGCTGGGCCTGCTGCCCTAACAAAAAGCGGCTACTTTTTAGACCCAAAGTGCAAAAAAAGAAACAATTTCTCCGCCCGAGCCCCTCTGGGCGCTCTGGTTCGGACGTTTCAATTTGGCATGCGGCTTGCAGGGTAAACAAGCAGCCGGATGCTTCACCCCAGCATCACAATCATTTTTTGAGGAGGAACACAACGATGGGATACATTCTGAACGAGGACCAGAAGAGTCTGGTCGCCATGGCGCATGATTTTTGTGAGAAGGAGATCAAGCCCTACGCCGCCCAGTGGGACCGGGACGGCGTCTTCCCACTGGAGAGCTACAAGAAGGCGATGGAGATCGGTTACCACTGTCTGGAGATCCCCGAGGAGTATGGCGGAGGCGGCATCGACTATGTGACCGTGGCGGCCGTCATGGAGGAATTCGCCAAGTACGACCTGGGCTTTGCCACCACCCTGATGGGCACGACCCTGAGCCTGAAGCCCGTGCTGATGCACGGCACCCCGGAGCAGAAGAAGATGTACGCCGACGTGATCGTGGGCGGCGGCCTGGGCGCCTTTGCCCTGACCGAGGCGGGCGCCGGGTCCGACGCCGCCGCCTGCCGCACCACCGCGGTCCGGGAGGGCGACGAGTACGTCATCAACGGCACCAAGTGCTTTATCACCAACTCCACCTATGCCGACATCTTTGTGGTGTTCGCCTCCACCAACCGGGACGCCGGCGTGAAAGGCCTGTCCGCCTTCATCGTGGAGCGCGACCGCGCGGGCTTCTCCGTGGACAAGCACGAGGACAAGATGGGCATCCGCACCTCCGATACCGCCTCTTTGGTCTTTGATAACGTGCGCATCCCCGCCGACCACCTGCTGGGCAAGGAGGGCGAGGGATTCAAATACGCCATGCAGACCCTGGATCTGGCCCGGCCCTTTGTGGCTGCCAGCGCCGTTGGCCTGGCCCAGCGGGCGGTGGACGAGGCGGTCAAGTATGCCAAGGAGCGCATCTGCTTCGGCAAGCCCATCGCCAAACTCCAGGCCATCCAGTTTATGCTGGCCGATATGGAGATCGGCGTTGAGACCGCCCGCCAGATGGTCATCCACACCCTGCAGCTGGCAGAGGCCCACCTGCCCTACGGCAAAGAGGCCGCCGTGGCCAAATGCTACGCCGGCGACGTGGCGTTCAAGGTGGCCGGGGACGCGGTGCAGGTGCTGGGCGGCTACGGCTACAGCCGCGAGTATCCGGTGGAGAAGCTGCTGCGGGACGCCAAGATCCTCCAGATCTACGAGGGGACCAACCAGGTCCAGCGGGTGGTCATCGCCGGTCAGCTGCTGCGCTGATGGTCCCGGCGGAAGACGTCCTGACGCTGCTGCCTCACCGCGCCCCCATGCTCATGGTGGACCGCGTGCTGGAGCTGCGGGAGGACGGGTGTACGGCGCTGAAAAACATATCCCATTCCGAACCCTGTTTTCAGGGGCACTTTCCCGGCAATCCCATTTTCCCCGGCGTCCTGATCATCGAAGCCCTGGCGCAGACCTGCGCCCTCTGGCTTAACCGCGACGGGAGCGGAATGCTTCCCATCTTCGCCGGGATCGCGTCGGCCTCCTTCCGGCGCAAGGTCCAGCCCGGCGACCGGCTGACGCTTTCCGCACGGTTCGTCTCGGAGCGGAAGGGGTTTTACACCTTTCGCTCCGAGGCGGCGGTAGAGGGGCAGTGCGCCTGCCAGGCCGAACTGGTGGTCTGCTATAAAGACGCATAGCTGCAGCCTTTGCAGCCTTCCTCACCCCGTGAACGGGACCGCCGGCGGCGGTCCCGTTCACCCTGTCCGGCGGTGTTTCCAAAGGATACACCGTCTAAAATGTAGAACCCCCTTTCCGTCCATGCGGCGGCAAACCGGGGCGGTACGAGCGCCCCGCCGCTTTTTGGAAATTGGCACGCCGTTTGCTTTTTAAAACGGCAGAACCCGAAATCAACGATTGGAGGAATGGCAATGGCACAGATCGACGAGCAGGGCAGAGCAATCCGTCAGGTCGTGCCGCTGGAGGGCATGCGCAAGGTGATCGCCGAGCGGATGACCTTCAGCAAGCACGAATATCCCCAAGGCACCGGCCAGGTCCACTTGGAGGTCAGCCGGGTCATGCAGTTCCGAAAGGAGCTGCTGGAGCAGAAGGGGATCAAGGTCTCTTTCGGCGATCTCTACGTCAAGGCGGCCGCCTGCGCCCTGGAAGAGAACATGGCCCTCAACGCGTCCCGGCAGAACGGGCAGATCATCTACTACGAGGATATCAACATCAACGTGTTGGCCTCCTTCAACGGCGTGCTGATGGAGCCCGTACTGGAACATGTGGACCGCAAAGATATCGAGGAGGTCTCTGCCGAGCTGAAAAAGACCTATGAATACCTGAAGAAGGGCAAGCTCATGCGGATCAAGCTGGAAGGGGGCACCTTCTCGGTCTCCAATATGGGCGGCTCGCTCATTGACAGCCAGCAGCCCTTCCTTTCCCCGCCCCAGGGGGCCATCATGGGCATCAACCGCAACCGCCGGGTCCCGGTGTTTGGAGAAGACGATGCCATCGTGCCCGCCAACCTGACCACCTTCGCCCTGACCATTGACCACGGCCTGTGCGACGGCAGCGAGGTGACCAGCTTCTTCACCTCCCTGGACAAGGTGCTTCAGGACCCCTGGACCTGGATGTACCATAAGCGCCCCGCCCCCGGGGAGGACTAGGGCCGTGGAACGCAAGCGGTATCTGATCGAGATCGGCACCGGCGTGGACATGCACGGCGGGGACATGACCGGCGCGGCGCTGAAAGCCGTCAAGGACGCCATGAGTCATTGCTGCATGGCGGGCGTGCGTGAGATCCATGGCGCCGGACCGGAACGGATCGCCCTGCGGATTAAAATCTGCTGCCCCAGACCGGAGGCGCTGGATCTGGAGGCGCTGCGCCAGCCGGTACGCTTTTATGACGACGTGGAGATCATCCCCGCCCCGGGCGGGGCTTCGGAAAAGGGGCTTCACGTGGCCGAGATGGGCGCGGGAGACACCCTGGTGGCTGCACTGGCCATCATTACCGTCTATTTAAAGTTTGAGTAACCCCAAAAAACAAAAAAAGGAGATTGAACCACATGAAACAGGAAATCAACATCCCCAAGCTCGGCTCCGAGATGAAGACCGGCCAGATCCTGGAATGGCACGTAAAGGTGGGCGACCACGTGGAGGAGGACCAGGAGCTCTGCGAGATCAAGACGGAGAAGATGAACGCCCAGGTGGAGTCTCTGTACGACGGCGTGATCACCGAGATTACCGGCCAGGTGGGCGAGACCTACGACGTAGGCGCTGTGATCGGCTACATTGAGGAGGACTGAGCCCTTCCGCCCCTGAATCAGAAAGGAGTATCGTGATATGGCCTACAGCAAGGAACAACTCGTTGAGATGTACAAAATCATGCAGAAGGCCCGTCTGTTCGACAAAAAGATCGCCACGGAAAGCAAAAAAGGCAAGCTGGTGGGCATGTTCCACTTCGGCACCAACCAGGAGGCCCTGGAAGGCGGCCTCATGCCCTGCATCGGCCCCGATGACTACATCAAGCCCTATCACCGCAACCACGGCTGCCTGTCCCTGTGCGATATGAAGCTCTACGTGGCCGGCATGCTGGAGCGCACCACCGGCTACAACATGGGCATCGGAGGCGACTATCACCAGCAGGACATCCGGGATCTGCACCTGCTGCCCATCGACGGCCTGATCGGCGCGGACTGGCTCTACGACACCGGCGTGGCCATGGCTCTGAAGCTGCAGAACAAGCCCGGCGTGGTGGTCACCATCAACGGCGACGGCGGCGCCCAGATGGGCGGCCTGTACGAGTCCATGAACTTCGCCTCCCTGTTTGACCTGCCCATCGTGTACGTCATTGTCAACAACGGCGTGGCCATGACCACCCCCACTGAGAAGGAGTGCAAGTGCTCCGAGATCTCCGGCCGGGCCGCCGGCTTCAACGTCAAGGGCGTCAGCGTGTGGGGCCAGGATCCCATCGCCATCCGGGAGGCCATGGAGGCCGCCATGGAGGGGGCCCGCCGCGGGGAGCCCGCGCTGCTGGAGATCATGACCTACCGCAAGTGCGGCCACTACTTCGGCGACCCCCGGGAGTACGAGACCCCCGAGCGGGACGCCCGCATGACCGAGAAGTACCCGGATCCCATCGTCCGCTTTGAGAAAGTTCTGCAGGAGATGGGCGTGTGTACCGAGGAGGAGCTCAAGGGCTACGCCAAGGAGGTCAAGAACGAGATCGCCGAGGCCTTCGAGTGGGCCTATCAGCAGCCCCGCCTGACCGGCAATATGACCAAGGGCGCCGACAAGATCTTCTCCAACACGGAAGGAGGAAAGCTGTAATGAGACATGTCAGCTATGCGCAGGCCCTGGAGGCCGCGGTGTTTGAGGAGATGCAGCGGGACTCCAAGGTCTATTACATGGGCGAGGACGTGGGCGTCTTCGGCGGCGCCATCAGCAAGATGTACTCCCTGTTCCAGACCTTCCCGGAGCGCGTCATGGACATGCCCCTGGATGAGAAGGGCTTCACCGGCATCGCCGTGGGCATGGCCTGGATGGGCCTGCGTCCCATTGTGGAGTTCATGTACCCCGACTTCCTGGTGCTGGCCATGAACGAAGTGGCCCACGGCGCCTGCAAGGAGTACTGGCTGTCCAACCAGAAGGTCCCCGTGCCCATGGTCATCCGCTCCGCTCAGGGCATCGGCTCCCAGTGCGGCGCCCACCACTCCGAGTGCATCGAGGGCTGGATGATGAACTACCCCGGCCTGAAGATCGCCGTGCCCACCTTCCCCGAGGATGCCTACGGCATGATGAAGTACGCCATCCGGGACAACGACCCCGTGCTCTGGCTGGACTGCCGCACCACCATCTACACCGAGGAGGCCGACATCCCCGAGAAGGAGAAGGACGCCCTGATCCCCTTCGGGAAGGCCCGCGTCCGCCGGGAGGGCACCGACGTGACCATCGTGGCATGGCACAAGCTGCTCAAGGACGCCCTGGCCGCCGCCGACGATCTGGAGAAGCAGGGCATCTCCTGCGAGATCATCGACCCCCGCACCCTGATCCCCTTTGACATCGAGACGGTTCTGGCCTCCGTGCGCAAGACCGGCCATCTGGTCATCGCCCATGAGGCCAACGTCCGCGGCGGCTTCGGCGCCGAGATCGCCGCCCAGGTCACCGAGCGGGAGGCGGGCGCCCTCAAGGCCCCCATCGTCCGCGTGGGCACTCCCAACACCTACATCCCCGTGGGCATGGTGGAGTGGCAGATCGTCCCGGACAAGATGGACGTGATCCGCGCCATCAAGAAGACCCTGGGCCGGGATCTGCTGGAAGAGGAGAAGGGCCAGGTGGAAGTGGACGGCGTGGCGGAGCTGAAAAAGAGCCGCCCGAAGAACGACGAAGCGTAAATGAAGGATTTGGGGCAGGGCGGGCATGCCGGCCCTGCCCCATCTTTGGAGGGACGACGTCTATGCCTTTGATCGGAATCGCCTGCAATCCCCAGTCGGGCAAGGACATCCGCCGCCTGCTCACCGCGGCCACCACCATCGACGACATGGAGAAGCTGAACATTCTGGAGCGGATTCTCCTGTCGGCCGCCGCGGTGGGGGAGCAGAGCGTCTGCCTCATGCCCGACCGGCTGGGCTACGGCCGCCTGCTCCTCCAGAAGCGGAACTCCCGCGGCTACCCAGGGGATCTGTCCCAGCTGGAGATCTACGACATGGACCGCACCGAGACCCAGGCAGACACCATCTTCTTTGCCTCTGAGATGGAGCGCATCGGGGCGGACGTGCTGATCGTCATGGGGGGCGACGGAACCAGCCGGGCCGCCGCCAAGGGCACCCGGAGGGTGCCGATGATCTCCATGTCCACTGGTACCAACAACGTCTATCCGGAGCTGATGGAGGGCACCGTGGCCGGAATGGCCGCCGCGGCGCTGGCCGGGGGCATGGTCCCCGCGGCGGAGTGCGCGTCGCCGGCCAAGTGCATCGAGATCTGGAAAAACGGGACGCTGGTGGATCTGGCCCTCATCGACCTGGTATTCTGCCGCAACCCCTTTGTGGGCTCCAGAGCCATCTGGAACTATGAGGAGATCGACCAAGTGGTGGTCACCCAGTGCTCCATGGCCTCCATCGGCTTCTCCTCCCTGGTGGGGACGGCGCTCCGCGTCACCCGGGAGGAGGACTGCGGCGCCTCGGCGGAGTTCACCGACGGCGCGCCCAACACGCTGGCGCCGGTGGGCGCCGGCACCATCCAGGGCGTACACATTCAAAACGTCCGCCGCCTGCCCCTGGGGGAGCGGGTGACCCGGACCATGACCTACCAGGGCACCCTGGCCCTGGACGGCGAGCGGGAAATTTTCTTCCAGCCGGGGGATGTGATCACCTGCGCGGTCACCCGCGGCGGCCCGATGCGGGTGGACGCGGCCCGCGCCATCGAGTACGCCCGCACCCACGGCTGCTTTCAGCTATGACAGGAGGAACATGCATGAGACAGTATGAAGTTGCGGTCATCGGCGGCGGCCCCGGCGGCTATATCGCCGCCATCCGCGCCGCCCAGCTGGGCAAAAAGACCGTGCTGGTGGAGAAGCGGGACCTGGGCGGCACCTGCCTGAACCGGGGGTGCATCCCCACCAAGGCCCTGCTGCACAGCGCCGAGCGCTATCAGCAGCTCAGCGGCGCCAAGGCGCTGGGCATCACGCTGGGAGAGTATTCCTTCCAGTATAAGAAGATGGCAAAACGCAAGGACAAGGTGGTCAAGCAGCTGCGCAGCGGCGTGGAGAACCTGGTGGCCGGCCACGGCGCCGACCTGGTCCGGGCGGAGGCGGTGCTCACCGGCCCCCACACCTTCCGGGCCGGGGAGGAGGAGTTCGAGGCCGAGCGGATTATCCTGGCCGCCGGCTCCGTGCCCGCCGCCATCCCCGTGCCGGGGACCGACAAACCGGGCGTGCTCAACTCCGACGGGGTGCTGGCCCTGGAGGAGTGCCCCGAGTCGGTGGTGATCATCGGCGGCGGCGTGATCGGCGTGGAGTTTGCCACCCTGTTCCGGGATCTGGGCAAGCCGGTGACCATCGTGGAGATGCTGCCCTCCATCCTCTACGGCAACGACTCCGATGTGTGCCGCACCATGACCGAGCTGCTCACCGACAGGGGCGTGACCATCCACACCGGCGCGAAGGTGCTGGAGATCCGGGACGGCCTCACCTGCGTCTTTGAGAAGGAGGGGCAGAAGCTGACGGCGGAGGGCGCGGTGGTGATCCTGGCCACCGGTCGGAAGCCGGACACCGCCGCCCTGGGACTGGAGGCCGCGGGCGTGGCCACCGAGCGCGGCTTTGTCCTGGTGGACGACGAGCTGCGCACCACCGTGCCCCACATCTTCGCCATCGGCGACCTGACCGGCAAACAGCAGCTGGCCCATGTGGCCACCGCGCAGGGCATCGTGGCCGCCCATAACGCCGCTGGCGCACACCGCACGATGCGCTATGACGCCGTGCCCGGCTGTATCTACACCACGCCCGAGATCGCCTGTGTCGGGCTGACCGAGGAAAAGGCCGCGGCGGCGGGACATCCGGTGCGCGTGGGCAAATTTAATGTGTCCGGCAACGGCCGCAGCCTGGCCATGGGCTGCCAAGACGGCTTTGCCAAGCTGGTGGCGGACGCCGAGACCGGCAAGGTGCTGGGCTGCCATATCCTGGCGCCCCACGCCACGGAAATGATCGGTGAGATCGCCCTGGCCATCCAAAACGGGCTGACGGCCGGGGCCGTGTCCGATACCATCCATGCCCATCCCACCGTCAGCGAGATCCTTATGGAGGCGGCCCATGACGTAGAGGGGCTGTGCTGCCACAAGCTTTGATCCGGTGCGGGAGGGCGGGGACATCCAATGCCCGCCGGAAGCGTCCGGCCGGCCGCGGATCCGCTCCGTCCTCCGCCCGGAAGGCGGCTTTCCCCGATGAGCGCCCTCAAAACGGCGTCTGCAGGCGCGCCGCCTTCGGATGAAAACCGTCCGCCGTTTTCATCCGGCATTCGTATCAAATCATTCAGGGAGGAAACAACATGAACGTGCTTGTCTGTGTCAAGCAGGTGCCGGATACGACGGAGATCAGGATCGATCCGGTGACCAACACTCTTATCCGGTCGGGCGTACCGTCCATCGTCAACCCCTTCGACGGGTATGCGCTGGAGGCCGCGGCCCGCATCAAGGACCGGGACCCCGACGCCAAAATCGTGGTCCTGTCCATGGGCCCCGAGCAGGCCAAGGCCGCGCTGAAGGAATGCCTGTCCATTGCCGCCGACAAGGCCTACCTGGTTTCTGACCGGGCCTTCGGCGGTTCCGACACCCTGGCCACCAGCTACATCCTCTCCGAGACCATCCGGAAGGTGGAGGAGCTGGAGGGCAGATTTGACGCCATCTTCTGCGGCAAGCAGGCCATCGACGGCGACACCGCACAGGTGGGCCCCGAGATCGCCGAGCACCTGAACTATCCCCAGGTGACCTATGCCCTGGAGGCTGAGGCGGAGGGCGATCGGCTCAAGGTGAAGAAGGAAGTGGAGGAGGGGGCCGAGATCATCGGGATAAGCATGCCCTGCGTGGTGACCTTCACCAAGCCCGCCTGGGATCCCCGCTACCCCACTATCAAGCGGAAAATGGCCGCCAATCGGGCCGAGATTCCCACCCTCACCGCCGCCGACCTGCCCGCCATCGACCTGACCCGCGCCGGTCTGAAGGGTTCCCCCACCAAGGTGAAGAAGACCTTCGTGCCCCAGAAGAAGACCGGGGGCGTGAAGATCAGGGAAGCGTCCAATGAGGATTCGGCCAGAAAGCTGTTCCAGCTGCTGAGCGACAGCAACGTGATCTGAGGGGGAAAAAACGATGGAAGCAAAAACGAAAGATCTCTGGGTATTGATCGAGACCGATCCGGACGGCAGCGCCAAGAACGTGGGTCTGGAGCTGCTGACCCCCGGCCGGGAGCTGGCCGGTAAGCAGGGCGGCGCCCTGGTGGCCGTGGTCATCGGCAGCAAAACGGACGCGGCGGTAAAGGCCGCATCGGAGCATGGCGCAGATCGGGTCATCGTGGTGGACGGCGCGGAATACGCACACTACTCCACCGATGCCTATACCGCGGCCCTCTATGCCCTGGTGGAAAAATACGGCCCCACCAGCATGCTGATCGGCGCCACCAACAACGGCCGGGATCTGGGCCCCCGCCTGTCCTGCCGGCTGAAGACCGGCCTGACGGCGGACTGTACCGCGCTGGACATCGATGCGGACAGCGGCAACGTGGCCTGGACCCGTCCCGCCTTCGGCGGCAACCTGATGGCGACGATCCTCTGCCCGGACCACCGGCCCCAGATCGGCACGGTGCGCCCCGGCGTGTTTAAAAAGAGCGAGACCGCACAGGGCAAAGCGGAGATCCTTCGGGAGACTATTTCTGTGCCCGCCGAGCAGATCCGCACCCAGGTGTTGGAGCTGATCCGGGACCTGGGCGGCCAGAACGTGGACCTGGAGGGCGCGGAGATCATCGTCTCCGGCGGCCGCGGCGTAGGCGGAGCGGAGGGCTTTGCTCCGGTGCGCGCCCTGGCTGAGGCGCTGGGGGGCGTGGTCGGCGCCTCCCGGGCGGCGGTGGACTCCGGGTGGATCGCCCACGCCCATCAGGTGGGCCAGACCGGAAAGACCGTGGGGCCCAAGCTGTACATCGCCTGCGGCATTTCGGGTGCCATCCAGCATCTGGCCGGTATGAGCGGTTCCGACGTGATCGTGGCCATCAATAAGGACCCGGACGCCCCCATCTTCGACGTGGCCGACTACGGCGTGGTGGGCGACCTCTTTGAGGTCCTGCCCGTACTCACGGCCGAGATCCAAAAGCTGCGGGCGTAAGCACAGCCCCACGGAAAAGAGCAGCGGCAAATCCGCTGCTCTTCAGCCTGTCGAAAAAGGCCAAAGGCCTTTTTCGACAGAGGGATGCATGACGGACAGGGCTCGATTCTGGCGGAAAAGTCGCCCTGTCCGTCATGAGAGGTGTCATTTCCGACGCACGTGTCGCCGGAAATGACGGAGTTTCCTTTCCTTCCGTCGTCTGCGGACGACTCAACTCTGCGAGGCCCTTCCTCAGGAGGGTTTTTCGACAGCCTGAGAGCAACGGCAAATCCGCTGCTCTTTTTGTATCATTTTGATACCATCGTCTCCTTTTTAGCCGTAAAAGGGGGCTATCCCGGCGCAAAAGTTGGCATATGGATTGCTCTATTAACAGGACCGGAGGGATGGCGTATGCACACCGCAATGTTTCACTCGGTCAATTCGGGGCTCTTTTTCTGCGACGGCAAAAACGGTCTGCTGGTCGATGGGATCCATCAGGGCCGGGAAGAGGGCTGCTCGCCCATGCCGGATTTTTTATCCCTGCAGCTGCGCAAAAATACCGGCCTGTTCGCCCACCTGACCGGCGTGCTCTTTACCCACCTGCACCACGATCATTATGATGAAGACGGCCTGGAGTCCCTGCTGCACGGGCGCCCCGATCTGCCGGTCTATGGTCCGCGCCTGCGGCGCGGCGGCGCGCCGGTGCGTCCCATCCGCGCCAATCTGCGCACCGTCCGCATGGGCGGGGCATATATCTTGGCCCGGGATACCCGTCACGACGGCGCGCGCTACCGGGAGGACCCCCATCAGTCCTACCTGATCCGCATGGGAGGCGAGCGCTTTTTCGTGGCGGGAGACGCCGCCCTCCGCCGTGCAGACGCGGCAGACTTTGCCGGCTTCTACCCGGAGCCGGTGTCGGCAGCTTTTTGCAACCTTTATCAGCTGGCCTCTCCGGAGGGACTGGACTTTCTCCGCGCCCTTGCGCCGGAGCGGATTTTTTTGTATCACCTGCCGTTTCAGGCGGACGACCGCTATCACTACCGTCAGCTGGCCCGCCAGGCGGCCCGGGCCTGCCCGGCCGATCTGCCCCGGCCGGAACGGCTGGAGCACATGGCCTGGGTGGACGGGCGGGCAGCGGATTGGGAAAACATACGGAAAGGAGCCGAAAACAATGGTCTATCTGGAGTCGCACAGCACGGATCCCTACTTTAATCTTGCCCTGGAGGAATATATCTTTGAACACATGGACCGGAGCAGGCAGTATTTCCTGCTCTGGCAAAACGACCGTACCATCGTAGTGGGCAAGTATCAAAACACGGCGGAAGAGATCAACCAAAGCTATGTGGAGGCCCACGGCATTCGGGTGGCCCGCCGCCTGTCCGGGGGCGGGGCGGTCTACCACGACAAGGGAAATTTGAACTTTACCTTTATTGTGGATCAGGCGGACAACGCCGACTTCAACTTCAACGTCTTTGTCGTCCCGGTCCTGCGTGCGCTGGAACGGTTTGGGGTAACGGCTGCGTTTAACGGACGAAACGACCTCACCATCGACGGGCAGAAGTTTTCCGGCAATTCTCAGTATGCCCGACACGGCCGCCTGCTCCACCACGGCTGCATTATGCTGGACTCCAACCTGACCAACGTGGCCGACGCTTTGAAGGTCAAACAGGCCAAGTTTGATTCCAAAAGCGTCAAATCCGTCCGCAGCCGGGTGACCACCATCAACGCGCACGCCCCACGCCCCATTTCCATGGAGGAATTCAAGGCTGCGCTGCGCGCCGGTATCCTGGAGAGCGATGGTCTGGAGCCCCGGACCCTGACGCCGGAGGAGCTGGCCGCCGTAAAACGGCTTCGGGACGAAAAATATGCCACATGGGAGTGGAATTACGGCCGTTCTCCCGCTTACCACATGCGCCGTGAGCGGAAATTTAGCGCGGGACTGGTCACCATCTTCCTCCAGGCCGAGGAAGGCAGGATCAAAAGCATCCGGTTTTACGGTGACTTTTTTGGAAACGGCGACCTTGCCGAGCTGGAAGAGGCAATGGTATCGCTCAAGCTGGATCAACATCTGGAAAAGGCCCTGGAAAACTGCAGGATCGGCGAGTACCTCAACGGGATCACCGCCCATGATATCGCGCAAATGCTGCTGTACTGATCGTCCCCACCCACATATCTCCCCGTTCTGGCGCATATAAATCTGCCAGTGAAGAAACATTGCGGGGAGTGTTGCTGTTTGAAAGGGAACATCGAGGAGCGCGCCTGTCAGCTGGCGCTTTACATCATAGAAAACAAAGCGACGGTGCGCACCGCGGCCCAAAAGTTCGGCATCAGCAAATCCACGGTACATAAGGATCTGAGCGAACGTCTGCCCGCGTTTAACAGGCCCTTGTATCTCCAGGTCAAGGGCGTGCTGGAGGAAAATAAGGCGGAGCGGCATATCCGCGGCGGCATCGCCACCCGCAAGAAGTATAAGGGCGCGGAATAAAAAGGAACGTCTGCCGTCATGCAAAGAGATGGCGTACCACAAGGGAACGGTTGACGGCATCGCAGCGACACGGCGGGCACACCGGCGTGTCGCCGTATTTTTCCCCCGCCGCGGCAAAAGAGACTGCCTGCGTTTCTGCCGGCCCGGCGCCGCCTTTCCATCTGCCCGTAGCGGCGTCAGCGCCCCATAAACGGCTGAAAAGGGAAAAGGGACCGCCCTGATCGGAGCGGCCCCCTTTTCGTTATCCGTTCTTATTGCGCCTTTCCCCGTTTGATTCTTGGATCCTCACTGTCTTCCGCAAAATACCTGCAATGGGGGCATAAATGAGATCCCGCAGAACCGCTTCCGTGAATGAACGCACAGCATGCGAAAACAACCCGCCCGGAGGGAGGCCGTTCTGGACCGCATAAACGAAATCGGCCCCAAGCAAGTGCATACCGGCGTGGACGCCCGACGCGGACCGGTACACAGTGGAGGCAACAGCCCCGCCTCCTGCGCTGCGGGCGCCTTGTAATTAATTATAAAGAAAGCTGCGCTTAGCGCGCCCCCAACCGGGAAAGCGGCCGGTACCGCTTATGTCGGCCGTTCCAATCCGGACTCGCTGTCCAGCGTCAGCAAATGCCGCGCAATTTTAGAATTTGTGATCAACACGTTGCACAATCCGCCCCGCAGCGCACCCAAGATCGCTTTCATCTTAAACCGATCATTTGCAATGCAGATCCGGTTTTCAGCCGTTTGAAAGATACTGCGCTTTGGGATAATCATGCGGTCATAAAGCGGGGTCTCGATAATAGCGCCATTTATATCAAAAAAATAACCCCACATACAGCCAACCGCACCGTTTTTCATCAGCGGCGCCACGTTTTTCTCCCCTATATGATCGGTCCAGTAAAGCAGCGTATCCACCCCGCTGATAAACGTGTCCACTTCCTGATGCACCCGAAAAATCTCTATGGCTGCATTGCGTTTTAGCAGCAACTGCCTGCTCTCTTCATCGTCCATCAGGTACGGCAGAAACAATCGTTTCATTTCGCACCCGTACAACACCGCCACCTGCTGCATCGTGTACATCTCGTCCACTGTTGGGTTGCTCGTATTTTCCAGCGATCCGGCCAGTTGCACGACCTTCATCCCAGGCAGCGTACGGTGCGGTTTTAGATTCTGAACCGTGGTGGCGACCGTTTTTCCGTGGGAGACGGAAAGGACACTGTGCTCGTTCAGGATGCTGGACAGATAGGATGCTCCCATACTGCATACGCTGTCAAATTCCTCCTGGATTCCAGAGTTTTCCGAGTAGGCCACCAATACGTCTTTCAATGAAAAGCGATCCCGAAGTATCTTTTCTAAATTATGGTGATTTTCAAAGGACGGTTTAATGATGATCTCCACAATCCCAAGGGCTTTCGCCTTTTTAATCAGCCTGGATACCCGGGAACGGGAAACATATATTTTGTCGGCGATCTCCTGCTGCGTCAGGTCTTGATCGTAGTACATCCGGGCAACCTCTACCAGCAAATCTATATCCTTCATGCGGCTTCCCTCCTTGCAAAGGCAGTGCTGAAAGGGTGAGTTTAAAAAATCACTTCTGAATCATTTTAATCTCTAGCACCTTTAATTTCAAGGGCAAGCTGACAGAAACCGCTGGAACAAGCTGGCTTTCGGGCAAAGCAAACATAGGGCAGAGCCTCCGCGGGCGCGTTTGATGCAAGCGGAGGCTCTGCCTTATAAAATAAAAGCTGCGCTATAGCGCGGTCGTGTCCAATTGGGTCACTGCCCTGCGTATTTCCAAGACTTTTCCCGGAACGACAGACAGCTCCCGGATCCCTGCCTTTGCATAGAAGGGCAACAGCTCCGTCTTCGCTGCCGACTCCCCACAGATTCCGCACCAGATCCCATGTGCAGCAGCGCTCTTCGCGGTATGGGCGACCAGCCGCAGAACCGCTTCATCGCCATAGTCAAATAACGCCGCCACCTTCTCATTGAGCCGGTCGGCCGCCAAGGTATACTGTGTCAGGTCATTGGTCCCAATGGAGAAAAAGTCCACCTCGGCAGCAAACCGGTCGCTCATGATCGCGGCCGAGGGCACCTCTACCATCATCCCAACCTCAATGTTCTGGGAGAAGGGGATCCCCTCCTGTCTCAGTTCCTCCTGGCACTGCTTCAGCACGGCCTTGGCCCTGTGCAGTTCCTCCAGCTTGCTGATCATGGGGAACATGATGGCCAGCGTGCCGTACACAGAAGCGCGCAGCAAAGCCCGTAATTGCGTACGGAACACATCCGGCTGGGCAAAGCACAGCCGGATGGCCCGGCAGCCCAGGGCCGAATTCTCCTCGTGGGGCAGCGGCAGATACGAGGGCACCTTGTCCGCCCCAATGTCCAGGGTGCGTACTACCACTCTTTTGCCGTTCATCCTGCGGAGGACTTGGCTGTATGCGTCGACCTGAGCCGCTTCATCCGGGAGCTCCGCTGCGTCCAGGTAGAGGAATTCACTGCGCATTAGTCCCACGCCGTCCGCGCCCTGCGCCAAAGCCGAATCGGCGTCCGCGACACAGCCGATATTGGCACACACCTCGATCCGCACGCCGTCCCGCGTAATACTTTCCTTGTCCCGAAAGGCCCTGAGGTCCTCCTGCTCTTTCAAATAGGCCGTACGGCGCGCTTCACAGGTCTGAAGCGTCTCTTCGTCCGGGTCCAGGATAACCCTTCCCCGGCTCCCGTCCACAATCACGGTCCGTCCATCGGATAGGGCATCCATCAGTCCCGGCACCCCCACCACTGCGGGAATCCCCATGGTCCGGGCTAAAATGGCCGAGTGGGAGGCGTAGGAGCCCTGCTCCGTCACAAACGCGAGCACATGACGCTTTTCCAGCTGCATGGTGTCGCTGGGAAGCATATCTGCAGCGGCGATCACCCTAGGGGCGGTCAGCGCCCGGCCCGCTCCCTTGCCGGACAGAACCGCCAACAGGCGCTGGCACAGATCTCTGACATCGGCGCTTCGGGCCTGCATGACTTCGTCCTCCAGGGAGGAAAACATTTCGGCAAACTCGGTCGCAGTGCACGTTACCGCATACTCGGCCGTATATCCCTTTTCATAAATATTGATGGAAATAGACTCCAGCCAGTCCAGGTCCTCCAGCATCATCTTATGGATATGAAAAATCTGAGCGGCAGACTCCCCCGCATCCCGGACGGTCTTTTCATACAGTTTCTCCAGCTGTTCCCCGGCCTGTTCCGCCGCTTGTTCGAATCGCCGGTGCTCCTGCTCTGCAGTCCGGGCCGACTGCGTGGAGAAGGCCGCTGTCTCTGGTCTTTCATACAGGAAAACCGGCCCGGTAACGAGGCCAGACGAGGCCGGTATCCCGGTCATGATCTCCATATGCTGCGGCCCCCTTACAGTTCTTTGGCGCAGAACTCCTCCAGCGCCCTGGCCGCCGCCGTTTCATCCGGCCCCTCCACATTTATTCGAAGCTCCTGTCCGCACTTAGCCGCCAGCTTCATTACGGCAAACAGACGCTTGGCGTCGGCGCTCTTCCCATTGGCGGATAGCTGAATCGTACAGGAGAAGCCCTGGGCCAGCTTGACCAGCAGACCTGCCGGCCTGGCATGAAGTCCCTCGGCATCCCGGATCACATAAGTAAATTCTTTCATGGCGCTTTTCTCCTCCAGCCAGGTCAGGCGCCGGCCAGGGTGTCCAGCCAGAGCTTCGTCTTCTCCTCGATCTCTGCCTCGGACATAATGTTTTTCAGGGGGATCACATAGGCTCCCTTTTGTTTTGCCGCAGCGAACTGGGGCTCCAGCGCCACGCCACAATAGACCACGTCGTATTTCTGACCGATGGCCTTTCCCACCGACACGGTGTTCGCCTCCACATTGCATTTCAGCCCCAGCTTGGTAAACACCCGTTTGACCTTCAGGCTCACCAGCTGGCAGCAGCCGTTGCCAGCCGCACAGCACGCCAGGATATTAAACTTTTTGCTCTTGACGTCCATCTGTCTCACTCCTCCGACATGATTTGTCTTTCGTGCGCTGCATTTTACGCGGTATTTTTAACAGGGAGGGAATCCCACGGCCGATCCGGCCGTGGGATTCCCGATCCAAAAAAGGGGACCTGCGGATTCTTATAAATCCTCCCCCATGACCTGCTTGTACTGTTCCCAGTCCTCGGCGGCCAGCCAATATCCCTTCTTGTTCTTAAGATACTGAATCTGTGGGATTGCCAGCATGATGACCAGGACCAAGGCATATCCGGCCCATCCGAGATACTTCCAGATGGGGGAGAACGCCGCCAGGGTAATTGCGTTGTCCACCTGGAAACCGACCCCGCCGTACTGGGCAAAGCCGATGGTGCACGCGGCGATCCCCGCCAGGAATACGTCGGCCACCGCCACGCCGATACAGGAGACCACCAGGGCCTTGATACCGCCTCTGTGATGGGCGAAAATACCGACGGTGGCGCTGTCGAACATCATGGGGACAAACCCGACCAGGCACACGAAGGGCAGGCCGAGCAACATGCCGACCGTGGTAAAGAGGGTCATGGTCAGGGAACCCACCAGGAAGCTGATGGTAATGACCGAGCCGTTGGTTACAAAGCCGTAGAAGGCGGCGCAGTCGATGCCGGGCAGGGTGTTGGGCAGGATCTTTTCGGAGATACCGCTGAAGGCCACGGTCAGCTCAGCAACGAACATCCGCATTCCGGTCAGCAGGATCACCAGGTAAACGGGGAACTTGCCGGCGGTGTGGAAGATATACAGGGCAAAACTTGTGCTTTCAGTGAGGCTGGAGTCGATGGCCATCATACCGGGCTTTCCGATCAGGGAAATCAGCACGGCAAAGTAAATCAGCATGACGATAAAGGAGGACACATACATATCGTTGAAAATGGACAGGAAACCGGGCATCTCCATATTATCGAACTTCTTGACTTCCTTACCCTTTTTCCTGGCCTTGCGCTCCAGGTACCGGCCATACTCATAGCCGATGCGGTCCAGGATCATCTGGGTGTGCCCCACGCACATATTTGCGCCGTCGGTCAGATCCTGCGCGGGTTCCACCGTTAAGTTGGAAAGCACGCACCACTTTACCGCCAGGAAGAGGCCCACCGCCAGAATAACGGTGAAATCGTTCATCAGGGGGAACATGACCAGAAGGATCGGGACCATGTCGATGGCCTGACCGGACAGGATGTGCGCCTGGATAATAAGGGACCGGCACTTTGTGTACTTCTTCAGCAGGACCAATAGGATTGCAAAAATAAAGCCTGCCGCCATGGAAGCCATCTGCAGGCTGGTGGTGCGCCCAAAGCCCTCCAAAATGGCGGTTAGGGTCCCTGCGCCCAAGGAATCGTCATTGACGAGCAAATTCATGCCCAGGACGTTTCGCATCCCCATCATAATGGGTTGGAAGGCGTTGTACAGTCCGCCGGTGGCCGTCTGATAGACGATATAGCCGATATAGGCCTTCAGGGCGCCCATAATGGACTCCAAAACGGGGCGCTTTGTCAGCAGCTGGCCGATCAGGACCAGCACCATCATAAACATAGCTGCTCTGTCAAAGAAATTGTACCAGACCCAGCTCAATACGGATATGACGTTCTCCATATTCTCCTCTTCTTTCTTTTTGCAGTTTTCTCTGTTTTGGGGGTACCAAAATAATCTCGGTCCTTTTAACTGCCTGTGAGGGAAACTATGGGACTTTTTCCTCCTTTCCCCGGCCGGAATTTGATTCTATCATTTGAAAAGCGAAGGGAGTGGCTCAGCCCAACAGCTTTTCAAAATCCTGGGAACTTTTTGCGTTCAGCAAAGCGGTTATGGTTTCTTCATCATCAAAAATATCCGCTAATTCCATGACCGCATCCAAGTGGGCGTTCAACTCGCAGGCTGCAATGGTAAAAAAAAGCTCCGCGCCCATGTCGGGGTCGTTCTTATCATACCAAACGGGCTGGTTTACCTTTACAAAACAGATCCCCGGTTTATGGACAAGCTCCACCGCCTTGGAATGGGGCATACAGATATGGGGCGCCAAAAAGATGTAAGGTCCGTTTTCCTCCACATTGTCAATGATGCTGTCGGCATAAGCCGGCTCTGCCATGCCGGCTCGCACCAGCGGCTGAACAGAGGCCCTGACCGCCTGCTCCCAGGTCGTAAAGCATTCGTGTACTTCAAACAGGCCCTTTTGATACAGGCCTTTTAAATAATCAAGCTTCATGGCGCGCTCGCTCCCTTCAAATTACCCGTGAAGGCGGCATGCCGTCTCCACAATGGCCTCTTTCCGTTACACACAGTTCAGAAACCATATCAAGTTTGAGGCACTTTTTGAACATTGTCAATCATTTCGGGCCAATTGAATCACCTGTGCAGCTTGCTCATTTGTGCAGCTATTCTCGTTAAAATCACCATAATAACCGTCCGCTTTTTCACGTATATCGCAAAAAAACAACGCTGGCCGCCGGATTTTTGCACAATTACGCGTATTTCATTTCAAAAATTTTCTTAAAACCGCCCCATCCGTTCCCTCGCCCCGCCGGAAGGCGAACGGTTGTGAAAAACACACCAAACAGCTTGAGTTACCCGCAAAATTTTTATATACTTGCGACGAACAGAGGAGCAAAATCCCGGCCGATTCACTTTTCAGCGCTGCTTCGCTGTCCAAAAGTGGCTATATCTTTATCTGGAGGTCTTAGAAAATGGGAAAAGTAAGAACCGTTCTGGGCGACATCGACTCGTCTGAGCTAGGGTTCACAATGGCCCATGAGCACGTGATCCATTGTCCCCGCGGCCTGTTCGCGCCGGACAATGAATGGGCCCTGCGCAATTTCAATATCCAGCTGCAGATGGTAAAAGACTATAAGTCCATTGGCGGCGGCTGCCTGGTGGACGCCATGTGCCGCGATCAGGACGGCCGCGCGCCGGCCTACCTCAAGGTCATCTCTGAAACTACCGGCGTCCATATCATTGCCGCTACCGGCGTTCCCTTCGACTATCCGGGCGACCGTGAGCCGCTGATGGACCTGTCCATTGTCTGGAAGGATAAGGATGTGGATGAGATTGCCGCCGGTTACGTCAAGGAGATCACAGAAGGCATGAACGGCACCACGATCAAGGCCGGCTGGATCAAGGCCGGCACGCAGTACTGCTACGCCACCCCTGGTGAGGTCAAGGCCCTGAAGGCCGGCGCCCGCGCCGCTATTGCCACTGGCTGCCCCATGCACACCCATACCGACGGGGGCTCCTTTGCCCTGGAGCAGTTGGAGATCGTCCTCAACGAAGGACTTCCTGCCAATCAGTTCGGCATCGCCCACATTGACCGCAATCCCGACTACTGGCTGCACAAGAAAATTCTGGAGACCGGCGCCTATTTGATCTACGACGGGCCGGGCAAAGTCAAGTACTATCCCGATTCGGTCCGTGTGGACCTGCTGCGCCGCCTGGTGGATGACGGGTTCGGCAAGCAGATCATGCTCAGCAACGATATGGGCAAGAAGAGCCATCATCAGGCCTATGGCTATGGTCCCGGCTGGGGCTTTATTAAGCAGAAGTTCATTCCGCGTCTGCTGGACGAAGGCTTCACCCAGGAGACCGTGGATGACTTCATGATCAATAATCCCGCCCGGTTCTACTCCATGAGAAAATAAAAAGCGAGGGATCTTAACATGGGAAGCAAGCGCGGTCACCACAGACATCAGGATACCCGACAGAGTGAGGCGGCACAAGCGCGTGTGCACACCTCTCCGGACGATCCGGACGCGGAGGAACTGGACGTATGGCAGCCGGAACGGCTCTCTCTCTCAGATGGATTAAAAAAGAGTTCCACTCTGACCAAGGGGCTGTATCTGCTCATTCTGTGCGGGACAGCCTACCTGAACGTTACGGCCTGGCAGCAGCTCCCAACCCAAATCGACCTGAGGACCTGGTTCGGCTTTTCCTCTGTTACGGTCCCCAGCGCCGCTTATTGTATCGTGACCTTTCTAGTCATCGTCTATCTGGTCTATCGGGATATTGTCAACCGTTCGCTGTCCAGGCGGAAGCTGTTTATCCCACTCATTTTTTATATGGGCAACTATTTTATGATCGAATATTTGCTGGAGTCCCTGGTGGCCTGATTCCCATCGGATCGAACCCCGCCCCACCACCAAGCGGCCTGCCTGCCCGCAAGCCGGCAGGCAGGCCGCTTTTCTGTTTAAAAATTAAAAATAAGAGAGGCAAATATGAAAGCACCTTATTTACAAATCGCTTTAGATAACGAATCCCTGGAAGATGCGTTTCGTACCTTGCAGGGCGGTCTTGGAACTGAGGCAGACATTATCGAATGCGGCACTATGCTTATCCTGATGGAGGGGATGCGCGCCGTTCGGATCATGCGGGCCTGTTTTCCGGACAAAATCATGGTCGCTGACGCTCAGCTTTCCGTAGCCCATTTCGGTCCGAAGGTTTTGGCCAGTCAAGTCCAGTATGTAACTATGTTTTCCCCTGCCCGCAATGAAGTCAAGGCCGCTGTCCTGGAGCAGGCCCGGGCAAACGGACAGGATGTGCAAATTGAACTCTACGGCGACTATGGCGCCGGTTGGACGCTGGATGATCTTAAAACCTGGAAGGAAATCGGCATCAAGCAGATCATCTACGGCCGCCCCAGTTCGGCCAGCGGTCCCTGGACTTGTGAGGATGTAGAGTTTCTTCAGAAGCTATGTAACATGGGCTTTGAAGTCACAGCCACCGGCGGTATTACCTACGACGACTTGGATATGTTGGCCGGTCTGCCTCTGTTTGCCGTCATCTGTGGCCGCTCGATCCGCAATGCAAAGGACCCGGCCGCGGAAGCCCGACGCATCAAGGCACGTATGCAAAAACTGTGGGCCTGACCTCAGGAAAAAATCAGCGAAAAAGGTGATATGCTATGTGGACTGACGATATGTTTGGCGTAAAAAAGCCGATTTTTACCATGCTGCATTTGGATCCCCTCCCGGGCGATCCCCGGTTTCATTACGGCCACTGCATGGAGCGCGTGGTCGAACACGCCCGCGCAGACCTCCATGCGCTTCAGGACGGCGGTGTGGATGGTATTATTTTTTCCAATGAGTTCAGCCTGCCCTACGAACGGCACATGAGCTTTGTGACGCCGGCCGCCATGGCCCGCGTCATCGGCGAGCTCAAGTCGGAGATCTGCGTTCCTTACGGCGTGGACTGCATTTCGGACGGACTGGCGGCCATTGAGCTGGCGGCCGCCGTGGACGCAAAGTTCATCCGCGGCACCTTCAGCGGAGTCTACGTGGGTGACGGCGGACTTTACAACAATGATTTTTCCCATTTGCTGCGCCGTAAGGCTGCGCTGCACTTGGATGAGCTGAAGATGCTGTACTTCATTAACCCCGAATCCGATCGCAATCTGGACCCGCGCCCGCTGGTGGATATCGCCAAATCCACGATCTTCAAGGCGCATCCCGACGGGCTTTGCATTTCCGCCAATGCGGCCGGGCAGGATGTCGACGACGCCCTAATCGCCAGCGTGAAGAAAGGCGCGCCTGACGTGGTGGTCTTGTGCAACACCGGCTGCCGCCCCGATACCATCGAGCAGAAGCTCTCCTCCGCTGACGGCGCGGTGGTAGGCACCTATTTTAAAGAGGGCGGTCGTTTGGAAAACGACCGCCTGGAGAACGTACGTGTGGATGTCAACCGTGTCAAAGAATTTATGGACGTGGTAAAGGCGCTGCGCGCAAAACGGTAAGGCGCAGAGAAAGGACGCTCGACATGAAACGAATCATCCCTTCCGCCGCCTCAGCCAATCAGCTTTTCCTGGCAGAGGAGTTGGGCGCCTTCCCGAAGGATACGCCCCTGCATATTGATATTGAGGATGGCAATTTCGTCAATAATATCACCTTCGGAATGCGTACTGTGCGCTCCATTGCCGCCCTGTTCCCCAATCCCCTGTGCTTTCATTTTATGGCCAAAAACCCCAGTCAATATTTTGGGGAAATCGCCAAATGCAACGCGCGGGAGGTGGCAGTCCACTTTGAGGAATTGCCCTATCCTGCAGAGGAACTGTGCGCCCTGAGGCAGTTGGGCCTGATCCCCGGACTGGCCATCAATGTAAAAACCCCGGTGGAACAGGTGGCTCCCTTCTTTGAGTACATTGACTTTTTGCTGCTCATGACCATGGACTGCGGATTTGGCGGCACCAATGGACTCGGCTTCTGCGGGGCCAGCCACGACCGCATTCGCACCGCCAGAAACCTGCTTCCCGCCGGTAAAGAACTCTGGGTGGACGGCGCCATGGATGAGACCGAGATGGGCAACTGCTTCCATCTCGGGGCCGATGCGGTCATCGCCGGACGGCTCATCTTTCCGGAAAAAAAGGCGCAGGAAGGCTCTGCCCGCCGGGCCTACCTTCCAAGCGAGCGCGAACACTCGCCCGCCGAACTGCTGGCCCGTTACACAGATCAGTATTGTCTGAAATAAGGTGATCGTTATGTATGAAAAAGAAAAGCAGTCTCTGATCGACTGCGCTCTTGAACTGAAACGATGCCGCCTGATTACGCTGTGCGGCGGAAATGTATGTGTTCGCCTGGCGGACGGCAATATTGCCGTGACCCCCTCCGGCCTGGATTATGAAATTATGACGGCAGACGACATTTGTATCGTGGACTCTATGGGGAAGCGGGTGGAGGGTCACCGGCGGCCCACCTCCGATCTGGATGCCATCCTCTTTATTTTTCAGAAAATGCCCGGGGTGAATGCCACGATTCATACCCATCAGCCTTGCGCTACCGCGCTTGGCCTGATCGCGGACGTCTTTCCTGCCTGCCTGGTTTCCCAAATCGACGCCTTGCAGGGCGATGTCCCCGTGGCTCCGTTCACTCCCTCTTCCGATAAGGGGATGGGAGAGTTGACCGTGCAATATGCCAATGGTTCCAATGCGGTGATTCTTCGCAGCCATGGCGTGATGGCGTTCGGTTCCTCCCTCCAAATTGCCCTGTATGCAGCGGTCTATCTTGAGGAGGCTGCGCAAACCTATCTGACCGCCCTGGCCACCGGCCGCCAGGTCCAGCCCCTTTCCCCGGAAATGGTCAAGGCTGAATTGGGCGAGCCGGATTCCTGGGCCAACTATCTTCAAACGTAATTGACTTGCGGCGACTTTGACGCTAAACTTTAAATATCATCAAACAAATGAGGGCTGCGCTATGGAATGGAAACTGGGGAAGCTGATCAAAAATAGGACTTATAAGCTCTGGGGCGTCAACCTCTTTGATTATGAGTGGACCGACACCGGAGAGACCGCGTATCTGAAAGATTATACCGATGGGATCCGAAAGAATTTCAAAGTATATTCCATTGAGGTTGGCGGGGAAACTCATTATTTCGCCGCAATGGAGCGGGGCGCTAATACCTGGCTCTTCTTTATCGGCCAATAGATCTACCTTGTCTGTTGCGCTTTCTCCACCCGGATCTGGCTTGAAAAATCGAAATTGGTCAGACACAAACGAACATGCCGCAGGCTATAGCCTGCGGCATGTTCGTTTGTTGACACACTTTTCCGAGTTCGCCGCCCGCAGGCTGCCTTCAAGCCCGCACCGCTTTTTGCCTCTGTTACAGGGCGCAAAAGCGCACCAGCACGGCCGCCAACAGGTCGTGTCAAGATTTTTTCGCACTTTAGTTTGCAAGCTCTGGCATGAATGGAGTCAGCCGGCAATGGAGGCATCCTCAATGGCGGCCTCCAGGTGCTTCATATTCATGTACTTTTTGTTGCCCCACTGGGAGCCAGCTACATGGCGTAGCCGGGCACAGACCAGCATAAGGGCAGAGTTGCCGTCCGGGAAGCTGCCCACTACACGAG
>CDZT01054425.1_pt1 | contig 40040 bp, 33 predicted proteins | sample 557531 | NCBI WGS metagenome assembly CDZT01 (sample SAMEA3182066, study PRJEB8094) | gut metagenome | biome: human; feature: gut; material: Stool; isolation source: human stools | place: Canada | collected 2013-03-05
TATGCAAGTGGAAAGGGGTAGCGATCCTGGAGGGAAAAGTAATGCCGGGTCACATCCATCTATTGTTGTCGATACCGCCCAAGTATTCGGTGTCAAGCTTCATGGGATATCTGAAGGGAAAAAGTGCGATGATGATATTCGAGCGTCACGCAGATCTCAAGTACAAGTACGGCAACCGACACTTCTGGGCCACCGGGTATTACGTCAGCACGGTAGGCTTACAGGAGAAGGCCCTGAGGAAGTATATTCAAGAGCAAGAGAAACAGGATCAGATAGAGGACAAAGTTAGCACGAAAGAGTACGAAAACCCTTTTAAGGGTAACGCGAGGTAATCAGTCCACAATGGCTTGAACGTAGTGAAAGCCAGCGTCTTTTAGGCGCTGGCCTCACTATGCCCCTACGGGGCTATTTCAAGCCACCCCTTTCAGGGGTGGTCTTGACTTGTCGAAAATGTATCGCCTTCCGCTTCGCAGCCTTCCGCCGCCCGCAGACGACGGAATCAAATCAGAATCCGCCCGCTCCTTGTGACAGGGTGAATGGTCCCCCAGGGGGCAAGGGAGGGGCCTGTGGGAGATGCGCCGCGGAAATGACCCTTCTCACGAAATTCTTGCCGACAATTCTACGAGAAATCGAGGCAACAATTTCGTATGGTCTTTTCGAAAAAGTGGCTTTGCCACTTTTTCAACAGCCTCGCTTACTTTTTGAAGCGCTCGAAGAGGGCCTGCTCCCACTGGTCGCCGTATTTCAGGCAGATCAGGAACAGGGCGATCCCGGCCAGCGCCAGCATCGCCATGCCCCAGGGAGGGATGGCGATGACCGAGCCTCCGAGCGCGCAGGCCACCAGCAGTCCCCAGGGCCGGGTCAGCAGAACGATGGTCAGGAAGCGGAGGAAGGGGATGTCGGTAAGCCCCGCCAGAATGCAGATCAAATCGTCGGGAAAGAAGGGGAACAGAAAGACCAGGGCCAGGAAAACGTCCCGCTTCCGGCGGATGACCTCCAGATACTTGTCCGCCACCGTTCGGCTGACCAGACGTTCGGCGAAGTTCTGCCCCAGAGCCCGGGCCAGCCAGAACACCAATACGGATCCAATGGTGATCGCGGCTACCGTCAGCAGGAACGCAGGCCACATCCCGAAGAGCACCGCTCCGGCCAGAGCGGTGATATTGCTTGGGATCGGGGCAAGGATGACCGAGAGAAGCTGCACGACAAAAAAGAGCAGATGAGAATAGGGGGCAAAGCGGTCGATATAATCCCGCATATCGTCCAAAGAGCCAATGGAGGAAAAAAAGCCCGTTCGCCACAGCAGCAGCGCTCCCCCGCCCAGAAGAGCGATCGCCAGCAGCAAAGTCAGCAGCCATTTGTTTCGTTTCATCCATCCATCGCCTCGTCGCTTTTTATCATTTCCTTTAGGCTACCACGATTTCCTGCGGACTTCCATAGAAAAATCATTAAGAATTCCGAAGAAAAACAAAAAATCCACACCCTAAGGTGTGGCTCTTCTGAATGCCGCCGCTTACCGCTCGCTGGGGATCACACGCTCGTCGCGGCCGAAGATCAAATCATCCACATCGACCATCCGGGCCGAAATCACCATTGCACATCCCTCCTTTCTGATTGGATGATTCTATTATAGCGCCGGATGGAGCAAAAAGCAAGTTGTCAATTGTAAGAATTATATAAAAATTGCGGAAAGAATCTGTATAATTCCACAATGATTTGGGGAGCGAAAAAGTCGAAAAACCCGCTTGCCAAATGACACAGTTTATGCTATAATCTTTCAGTCGGCAAAGCGCAGGTATAGTTCAGTGGCAGAACGTCAGCTTCCCAAGCTGAATATGAGGGTTCGATTCCCTTTACCTGCTCCAACCGGAATCCCTAGAGCCTCAACGGTTCTAGGGATTTTCTTTTGCACAAATACTTCCAAATGTTAGGAGATAATAAGGCGAAAAAAGATCGAAAACAGGATGCCATGCAAGTCAGATGTAAGTCAATCCTATGCCTGCTTGTCCGAACTTGCCCCAATGGAGAGGTATGCGTCAAGCTTCTCCACACTCTTCCTTTTGTGCACTGAATCCAGGTGGGTATAAATTTTTAACGTGGTACTCACATCGGCGTGGCCCATTTGGGCGCAAAGCGGCCGGAAGCGCCGCACGGGAACGCATTGCGCTCCCGCGGCAAAGTGGGGACCGACGGCCCGGAACATTCTTCCCGATCCCGGGCCGCGGTGGGAAAATGCTTGCAAAAAAGCAAAAATCATGGTATCATTTGTTAAACCAAGAGGTATGATAAATACGAAAGGTGGAGCAAGAGATGAGCAAGAAGCAGGCGCTGACGGAGTTTCATCGTGGTTCCATATTGGCTGCCGCCGAGCGGCTGTTTGCAGAGAAGGGCATTGAGAAGACGACCATGGACGATATCGCGCGGGTAGCGGAATACAGCAAGGCCACATTGTATGTCTACTTCCAGAGTAAGGAGGAGATCGTCAACGCCATCCTCCTCAGCGGTATGGTGCTCTTGAAGAAAAAGATCCATGAGGCCCTGGAGAGCAATCACGAGTGGCTGCAGGCCTATGATGCGGTCTGCCGGACCATCGTGCGCTTCTATGACGATAATCCTACGGCCTATGATGCGGCTACCGGTGCGATCCCCCTGGCCCAGGCGGGGGAGACTGTCCAGAAAAGCGTATCCGACATCCTGCGGGTGAGCAGTGAGATTGACGCCGAACTGGCGGATTTCCTGGTGCGTGGGGCAGAAGCGGGGCTCGTGCATACCCAGGTCCCGCCCATTGAGATGGTGCTGCTCTTCTGGGCCGCCCTGGCGGGCATGGTACGGACCGCCGACAGCCGGGAGGCATACATTCGGGAACGGACCGGACTGAGCCGGGAGGATTTCCTGCACCACGGCGCGCGCATGCTGCTCCACTCCATCACCAGAGCGGACCAATAAGGCGTTCCTGCAAAACGGGCTCCCCGGCAAAAGCCGGGGAGCCCGTTTTGCGTCGTTTCGGATTTAATGCAGGCGCGCCTCCAGAGCAGAGAGCTCCTGAGAAAGCGTTTCCGGCAGTTTCGCCCCGAATTTGTCGTAGAATGCACGGATGCCATTCACCTCGTCCAGCCACATCGCCGTGTCCAGCTTGAGCAGGCCCTCCAGTGTGGCGCGGTCCACACCGGAACCCTCCAGGTCGATATCCTCGGCCTTGGGCTCATAGCCGATGGGGGTCTCCACCGCGTCGGCTTCATGGAAGCAGCGCTTCATGATCCACTCCAGCACCCGCAGATTGTCGCCGAAACCGGGCCAGAGGAAGCGCCCCTCGTCGTCGGTGCGGAACCAGTTCACATTGAAAATCTTGGGGGCCTTGTCGCCCAGGACCTTGCCCATGTCCAGCCAGTGCTGCCAGTAGTCGGCCATGTGGTAGCCGCAGAAGGGAAGCATGGCCATGGGGTCCCGGCGCACCACGCCCACCGCGCCGGTAGCGGCTGCTGTGGTCTCAGAGGCCATGATGGAGCCCACGAACACACCGTGCTCCCAATCGCGGGACTGATAGACCAGCGGCGCGGTCCGGGCGCGGCGGCCGCCGAACACGATGGCGGAGATGGGGACGCCCCGGGGGCTTTCAAACTCCGGAGAGATGCAGGGACAGTTTTTAGCGGGGGCGGTGAAGCGGGAGTTGGGGTGGGCGCCCTTCTCGGCGGAGACCGTTCCATTCCAGGGGTTGCCCTTCCAGTCCACGGCGTGCTCCGGCGGGTTTTTATCCAGGCCCTCCCACCAGACGGTATCGTCGTCCAGGTTGTGGACCACATTGGTGAAGATGGTGCCCCGTCTGGTGGTGGCCAGGGCGTTGGGGTTGGATTTGGCATTGGTGCCCGGGGCCACGCCGAAGAAGCCGTACTCCGGGTTCATGGCCCAAAGCCTGCCGTCCTCGCCTACACGCAGCCAGGCGATATCGTCGCCCACGCACCAGACCTTCCAGCCCTTCTCCTGATAGTGTGCCGGTGGGATGAGCATGGCCAGATTCGTCTTGCCGCAGGCGGAGGGGAAGGCGGCGGCCAGATAACGCACCTCGCCGGCAGGGTTCTGGATGCCCAAAATGAGCATATGCTCGGCCATCCAGCCCTCGTCGCGGCCCAGACAGGAGGCGATGCGCAGGGCGAAACACTTTTTGCCCAGCAGCACATTGCCGCCGTAGCCGGAGTTGACGCTCATGATGGTGTTGTCCTGGGGGAAATGGACGATGTAGCGCCGCTCCGGGTCGAGCTCCGCCTTGGCGTGAAGGCCCTTCACATAGTCGGGGGAATCGCCCAGAGCGTCCAGCACGGACTGCCCTACCCGTGTCATGATGGCCATATTGAGCACCACGTAGATGGAGTCGGTCAGCTCGACGCCGTATTTGGCGAAGGGAGAGCCCACCACGCCCATGGAGTAGGGGATCACATACATGGTGCGGCCCTTCATCGCGCCGGTATAAAGCGGTTTCAGCCTGGCGTACATCTCCGCCGGGGCCATCCAGTTGTTGGTGGGGCCGGCGTCCTCCTGCTTCTCGCAGCAGATGAAGGTACGGTCCTCCACACGGGCCACATCGTTGACCGCCGTACGGTGCAGATAGCAGCCGGGCAGCTTTTCCTGGTTGAGCTTCTCCAGCTCGCCGGTGGCGCAGGCCTGGCTGCGCAGTGCCTCCAGCTGCGCCTCGCTCCCGTCGATCCAGACGATGGCGTCAGGCTGCGTCATCGCCGCCATCTCGTCGATCCAATCCAATACAGCGCGGTTTTCCGTCAATGCCATGGGGTGGGTCCTCCTTTGTGTTTCAGTTTCCGGGATACTGGTAGCTCTATTGTAGAAGAATCTTATAAAATTTGCAAGTCCTTTCGCCTCGTTTTGCAAAAAAGCGGTGATTTGTGCGAAAAAAACCAAAACGCAACACGCCCGGCAGGTTCGCTGCCGGGCGTGCCGCTCCGTTCAAGTTGTCTGGATGGCCGCCGCTACGGCGGCAAATTCCGCAATCCCCAGCCGCTCGCCCCGCACGTCGGGGGGCAGTCCGGCGGCCTCGATGGCCTGCCGCAGCGCCTGTTTCCCGACCTGAGCGCCGAAAGCGGAAGACAGGCCATTGAGCAGTGTCTTACGCCGCTGGGCGAAGGAGGCGCGCACAACACGGAAAAAGAGGGCTTCATCCACCAGCGTCTGGGGGGGCTCCCGCCGGGGGATCAGGCGCAGGACGGCGGAGGTCACCTTGGGGGCGGGAAGAAAACACTCCGGACCCACATCGAAAAGCAGTTCCGGCTGCGTGTGATACTGGCAGAATACGGAGAAGGCCCCGTAATCCGCGGTGCCCGGCGCGGCGCAGATGCGCAGGGCCACCTCCCGCTGGATCATTACGGTGATGGAGGCAAACAGCCCGGATTCGATGAGACGGGTCAGCACGGGCGTTGTGATATTGTAGGGCAGGTTGGCGCAGGCGATGGGGGTGAGGCCGGAGAGACGCTCGTTTACCAGCGCGGCCAGATCCAGCTTCATAATGTCTCCGGGAATCACCGTCACATTGCGGCAGGGCGCCAGGGTCTCCGACAGGATGGGCAGCAGCGCCCGGTCCAGCTCCACCGCCGCCACCTGCCCGGCCCGACGGGCCAGCTGGACGGTCAGAGGACCGATCCCGGGCCCGATCTCCAGCACGCCGCAGCCGCTGTCCGCGCCGGAGGCCTCCGCAATGTCCCGGGGCACCCAGCCCTCGATCAGAAAATTCTGCCCCATGCTTTTGGAAAAGCGAAACCCGTGCCGGGCCAGCAGGGCCTTGATATCGTTACCGTTGCAAAGATCCACAGACCGTTCCTCCGCACAGAAAATGGACGGCGCACGTCCGGGTTCCAGTATACCCGAAGAGCGGTACGCCGTCAAGGCAAAGACTTGCGATCGGCGTGCGGGGGTGATGGGGTAAGACGACGGAAGCAGGAAGGGGAGCAGCGCTATGGAAGCAAAGGTCAGACCCTATCCGCCTTCAGACGCCGCGCAGGCGGCCGCCATTTGGAATTAGGTTGTGGAAGACGGCGCAGCCTTTCCCCAGACCAAGCGCCTCACCGCGTCCGGTTCGGTTTGCGCTTGAGCGCCAACAGGGCTTTCACATCCTCCAGCACTTCTGAGGACCCCACCTCCAGGGAAAGCCAGCGCACGCCGTTGGACATGGGTCTTGTCTCCTTCCACAGCCGCTGTGTGCCAGGGGAGAGCGTTGGCAAGCGCTGCTCGACGGCGCTTGCCAGCCTGCAGCCTGCCACGATCAGGCAGACGAAGGCGCCCGCGCCGGGGTAGAGGGTACATAGGGCCGCGCCGCCGGCTCTGTACTTGACGTTCCAGCCGCGGCCCATGCTGCATGTGCTGTATGTGCAGACCGGGTCAGTGTGATAAGCCTGGCTGAGATAGTGGACTAGCTCCGTCCAGAGCGGGGTCTCCACATAGGCGGCCAGCTCTGCCTCCGTGGGCGGTTCCGGCCCGGGGTAGATGGTGTTCCAGTCCATTGGAATTCTCCTTCGGCCTATTTCTTCCAGCGCAGCAGGGAGGGGAAGAACTGGCGCATCTGTGTTTTGGCCTGTTCCGGGGTCAGGACGGGATTGGCCTGGACCATCATGGGAGTGCAGAACTCGATCATCTCCTCCATGGTCATCGCGCAGGTGAACGCGCCGTTCTGGTAGCAGTACTTGCAGTAATGGGGGCTGGGAGCGCCGTCGGCCTCGGTGCCGAGGAGTGCATCGCTCAGGGGCATGCCGCAGGATTGACAAAATTGCTGGTTCATAAATGATTCCTCCTGTCGATTAGATGCCGCCAGTATATCACAGCAATCCTGACACCCTGTGTCAGCTTTTTCACTGTTTTGCCAGATTTCCTTGGCCAGCTGTCCCAGGCGGCGGCACAGGCGCTCCGGTTCCAGCACCTTCAGGTCCGCGCCGAAGGAGAGCAGATAGCCGTACAGCCAGGCGTCCTCCGGAAGCGCTGCCGATACGGAGAGGGCGCCGTCCGGTTCCCGAACCACGCAGTTGGCGTCGAATTCATCATAGACTCTCCAGGCCATGGCAGGGGAGAAGCGCAGACGCACCGGGAGAACGCTTCCGCTGTAGGGGCCTTCCGGTTCGATGGACGGGGGCGGGGGAAGGGGAGCGAAGGTCTCCTCCAGCAGCTCCAGAGCAAGTATGCGCGTGAGCTTGAAGGTGCGCCAATCCTTCCGATCCAGGCAGAGGCCCTGGAGATACCAGGCGCGTCCCTTGAAGACCAGACGGGCGGGACAGACCCGCCGCCAGTTCGTCTGACCATCGGAGCCGGCATAGGGGAAGCGGAGCACCCGGTGGGACAGGATGGCCGATTTAACGGCGTCAAACTTGGCGTTGTCCGCACCGGCGGAGCCCCAGCGGGACATATCCACCTGAAGCCAGTCGGGTTCGCTGCGGCGGAAGAGGCCGGAAAGTTTGGCCAGTACCTCTTCCGCGCCCAGCCGCGCATCGCCCGGGAGGCTCTGCAGGGCGGTGAGCAGCTGGCGCTGCTCACCCTCGGAAAAAGCGGCCCGGTCCAGTACGCAGTGTTCCATCAGGGCCACTCCGCCGCCCTTGCCGGGAATGGCATATACCGGCACCCCCGCCGCCGACAGGGCGTCTATATCCCGGTAAACGGTACGTACGGATACCTCAAACCGCTCCGCCAGCTCCGCCGCCGTCATCCGCCGCCGCTGGAGCAGCAGGTAGACGATCTCAAACAGACGGCTTGACGGCATAGCCAACCGCAGGCCGCAGACGGGCCATTTTGTATTCGTCGGCATATTGTCCGCAGCGCACGGTGGTCATGCGCAGCAGGCCCTCCTTCTCAAAGCCGAACTTCTCATAGAGGCGGATGGCCCGCTCGTTGTCGGCAAAGACCTCCAGCTCCACACGCACCAGCATGAGCCAGTTGTCGGCCAAGTCCAGTATAGCCTTCATCAGGGCGGTGCCTACCCCCTGGTTTTGGTAGTCCGTATGCACGAACAGCCCGATGCTGCCCACGTGGCGCATCCGGGGATTGGAACAGACCTGGAGTCCGGCGGCTGCGATGATCGTGCCGTCCTCTGCGGCGGCCACAAAGTTGTGGTCGTTGGGGCCAAGCGAGGCGAGAAAGGCCGCGCTGTCCGCGGTGCGGCAGGAGGGGAGGCCCAGGGTGTTTTCAAACACGCCGGGCATCCGCCGCAGGGCGGCGATCCCCGGCGCATCTCCCGGTTCGACGGGGCGGATGGTATAGTCCATAAAGGCTGCCTCCCAGAACTGATTTTTGCCACTATATAGTCGACGCACTTGAAAAAACGCAAATAGCGTTTTTTCACCCGGTGGATCGTTTTGCTCCTTTTGAAGTGCTCTGACTATAGCACAGAAAAAGGAAAAAAGCAACCGCCCGGAGGACGCTTCCTCCGGGCGGGGTGGAATGGATTTCGTACCTGTATTCGGACGGCTCAGGGCGGTCCAGGCGCAGGTGCGCGCCCGTCAGTAGGCTGCCACCACGCCGCCGTCGTTGGCATAGACCGTGGCGATGCCGCCGGTATCGCTGATAACGACCTGTTCAAACCTGCACTGCTTGAGGGCCAGCTCCTTCAAATAGAAGGCGCGCTCCAGACAGTTGCAGTGGGTGATCGCCAGCCGGCGGCCCGCATGCTTGGGATCGGCCGCCATCAGGGAGACCATCTTGGACAGGGCCTGCTTGACGGACAGCGCCTGTCCCCGCTTGCAGATCTCGCCTTCCGGGGTCGCGCCCATCAGTAGCTTGATTTTCAGGGTGCTGGTGACCAGCGCCTGGGTCTTGGTCAGGCGGCCGTTCTTTTTCAGGTTGTCCAGGGTCTCCAGCACGAAATAGGTCTCCATCTCGTTGATATACCGGGATACATGGCTTACCACGGTTGTGAAATCCATACCCGAGCAGGCAAGTTCCTGAATCTTCAAGGCGACCAGCACCTCTCCCGCAGAAGCGGAGCAGGAATTGAAGATGTGCACACGGGCGTTGGGGTGCTCCTCCAGCCACAGCAGCCGCGCCTGGGCCGCGGCGTTGTGGGAGCCGGAGAGCAGAGCGGACAAAGTGACGACATACACATCGTCCGCGCCGCAGTCAAAAGCGTCCAGGTACTGGGCGGGGGAGGGACAGGCGGTCCTGGGGGCGCTCTGGCACTCTTTCATCCGCCACAGCAGGTCGGCCTGGTCGAAGGAGGCGTCGTCCACCACCGTGTGGCTGCCGACCTGGATGCGCAGGGGCACGCTGAGAAAGCATTCCTCCCGGAGCTGGGCGGGCGTCAGGTCGCAGCAGCTGTCAACAATGATCTTAAAACTCATAGAAAAGATTCCTTTATATGGTGTTGGATATTAGATTGAACGTTACTGCCATTGTAGCACCTGCCGCTGCAAAAGTAAAGGGGAAACCTGTAAACAATTCGGAAACCGGCGCGCATGGGCTCCGCCTCAGAGCGAGGGGCCGGTTTCCTCCTCCAGCTCCCGCAGGAGCGCTTGATCCTCCCGGGAGGATAGATCCAGCTGGGCGTACAGGTCCGGGCGGCGCAGGCGGGTGCGGAGAAGGGCCTGCTTGCGCCGCCAGCGGGCGACCTTCTTGTGGTCGCCGGAGCGGAGGACGGCGGGCACCCTGCGGCCGTGCCATTCCTCGGGACGGGAGTATTGCGGATATTCCAGAAGGCCGTTCCAGTGGCTCTCGTTTTCAAAGCACTCCGGATCGGACAGCACTCCGGGCACCAGCCGGGCCACCGCGTCGGCCACCACCATGGCGGGCAGCTCGCCGCCGGTGAGCACAAAATCTCCGATGGAAATCTCCTCGTCCACGCACTCCTCGATAAAGCGCTCGTCGATGCCCTCATAGTGACCGCAGACCAGGATCAGGTGGCTGTAGCCATCCCGCAGGCGCCGGGCGTCGGCTTCGCAGAAGGTTTTCCCGGCGGGGGAGAGGTAGATGGTGCGGCCCGGGCCGTAGGCGTCCACGATGTGCCTCCAGCACTGATAGAGGGGATCGGCCTGCATCACCGCGCCCCGTCCGCCGCCGTAGGGGTAATCGTCTACCTGCTTTTGTTTGTTTAAGGTATAGTCCCGGATCTGATGGGCTTCGATGCGGAGAAGGTCCCGCTCCTGGGCGCGGCCCAGGACGGACTCGTTCATCATGTCGCCCACGGTCAGATCGAACAGGGTCATAATATCGATCTCATACATCTGTCTGCATCCCCTCGATCAGCCGCACCTTGAGATAGCCCTCCTCCACGTTGGTCTCCACCAGGAACTCGTCCACCGCGGGGATCATATAGTCGTGTTCCCCCCGGACGACATAGACCTCGTGCGCCGGGGGAGTGAGCACATCAATCACAGCGCCCAGCTCCGCGCCGCTGTCCGCATCCAGCACCCGGAGCCCGATCAGGTCGGCGATAAAATGCCGCCCTTCGGGCAGGACTACGCCGGTGCGGTCGATGCACACAGTGCGGCCCTTGAGGGCCATGGCGGCGTTTACGTCGTCCACCCCCTCCAGCAGGGCCAGTACGTTGCCCTTGTGGATACGGGCGGAGCGGACCTTGACGGGCCGTTCCCCCAGGTAAAGGGTGTCGAACCGGCAGAGAAATTCCGGCGAGTCGCACCAGGGAACGATCTTCACTTCCCCCTGGATGCCGTGGGTATTGACGATTTGGCCGGCCTCCAAAAATCGGTTTTTCATTGGTATTCACCTGCTTTGAAACAGATCGTCCCCTTCTCACGCGGAAAGCGGAGGGGACGGCTCGGGAGCGAAGCGGCACAGGTTGGGCAGAACCGATCCGCCCTCTGAGTCAGAACGGAAACAGCCGGCCGACCATTTGGTCGGCCGGCTGTTTCCGCGCTATGAGGAACGTGGTTCCCCCGGAGTCAATCGACGATCTCCACAGAGACCCTGGTGCCCTGGCGCTGAGCCACCGAGCGGATCAGCGTGCGGATCTCCTTGGCGATGCGGCCCTGACGGCCGATCACCTTCCCCATGTCCTCGGGGTCTACCCGCAGCTCCAGGACCGTCTCGCCATCGCCCGCATGTTCGGTGACATGCACCGCATCCGGGTGATCCACCAGATTCCGGGCGATGTAAGTGAGCAGTTCTTTCATGGTGCCTCCGCCCTTCCTTAGATGGCGCCGGCTTTTTTCAGCAGGGCCTTCACGGTCTCGGTGGGCTGGGCGCCGGTCTTGATCCAAGCCTGGGCGCGCTCGGCGTCCACGTTGATCACGGCGGGCGTCTTCAGGGGATCATACGTGCCGATCTCCTCGATGAAACGACCGTCGCGGGGATAACGGGAATCGGCCACCACGATGCGGTAGAAGGGAGCCTTCTTAGCGCCCATCCGGCGCAGTCTGATTTTGACCATTGTATCTTCACCTCCATATGATTTTGAAACTTTATCTGGAAACGCGCCGGCGGCGCGCTTACCAACTTAAAACGGCATGCCGGGCATCTTGCCGAATTTGCCCATCCGGCCCATGCGCTTCATCTGCTTGCCGGAGAACTGGCGGCTCATCTGCTGCATCAGATCGAACTGCTTCAGCAGCCGGTTGATGTCCACCACCTGGGTACCGGAGCCGGCGGCGATGCGCTTTTTCCGGCTGTTGTTGAGCAGGGAGGGATCCTCCCGCTCGGCAGGCGTCATGGAGAGGATGATCGCCTCGGTACGGGACAGGGCGCCCTCGTCTACCGTAGCCCCCTCCAGGGCTTTTGCGTTCATGCCGGGGAGCATCCCGGCGATGTCGGTCAGCGAGCCCATGCCCTTGAGCTGCACCAGCTGGTCGTAAAAGTCGGCCAGTGTGAATTTGTTTTTCCGCAGCTTCTGCTCCAGTTCGGCGGCCTTTTTGGCGTCGAAATTCTGCTGGGCCTTTTCGATCAGAGAGAGCATGTCCCCCATCCCCAGGATGCGGGAGGCCATACGGTCCGGATGAAAGACCTCCACCTGGTCGAGCTTTTCGCCCACGCCCACAAATTTGATGGGCTTGCCGGTAACGGCCCGGATGGAGAGGGCCGCGCCGCCCCGGGCGTCGCCGTCCAGCTTGGTGAGCATCACTCCGGTGAGGTCCAGTGCCTCGTCGAACGTCTTGGCGGCGTTTACCGCGTCCTGACCGATCATGGCGTCTACGATCAAAAGGATCTCGGTGGGTTCGACGGCGGCCTTCATGGCGCGCAGCTGATCCATCAGCTCCTCATCCACGTGCAGCCGGCCGGCGGTATCGATGAAAACGATGTCGTTGCCGTGCTTTTTGGCGTGCTCGATGCCCGCTTGGGCGATCGCGATGGGATCGGTCTGGCCCATCTGGAACACCGGTACGTCCACCTGAGCGCCCACCACCTCCAGCTGTGTGATGGCGGCGGGACGGAAGGTATCGCAGGCGACCAGGAGCGGGCGTTTGCCCTGCTGCTTTTTCAGGAAACCCGCCAGCTTGGCGCCGTTGGTGGTCTTGCCCGCGCCGTTGAGGCCGACCAGCATCACCACCGTGGGCGGCCTGGAGGAAATGGTCAGCTTGGTGCTCTCGCCGCCCATGAGGGCGGTGAGCTCCTCGTTGACGATCTTGACGATCATCTGCGCGGGGGTCAGGCTCTCCAGCACGTCGGTGCCCACGGCGCGCTCGGTGACGGCGGCGACGAACTGCTTGACCACCTTGAAGTTCACGTCGGCCTCCAGCAGGGCCATGCGGATTTCCTTCATGGACTCCTTCACGTCGGCCTCGCTCAGGCGGCCCTTGCCGCGGAGCTTTTTGAAGGCGGCGGAGAGCTTTTCGGTCAGTCCTTCAAATGCCATTGCCTACTCCTGTTTCAAATCGGACAGCACGGACCGGATCTGGGCGCACAGCCCCTCCAGCGCGTCGTCCTGGTAGCGGTCTTCGTTGAGCTGGCAGATGCCGTCCAGCGCATCGGCGATCTGGGCGAACTGCTCCTGCATTTTGTGAAAGCGGCGGATGATGCCGGTCTTGTCTTCCAGCTCGGTCAGGACGGCTTCCGCCCGGACGATCACGTCCCGCACGCCCTGACGGGTGATGCCGTAGTTTTCCGCGATCTCGGCCAGAGACAGGTCCTCGTTGTAGTAGAGGTCGTAAAACTCCTTCTGCCGGTCGGTGAGCATGTCGCCGTAGAAGTCGTAAAGCAAAGCCATGCGATAGGCCTGGTTCTTCAACGCTGCCGCCTCCTCTCGGATAAATGTAAAGCTTGTAAAGTTGCAAAGCTTTACAACAAAATGATGATACTACATTTCCTGCCTTTTGTCAAGGGAAAATCGCGCTTTGGAAGCAGGCGGAAGCGCACATAGTTTTCCCGCTGCCGGGGAATCCTCTCTGGCAGATGTGCACAGACGGGGAGGAAGCTTATGGAACTGGAACGGCTGGGACGGGAAACGGCGGCGGCGCGAAAGCCGGCGGAGCGCAGCGGCGGGCGGACGCTGGCCCGGCAGATGCGCCGGGCGCTGAAGGAGATCGAGGCCGCCCGGCGCCGTTTGGCGGAGGAGCGGGGGCAGGAGGCGCGCCCTGCGGCGGAATGGCTGCTGGATAACGCCTACCTGGCCCAGCGGGAGGGGAAGGACGCATGCCGGGCCCTTTCCCGGTGTCCCCGGCGCCTGCGCCGGGACGGGGCGGAGCTCTTCATCGGCGTGCTGGCCCGCACGCTGGCGGAGACCGGGACGGTGGGGACCGCCGAACTGGACGCCTTTCTGGGCGGCGTGCAGCGGGGCGCTCCGCTGTCTGAATTGGAGCTGGCCCATTTCATTCCGGCGCTCAAAGGGGCGCTGATCCTCCGCCTGGCACGGCTGTGCCGGAGTCTGCCGGGGCGGGACGAGGCCCTGGCGGGAGAGCTGGAGCGCCTGTTCACCACGCTGCGCACGCTGGGCGGCGCCGATCTGGCCCCGGTGCTGGAACGGCACAGCCAGGCCGAACAGGCCCTGCGGCAGGACCCTGCGGGCGCCTATGCCGCCATGGACGACGCCACCCGCGCCCGCTACCGGGACCGTTTGTGCGCCCTGGCCCGAAAAACGGGCCGCTCCGAGGCGGAGACCGCCCGCCGGCTGCTGGAGCTGTGCCGGGCGGGGGCGGGACTGGAGCGCCACGTGGGGTATTGGCTGTTCCGCCGTCCCTTGGGGGAGGAGCGTCCGGCGGCGCAGGGGGGCTGGTATGTGGCTGCGGTGGTACTGTGTAGCCTGTGCCTGTCGCTGCTGCTGGGCTTTCTGCTGCACAGCGGCTGGGTGGCGCTGCTGCTCCTGCTGCCCGTGTCCGATCTGGTGAAAAATGTGCTGGACTTTTTGGCGGTGCGCCTGGTGCGGCCCCGTCCGGTGTTCCGCATGGCCCTGGAGCAGGGCGTGCCGCGGGAGGGGCGTACCCTCTGCGTGATCGCGGGGCTTCTGAGCGGGGAGAACTCCGGGCCGGAGTACGCCGCCCTGCTGGAGCGCTACCGGCTGGCCAACCGGGACGGAGGGGCGCAGCTGCGGTTCGGCCTGCTGGCCGACCTGCCCGACCAGGACGCCCCCATGGGAAGCCGGGCCGGACAATGGGTGGACGCGGCCCGCCGGGCCATCGATGCGCTCAACGAGACCTATGGCGGAGGGTTTTACCTCTTTTTCCGGGAACCCGTGTTCCAGAAGACCGACGAGCGCTACCAGGGCTGGGAACGCAAGCGGGGGGCCCTGCTGGAGCTGTGCCGCCTGCTGAAGGGGCGCAGGACCGGGCTGCAGGTGCTCTCCGGAGAACGCGGCGCGCTGAACGGCACCCGCTTCGTGCTTACCCTGGATTCGGATACCGCCCTCAACGTGGGCTCGGCCCGGGAGCTGACCGGAGCCATGCTCCACCCGCTGAACCGGGCGGTAGTGGACCGCCGCCGCCGTGTGGTGGTCTCCGGTTACGGGGTGCTCCAGCCCAGGGTGGGGGTGGAGCTGGGGGCGGCCAACAAGAGCCAGTTTGCCCGCATTTTTGCCGGACAGGGAGGGGTGGACCCCTATGGCTCCACCGCCAGCGACGTGTACCACGACCTGTTCGACCAGGGCACCTATACCGGAAAGGGCATATTCGATGTGGATGCCTTTTTTACCTGCCTGGAAGGCCGTTTCCCGGAAAACCGGGTCCTCTCCCACGATCTGCTGGAGGGCTCCTATCTCCGCGCGGGACTGATCGGGGATGTGGAACTCACCGACAGCTATCCCTATAAGGTGACCTCTTATTATGCCCGCCTCCACCGTTGGGTGCGGGGAGACTGGCAGCTGCTGCCCTGGCTGGGCCGCCGGGTGCGCAATCAGGCGGGAGGACTGGAACCCAACCCCATCACCCGCATGGCCCGGTGGAAGATTTTTGACAATCTGCGCCGTTCCCTTTCCCCGGTGAGCACCCTGCTTTCCCTGCTGCTGGGCATGTGCGTGGGCCGCCTGGACTTTAACCTGGCGGCGGGGGTAGCCGCGGCTGCGGCCGCGTCCAATCTTCTCCTGTCGGGAGCGGAGCTCTTCTGGCGGGGGGGCCGGGGCCTGCGGGAGCGCTACCATGCCTCGATCGTGGCGGGCTTTGGCGGCGTGATCCTCCAGACGCTGCTGCAGCTTTTGTTTCTTCCCCTCCACGCCTGGACCTGCGCCAGCGCCATCGCAACCGCCCTATGGCGGCAGCTGGTCACGCACCGGGGGCTGCTGGCCTGGGTAACGGCGGCGGACGCGGAACGGCGCGCGGGGGACGGCCTGTGGGCCAATTACCGCAAGGGATGGAGCGCCGTGGCGGCGGGCGGTCTGGCCATCCTGTTCGCCCGCATCCCGGCGGGCGCGGCGGCGGGGCTTTTGTGGGCGCTCGCTCCCTGCGCCGCCTGGGCCATGAGCCGCCCCATACCGGCCCAACGGGCCGCGCCCCAGGCCGACCGGCCCTTCCTGCTCCACCAGGGGGCGCTGATCTGGCAGTATTTTGCAGACTGGCTTCGCCCCGAGGATCACTGGCTGCCGCCCGACAACGTGCAGGAGGGACCCGACCTGGGGCCCGCCCGGCGTACCTCGCCCACCAACGCCGGCATGGCCCTGCTGTGCTGCCTGGCGGCGGCGGACCTGGATCTGTGCTCCCGGAAGAAGGCGCTCTCCCTCATCGGGCATCTGCTGGATACGCTGGAGACGCTGCCCAAGTGGAACGGACATTTCTACAACTGGTATGACACGGCTTCCGCCGCGCCCCTCACGCCCCGCTATGTATCCACCGTGGACGCGGGCAACCTGTGCGCCTGCCTGATCGCCCTGCGGGAAGGACTGTACGAATGGGGGGAGGATGCGTTGGCCCGGCGGGCGGAGGCGCTGTCCGACGGCATGGACTTCTCCCGGCTTTACGACGGACAGCGGCGGCTGTTCTATATCGGCTACGACTGCGAAAAGCAGGCCTACACCCAGGGCTGGTATGACCTGATGGCCAGCGAGGCCAGGCAGACCAGCTACCTGGCGGTGGCCCGGGGAGAGGTGAGTCCGCGCCACTGGCGGCGGCTGAGCCGGATGCTGACGGGGGATGACGATTATAAGGGCATGGTCTCCTGGACGGGCACCATGTTCGAGTATTTTATGCCCAACCTGCTCCTGCCGGTGGAACCCAACAGCCTGGTCTACGAGTCGCTGGCGTTTTGCCTCTATGAGCAGCGCAAGCGGGGGCGGCGCACGGGGACGCCGTGGGGGATCTCCGAATCCTGCTTTTATGCCTTCGACCCCGGCTTGAGCTACCAATACAAGGCCCATGGGGTCCAGCGGCTGGGCCTGAAGCGGGGACTGGATGAGGAGCTGGTGGTGGCTCCGTACGCCTCCTTCCTGGCGTTGCTGCTCTCGCCGCGCCGGGCGGCGGACAACCTGCGCCGCCTGCGCGCGCTGGGGGCGCAGGGGAAATACGGCATGTACGAGGCGCTGGACTTCACCCCTGCCCGGCGTACCGGCAAGGCCCCCTTCGAGCCGGTGCAGACCTTTATGGCCCACCATCTGGGCATGAGCCTGGTGGCCATCGACAATGCCCTGAACGAAAATGTGATGCAAAAGCGCTTTTTGCGGGACCGGGCCATGGGGGCTTACCGGGAACTGCTGCAGGAAAAGGTGCCCGTGGGAGCCGCCGTGCTCCGCCAGAGGGAGTTCCGGGCGCCGGAGCAGCCGGGGCGTCCGCCGCAGGCCGGACTGGTGCGGGAGTACCCGGCGGCGGCGCAGGCGCGTCCGGCCTGTCATCTGGTGTCCAACGGGGCCTATGTGGTCCTGTGCGATAGTCTGGGGCGCAGCTGGACCCGGATGGGGGAGACCGCCCTGCTCCGGGACGGGGGCGTGTCCGTTTGGTTCAGCGCTCCGGGCGGGCTGACCGCCCTGACGCCGGAGCGCTGCCGGTTCGACGGCGGGGCCGGCTGGACCGGAGCGGCGGGAGGCATCTCCTTCACCCACAGCCTGCAGGTACCGGAGCGGGAGAACGGAGAGCGGCGGGAGCTGGTGCTCCGCTGGAAGGGAAAAGGCCGCCTGAGCGGAGAGGTGGTGTGCTATCTGGAGCCGGTACTGGCAAAGCAGGCGGATTATGCGGCCCACCCGGCGTTCTCCAAGCTCTTTTTGGAGAGCGCCCATACCGGAGACGGAGTCGTCTTTACCCGCCGTCCACGGCGCAGCGGGGAGGGGAGAGCGGCGCTGGCGGTCCTGTGGGACGCCCCGGACGCCTTTTTCGACACCAGCCGGGAGCAGGCCCTGGGCCGGGGCGGGCTGCGGGCGCTGGAGCAGGCCTTGCAGGGACCGGCCCACAGCTCCGCCGGAGCGGTGCTGGATCCCTGCCTGCTGCTGCGCGTCCCTGTGACGCTGGAGCCGGGCGGGACCTTTCGCCTGCGGCTGACCCTGGCGGCCGGGCAGAGCGGAGAGGAGGCGGTAGAGGCCGCACGCCGTCTGCAGAGCCCGCGGGCGCGCTTGGGGAACGTACAGCTGGAACGGCTCATGACTGCCTGCAAGCTGACAGGTGAAACTACGTTACAGGCGTTTGAGCTGTTGGCCGCCCTGGTCTATCCTGGGGCCCGGAGCCCGGCAGAACAGAGCCTTTTGTGGCCCTACGGCATTTCGGGCGATCTTCCCATCGCGGCCCTGACTCTGGCCGGCGCGGAGGAGGCGGAGACGGCCCTGCCCTGGCTGGGGGTGCACAAGCTCCTCTCCCGCAGCGGTTACGCCTTTGATCTGGCGATCCTGCTGGACGAGGGGGGAGATTACCGGCGTCCCGCCCATAGCAGGCTGGCGGAAGGGCTGCGGGCCATCGGATGGGACCATATGGCGGGCGCCAAGGGAGGCGTCCATCTGCTGGCCGCCGCGCCGCCGGTGCTGGAGGCGGCCGCGGTGCGCTTGGGCGCGGCATGGCCGCCCTATGTGCCGCCCGATGCGGAACCGGAACGATCCTTTGCCCTTGAAAAGGGTCTGCCCCTGTGGGAGGCCGGAGCGGACGGCAGCTTTCAGTTCCACTGTGGAAACCGGCTGCCGCCGGTGGGGTGGAGCCAGATGCTCACCAACGGCGATTTCGGCTGGATGGTGGACGAGACCGGCTGCGGACACCTATGGCGGGGCAACGCCCGGGAGTGCCCGCTCACGCCCTGGAACAACGATCCGCTCGCCGTGGGAGGGACGGAACGGTTCGTCCTGCGGGCGGAGGGGGAGGAGCGCTCCCTGTTTGCCGACGGGGACGGGCTGCCCTGTACCGTGACCTACGCTCCCGGCTTCGCCCGCTGGGAGAAGACCTGGGGAGAGCGCCGGGTGAGGACGACCGCCTTCGTCCCGGCGGACCGGCCGGTCCGGGTGCTGCTGCTGGAGCTGGAGGGGGCGCCCTGCCAGCTGGGGCACCGGTTAAACGGCAAAGAAGAGACACGTTACACGCTGGAGGGCGTGCTGGCGCTCTCCACCGGCGCGGATCTGGAGGAGCGGGAGGAGGACCCCGGTCAGGCCCAGAAGTGGCTGGGACGCACGGTGATGCACTGGAACCGCACGGTCTCCGCGCTGAAAGTGCGCACGCCCGACCCGGCGCTGGACCGTTACCTGAACGGCTGGTGCCTGTACCAGGTGATCGCCTGCCGCCTGCTGGGCCGGACCTCCCGCTATCAGAACGGCGGGGCCTACGGGTTCCGGGACCAGCTCCAGGACGTATGCGCCACACTGCTCACCGGCGGCGCGTATGCCAGAGAGCAGCTGCTGCGCGCCTGCGCCCATCAGTACCGGGAGGGAGATGTGATGCACTGGTGGCACGAGACCGGCGGCACGGGGGACAAAGGCGTGCGCACCCGTATCAGCGACGACCTCTTGTGGCTGCCGTATGTGCTGTGCGAGTACCTGGAGCAGCGGGGGGACTGGGGCATTTTGGAGGAACCGGTCCCCTACCTGGAGTCCCCGCCCCTGCGTCCGGAGGAGCGGGAGCGCTATGAGCAGCCGGAGCGTTCCCGGGAAACGGGCGGCGTCTACGACCACGCCTGCCGGGCCGTGGAGCAGGTGCTCCGCCGGGGCGCGGGGGAGCACGGCCTGCCCCGCATGGGCACGGGCGACTGGAACGACGGCATGGACCGGGTGGGGGAGCAGGGACGGGGCGAGAGCGTTTGGCTGGCCTGGTTTGCCGCCCACGTGCTCTCACGCTTCGCTCCCGTCTGCGGCCGGATGGGAGACGCGCAGCGGGAGGAGCGCTGCCGGGACTGGGCCGGGCGCTTTGCCGCCGCGGCCGACCGGGCCTGGGACGGGGCGTGGTTCCTGCGGGGGTATTACGACGACGGAAGACCCCTGGGAAGCCGCGGGGACGAGGTGTGCCAGCTGGACTCCATTGCCCAGAGCTGGGCCGCGCTGGCGCCCACGGCGGATCGGGAAAAGACCGCTGCGGCGCTCACATCCGCGCTGGAGCGGCTGTTTGACCGCGGGGCGGGCGTGGTGAAGCTGTTTGATCCGCCGTTCGACGGCGGGGGGGCGGACCCGGGGTATATCCGGGGGTATGTTCCCGGTGTGCGGGAGAACGGCGGACAATATACCCATGCGGCGGTGTGGCTGGCGCTGGCCTGTCTTCGGACTGGGCGGGCGGGGGAGGGACGGGACATCCTGGCCGCGCTGCTGCCGGAGCACCACGACGGCAGCGTCTACCGCTGCGAGCCCTATGTGCTCTGCGCCGACGTCTACGCCGCCCCCGACCATCTGGGCCGGGGCGGCTGGAGCTGGTACACCGGCGCGGCGGGGTGGTTCTATCGGACGGCCATGGAAGAGATGCTGGGCTTCCGTCTGCGGGCGGGCCGGCTCTTCCTGGAACCGCAGCTCCCGCCGGACTGGCCGGGCTTTACGGCCACTTGGCGGACGCAGCGGGCCGTTCTCCAGATCACCGTGCGCCGGGGAAGCGAAAAAAAGACCCTCCTGGACGGGAAAAGCGTCCCGGAGGGGATCGATCTGGAGAAATTGGAGGGGGAGCGGCGCCTGGAGGTCACGCTCTGACCGCAGCCGCGCCGTGTCCACACAGGCCGCGCGGTCAGGGCGCGCGCTGCTGCGGCGCGTCCGCCGCGTACCACAGAGGCAGGCCCAGCAGCACCGCGCCCCCCAGAAGATTGCCCAGCGTTACCCACAAAAGGTTCCAAAGCAGGGCGAAGGAAGCGCCGCCAGGCACCAGAAGGGCGTACAGGACAAAATAGGCCATGTTGGCGATGGAGTGCTCCAGTCCGGCGAGCACGAAGGTCGTGATGGCAAGGGTGATGGCGATCACCTTGCCGCACTCGCTCTGAAGCCGGAAGCCGGCAAATACCCCCACGCACACCAGAAAATTGCACAGCACGCCCCGGAGCAGCAGCATATACCAGGGAGCGGCGAGCTTGGCGGGGACGCAGAGGGACAGGTAGGCCGAAAGCAGATCGCTGCTGGCCCCGGAGCCTGCCAGCAGCAGACAGAGCGCCAGGATGCCGATCAAGTTGCCCACATAGGCCATGATCCAGACCCGCAGAGCGGTACCGGGGGTGGCCGAGCCCTCGTAAAGGGAGACCCCCATGACCAGATTGCAGCCGGTAAAAAGCTCGCCGCCCAGCAGCACGATCAGGATCAAAGCGGCGGAAAAGGTCAGGGCGGCCAGCAGCTTGGCCAGGGGCAGGCTGGCGTCGTAGAACCAGGCGGCGCACAGGCTGGACAGCAGGGCCCCCACAAAGATGAAGGCCCCCGCCACGGCGGCGCGGGTCAGATAGCGCAGGGGCTGCTCCCGGGACAGGCGGACCTTGTCGGCCCCGGCCAGGGCCATGGCTTCCACAGCGGAACGTGTCATGCGATCGGCCTCCTTATCATTCGTGTCTCTATTGTAGCGGAAAGCGGCGGGAACGGCAACTGCGCGCACAGCCAATCTTTTTTCCGCGAAGGGGTGTCAAATCGGTCAAAACGTTGTATAATACCCATACTGCAATTTTCCACGGAAAGGAATGACAGAGCGTGATCGAAGTCACCCGAAGCGAACTTCTGCCCGGCGTCCATTTGACGGCGGTGCATACAAAAAAGTTTAAGTCCAGCGTGCTGGGACTGCAGTTTTTGCTGCCGCTGCAGGAGGAGACCGCCTCTCTCAACGCCCTGGTCCCCATGGTGCTGCGGCGGGGCACCCGGGAGCATCCGGATCTGGAGGCTCTCTCCGCCGCCCTGGACGAGCTGTATGGCGGTTCGCTGGAACCCATGGTGCGCAAGAAGGGAGAGACCCAGTGCGTGGGCTTTCTGGGGAGTTTCCTGGACGACGCCTACACGCTGGACGGCGCGCCCCTTCTGGAACGGGCCGCGGCCCTGCTGGGCGAGGTGGTGTTTCACCCCTATACCAGCGCCGGGGCCTTCTGCCCCGACTATACCAGCCAGGAGAAGACCAACCTGATCGACCGTATCCGGGCCCAGATCAACGACAAGCGGCAGTATGCCCAGCTGCGGGTGGTCGAGGAGATGTGCGCCGGGGAGCGCTTCGGGGTAGACAAACTGGGCAGCGAGGCCACCGCCGCCGCCATTGACTGCGCGGCGCTGTGGACGCGCTATCAGGAGATGCTGCGCCTTGCTCCGGTGGAGCTGTATTATTGCGGCTCGGCCGCGCCGGAGCGGGTGCGCCAGGCTCTGTCCGCGATCCTGGCGGAGCTGCCCCAGGGCGCGGCGCGCACTGCCCCCGGCCGCCCGGCGCGGCGGCAGGCCCCGGACGTGCCCCGCCTGGTGGAGGAGGCTATGGACGTGACCCAGGGCAAGCTGTCCCTGGGCCTGCGTACCGGCATCGACGCCTGGGACGCCGATTATCCCGCCCTCACCCTGGTCAACGCCATCTATGGCGGCACCACGACCTCCAAACTCTTCCTGAACGTGCGGGAGCGTCTCTCGCTGTGCTACTACGCCAGCTCCGGCCTGATGAAGTACAAGGACGTGATGCTGGTCTCCTCCGGCGTGGAGTTCGACCGGGTGGAGCAGGCCAAGACGGAGATCCTGGCCCAGCTGGACCAGTGCAGGACGGGAGCGTTTGGGGAGGAAGAGCTGGAGTGGGCCCGCCGTTCGGTGGTGAGCAGTCTGACCACCACGCTGGATGCGCAGGGGCGGCTGGAGGATTACTGGCTGGGCCAGTCCGCGGCGGGTCTGACCGAAGCCCCGGAGGAGTTGGCCCGGCGCGTGGAGCAGGTCACCCGGGAGCAGGTGGTCTCCGCCGCCCAAAAGCTGAAGCTGGATACCGTCTATTTCCTGAAAGGCAAGGAGTGAGCCCATGGTAAGCAAGGAATACCCCCGCATCGGGGAAACGATGCTGCATGCCCGGCTGGAGAACGGACTGCACATCTATGTGGACCAAAAGCCGGAGTTCCAGAAAAGCTACGCCTTTTTTGCCGCCAATTACGGCGGCATGGACATGAAGTTCCGCCTGGACGGCGTATGGCAGGACACGCCCGCCGGAGTAGCCCACTTTTTGGAGCACAAGATGTTCGATACCGAGGACGGCAACGCCCTTCAGGATCTGGCCGCCAATGGGGCGTCCCCCAACGCCTTTACCAGCAGCGCCATGACCGGCTACTACTTCGAGAGCACGGAGAAGTTCTATGAAAATCTGAAGATCCTGCTCTCCTTTGTCTCCATCCCCTGGTTTACCCGGGAGAGCGTGGACAAGGAGCAGGGGATCATCGGCCAGGAGATCCGTATGGTGGAGGACGACCCGGACAATCAGGTCTTCTACGCCCTGATGGAGTGCCTGTTTGACCATCACCCCATCCGGGTGCCCATCGCCGGGACCCGGGAGTCCATCTCCCATATCACGGCGGATACCCTCTACGCCTGCCACAAGGCCTTTTATACGCCCTCCAATATGGTGCTCACCGTGGCCGGGAACGTGGACGCCAAGCGGGTGATCGAGACTGCCCGGGAGATCCTGCCCCGGGAGAGCGGCGGACGGATCGAGCGGGACTACGGCACAGAGGAGCGCGGCAAAGCCGCCGCCCCCGGCAAACAGCTGCGCATGGCGGTCTCCACGCCGATTTTCCAGCTGGGCTGCAAGGCCGATACCGCCCCTGCGGGCGAGGAGCGCCTGCGCCGTCAGCTGGTGAGCGAGCTGGCCTGCGAGGCGCTGCTGGGCACCTCCAGTCCCCTGTATGCCGACCTGTACCGGAAGGGGCTCATCAACAAGAACTTCGGCTACGGGTTCGAGCAGTATCCGGGCTGCGCGCTTCTGGCCGCAGGGGGGGAGAGCCGGGAGCCGGAGGCGGTGCGCGGCGCGGTGCTGGCCGAGGCGCGGCGCCTGGCGGAGCGCGGTCTGGAGGAAGCCTTCTTCCAGCGGCTGAAACGCTCCGGCTACGGCGCGCGGGTACGGGCGCTCAACTCCTTTGAAACGATCTGCATCGAGCAGGCCCAGGCGCATTTTGCGGGGTTTGAGTATCTGCGTTTTCCCGAGCTCTACGCGGACATCGGGCGGGAGCACGTGGAAGAATGCCTGCGCCGCCTGGCGGAACCGGAGCGCTGGGCGCTGGCCGTGGTCCGGCCGGGAGGGCAGGCATGATGGGAACCGTCTCCTTCCCGGGACTGGGACTGGAATTCCAGCTCAACCGTGTGGCCTTCCACGTGGGCAGCTGGCCGGTGTACTGGTACGGGATCATCATTGCCGCAGGCTTCCTGCTGGCCGTGTTCTATTGCAGCCGGAAGGCCGGCCAGTTCGGCATCCGGCAGGACGATATCATCGACATGCTCTTTTTTGCCGTGCCCCTGGCCATCATCGGGGCGCGGCTGTACTACATCATCTTCTACCTGGATCTTTTCCGGCGGGAGGACGGCTCCCTGGACTTCGGGGCGATGGTGCGCATCTGGGATGGCGGCCTTGCCATCTACGGCGGCGTGATCGCCGCGGTACTCACCCTTCTGGTCTTCTGTAAGGTGCGAAAGATCAAGTTTTTAGCCTTTGCGGATCTGGGCGTGTTCGGCCTGCTCATCGGCCAGCTGGTGGGCCGCTGGGGCAATTTCGTGAACATTGAGGCTTACGGCGGGCCTACCGATTTGCCGTGGCGTATGGGGATCTATGAGTACGTGGGCGGCGCTTTGCAGTATGCCGAGGTCCACCCAACCTTTCTCTACGAGTCCCTGTGGAACCTGCTGGGACTGATCCTGCTGGCGGTGATCGCCCAAAAATGGCGCAAGTTCGACGGTCAGATGTTTTTGAGCTATTTTGCCTGGTACGGTGTGGGCCGCGGATGCATCGAAGGCCTGCGTACCGACAGCCTGTACTTTTTCAACACGACCGTTCGGGTGTCCCAGGTATTCGGGTTCGCCACCGCCGCCGTGGCCATCGTGCTGCTGGCCGTCAACCTGCTCAGGCGGCCTCACGATCCGGAGGCGCTGTGGGTCAACCAGGTGCGGAAAAACGCCCGGCGGGTGGCCCTGGTCTATCCTGAGGGCCCCGACGCGCGCAAGTGGCTGGAGCGGCAGAAAAAGCGCCTGGAGCGGGAGGGCGCCTATGTGGAGACCTACGCGCTGCCCGCCGGAGCGGCGGAGGAGACCGGCGAGCTGCTGGCTGCCCTGGAAGCGCGGGAGGACCTGGATCAGATTCTGAAAAAGTGAGCCAAGGGGGCTGGGAGACGGGCGAAATTTTTACCTCGATTTCGTGCGAAAGGATCGGCAAACATTTCGTGGGAAGACTCCCTTCCGGAGGCGGCGCCTGTTTCGCGTAGGCCGGGGCGGCCCTTGCGCGGCGATGGCGATCGTTGCGCGGCCGTTCGCGGCTGTGCCGCTTTACGGACGCGGCACACCCCTTGCGGGAGAGCGCTGCGGGACGCTCCTGCGGGAGGTTTGGGGGACAAGCTGCGGGGGCCCGGCGTTCCATTTGGAACGCCGGGCCCCCGCACAATCCCCCCAAGAGTCCCCCTGCCGGTCAGTCCACCGGCGGAAGGCGCCGGTCCTCCTGCTGTACCGGTTCCGTTGGCTTTACGTTGGAGGCCAGGGAAATGGCGCTCCGGCCGAACTTTCCGCGGATACCGTCCATGGCCCGCTCCAGACGCTCCAGCTTGTCCCGGCGGGGCGCGGCCCCGGCGGCGAACAGATTGAGCTGCTCGGCGGCCAGCCCCTCCTCCACCAGGTTCTGGGCCGTGACCGTCAGGGCGCGGACAGGCGCCCTGGGGCTCCAGGCCGCATGCATCAGTTCCATACACGCCTGTGCGATATCCCGGGATACGTAGGTCGGGGCCTCCAGCCGCTTCTGCCGGCAGATGTCCTTGAAATTGGGATCCCGGATGACGATCTGTACGGTGGTGCATTTCAGGCCGCAGCTCCGCAGCCGGGCGGCCACCTCATCGGAGAGCTCCGCCACACCGGAGTGCAGCTGCGCCCAGCCCACCAGATTACGGGAAAAGGTGAGCCCGTTGCCCACGGACTTGGGCCCCGGCAGGTCCCGCGCGGGGATCACCGGGGCGCGCTCGGCGCCGGTGGCGTAATCGTGAAGGGTATATCCCTGCTTGCCCAGAAGGTCCCCAAGGGCCTCCCGGTCGAACCGGGCCAGATCCCCGATGGTACGCACGCCGTACCCTTCCAGCGTCCGCCGGGCGGACTGACCCACAAAGAGCAGGTCGCTCACCGGCAGAGGCCACAGCAGGTCCCTGAAATTTTCCCGCGTGACGACGGTGGTGGCGTCCGGCTTTTTGTAATCGCTGCCCATTTTGGCAAAGACCTTGTTGAACGACACCCCCACCGATACGGTCAGCTCCAGCTCCTCCCGAACCGCACGCCGGATCTCGTCGGCCAGGGCCCGGCCGTCCCCGCCGAACAGATGCAGAGAGCCGGTCACGTCCAGCCAGCTCTCGTCGATGGAGAAGGGCTCCACCAGATCGGTATAGCGCTCATAGATGGCGTTGACCTGTTTGGAATAGTCCCGGTACTTCCAATGATGGGCGCGCAGCAGCGCCAGGTCCGGGCATTTCCTGCGGGCCTGCCAGATGGTCTCGGCGGTCTTCACGCCGAACGCCTTGGCGCGTTCGTTCTTGGCCAGAATGATCCCGTGGCGGGATTCCGGGTCCCCGCATACCGCGACCGGGGCCGCCCGCAGCTCCGGATGCTCCAGCAGCTCCACCGAGGCGTAAAAGCTGTTCAGATCGCAGTGTAAAATGGTACGTTCCACGCTATCACCCCCGATACCGCTATCCTACTATGGATCGAGCGAAAAGTCAAACAATTGTTCTATTTCCTCGAGCTGAGCAAGCAGATCCCGCTCCCCGTCGTAGTCCAGATAGACCACCCTGCCATCCCGGGCCAGGAAGAGACGCTGGCCGGGGAAATCGTTGTCCACGGCCAGTACCGCCCGGTCAAAGCCGGGCAGTTCCAGCTGGGTGACGCGATATTCCTCCGGAACATAGTTGTGCTGCGTATAGCGGCAGACCAGCTCGTCCAGCAGGGGAGCGGTCAGGCAGGGGAAGGAGAGGCGGTACCAGCGCAGATCCAGTCCACAGGCGTGCGACCCGTCGGGCTCCGACATGCGCTGGTATACCTCATATTGTTCCGGAGCCAGCAAAGACCAGGAGAAACGGATGTAGTTATTGTAGTCTGTCCCATCCTGGAGCGCGATAATGACCGGCTCCAGGGCGTCGTTTCCCTCCAGGGCCGGAAGCGAAAGCAGGGGAAAGGGCCGCTCCTGTCCGGCGATCCCGCCCTCCCAGCGCAGCGCGGCGTAGGCCCACAGGCTGGCAAAGGACAGCGCCAGCAGCACCAGAGAGCAGAGCAGCGTGACGGCCGTGATCCGCGCCCCCCGCCGCCAGCTTCCCTTACGGCGGAGGGCGGCGCCCTGCCGAAGCCGCCGCTTGAAGCGGAAGAATCCGGCAAAGGCCCGGACGGTGAGGCTCAGGGAGAGAAGCTCCATGACCACGGGCAGCAGATTCCCGGCCAGGGGGCTTTCGATCAAGCTGAGTACGGGCCAATCAAAAAAGCAGTACGGCAGGACTACCGCGGCCAGAAAAAGCAGGGTAACGGCCAGCAGCATGGCGCAGTACCGGAGCATGGAGCGGGCGGCCTGATCCAGGCCATAGCTGCGTACCACCGGGTCGGTGTGCAGCTCCGGCGCGTCCGGGTCGGCGGCGGCATAAAGGACGAACCACTTCCCCGCCCGGCCCAGACAGGCCCAGCCCTGCTGGCGCAGATAGATCTGGCTCTCCGCGGTATGGAAGCTTCCGGCCGGTTCCATCCGGTAGCGGACCGGGGCGGGCGCACCGCGGCGGAAGGTGATGTATACCGGCCCGGCATGGTCGTAGAACAGCCCCCGCAGGGCCATGTCCTCCAGCCAGTCTTCAAACCGATCCAGATCGGCATAGTCGATCAGCGGCAGTCTGCGTACCGTGTCCTTCATAGAGCGCCCTCCTCTTCTGCGTCTGCGATGCAGGCGCGCAGCCGCGCCAACTCCTCCTCATAGCGCCGCCGGCCTGCCTCCGTCAGCTGATAGGTGCGTTTGCGGCCCTCCACCGCGGTTTCCTGGAGAAAGCCCTCCTCCTCGAATTTTGCCAGAATGGTGTATAGGGTCCCCGGGCCCAGATGCACCCGGTCCCGGGTGCGCAGGCGCACCCATTCCGCGATCTCTGTGCCGCACCGCGCCTGGCGCAGAAAGGACATGAGCACGTAGAACATACTCTCCGTCAGGTTTTCCAGCGCTTTTTTCCCCATGAGGCCCCTCCAATATCGAGATACGATATCGCTTAACGATATTGTAATGGCGGGACGCGGTCTTGTCAAGGGGAACTTCCGGCCGGCTCTGCTCCGGCGCCGGAGCAGAGCCGGAAACCGACAAAGCGCCCCCGACCGGCGGCCGGGGGCGCTCAAGCGTGTCAATCAAGCGGAAGGGCAGCGTTCCAAAAAGCGGCGGGGGCCGCTGACGGCCGGAATGCCTCTGATTCAGGTTTCGCTGCTCAGATGCTTCTTGCCGGCCCAGATCTGGGCCTCGCCGTGGATGATGTAGCGGGAGACCACCTTGTACACCAGGAAGGTCACGATGGAGTTGGCGCCCGCCTTGATGAGGTTGAAGGGGGCGATGGCGGGGAAGAGCAGGGTGTCCACATAGGCGCGGTTGGCGGCTACGGCGGCGGAGTCCGCGAGGTCCGGGGTGATGAACAAGGGGGTGAGGAAGTGGTTGAACACCAGCATGGCGCCGGTCATGGCCAAGGTGCCGCACGCCAGGGCCAGCACCGCGCCCCGGCGCGTGTGACGGAATTTATAGATGCACCCGGCCGCCAGCACCAGCGTGGAGGTGGCAAAGATATGCATGGCGATCCCCATCACGCCGCTCTGAGCGCTGACGGTGAAGCCCTGGATCAGGCTGGCCACTACGGTAAGGGCGATACCGGCCAGAGGGCCGTAGGCAAAGGTACCGATGAGGATGGGGATATCGGCGGGATCATACTCCAGGAACGGGACCACGGCAAAAATGGGGAAGTGGATCAGCCAGACCAGAACGATGGACAGGGCCACCAGCATGGCCATGACGGCCAGCTTTTTGATGCGTGCAGAGCGCTCCTTCATAAATGCGGCCTCCTTCGGATCAGACTTTCCCGTGCAGCAGGGGAGAGAGGGGCTTATAGATCAGCAGGCAGAGGGCCACATCCAAAAGGCCCTTGAGCAGGGTGAAGGGGGCGTTGAAGGTGACCAGACACTCCAGCAGGCCGTTGGCGGAGGGCCGGATGGCCCGGTACAGCTCCAGAATGGCGTCGATGGGCATGAAGTTGGTGTAGATGGGGTAAGTGATGTAGTAATTCAGAGGAATGGACAAAAGCCCCATGACGACGGCCCCTACGATGGCCCCCAGCAGGGCGCCCTTTCGGGATTTCAGCTTTTGATAGACCAGGCCGGCCGGGAGGATAAAGCAGGCGCCCAGCAGGAAATTGCACAGTTCTCCGGCGCCGCCGGTGGTGGTGATGAGCAGATGAAGCAGGTTCTTGACCAGACAGACCACCACGCCGTAGACCGGCCCAAGAGCAAAGGCGGCCAGAAGGGCGGGCAGCTCGGACACATCCATCTTAACAAAGGACGGCATAAAGGGCACCGCGAAGTCCAGGAACATCAGTACGAAAGCGATGGCGGAGAGCATGGCGGTGACAGTGAGGGCGCGCACGCGGGTGCGCCGGCCGGTGCGGATGCTGCCGGCGGTCGTGGTGTTGGGATCGGACATAAAAAACACTCCTTTTTTCGATGGTAACTCCTGAAAGCTTCCTGACCTTCAGGTGTTAAAATCGAAACTAGGAGGTGCGTAATTTCAACACATCTTCTTTCATCCAGACTTCGCGCCTGCGTATGCGCGTCACTGTCGGTCCCGGAGTCACACCGGGTCTGCCGTTTCCGGCTCGCGGACTGTACCGCCGATCGGGATTTTCACCCTGCCCTGAAGACATTCGATTCAGTTGTTCCGCTTTTATTATAACGCCTTCTGGCCAAAATGCAACCCCCAAAAGAGAAAAAACAAATGTTCGATAAAATGTTGACTTCGCGGCCGGGATATAATAAAATGAAACCAACAAAAGCGGATGGAGGAGCAGGGAATGGACAGAGCGCGTACCTGCTGTTTTACCGGGCACCGCCCGGAAAAGCTGCCCTGGCGGAACAACGAGGCGGACCCGCGCTGTATCGCGCTGAAAGAGCGGCTGGACAAGGCGCTGGAGGCGGCCTATCACAAGGGGATGCGCCATTTTCTGTGCGGTATGGCCCAGGGGGCGGATTTTTATTTCTGCGAGGCCGCCCTGGCCCTGCGGGCGCGGCGCGGCGGCGTAAGCGTGGAGGCGGTGATCCCCTGCGAGGAGCAGGCCGCCCGCTGGGGGGAGCGGGACCGGCAGCGGTATTTCTCCCTGGTGGAGCGCTGCGACGGAGAAACCATGGTCCAGCGGCAGTATGACCGGGGCTGCATGCTCCGCCGCAACCGGTACATGGTGGATCACTCCGCGCTGCTCATCGCCGTCTACGACGGCATGCTGGGCGGCACCATGTATACCCTGTCTTATGCCATGAAGCAGGGGCTGGAGATCGTTACGCTGGAGATCGGGGGCTAGGGCGGGCGCGCGCGGTGCGCCCGCCCTGTTTTTGCAAAAGCGGAAACAGGACTTGACAAGGAACTTCTGCAATTGTAGAATAGAACTATAACTTCTGCAAATGCAAAAGGAGCGTGCCTGGGATGAAGGAGAACCGCCGTCTGCCGGAGTCGGAACTGGACATTATGCTGGTGGTGTGGAACGCCGGGGGAGGGGTGAGCGCCCCTGCCATTCTGGAGGGGCTGGAGTGCCCCCTCACCGCCAGCGCTCTGCACAGCTACCTCAAGCGGCTGGAGGAGAAGGGCTTTCTGGCCTGTGAAAAGACGGGAAAGGTCAATTCTTACCGCCCGCTGGTCTCCCGGAGGGAGTATGAGCGGCGGGAGGGCATGAGTGTGCTGTCCAAGCTGTACGCCGGCTCCCTCAAGCGCTTTGCCGCCGCGCTTTATGACGGCGGGGCCTTATCGCCCGGAGATGTGGAGGAGCTGAAGGACTATCTGGATCATTTGAAGGAGGAATGAGCATGGAGGCTCTGTTTCTGCGGGTGGCCGTCCTGTCCCTGACCGGTTCGGCCGTATTGCTGCCCCTGCTGCTGCTCTCTGGTCGTATCCATCACCGCTACGCGGCCAAAACCTGCTACTTCCTCTGGCTGCTGCTGGCCCTGCGGCTGCTTTTGCCCTTCCAGTTCCCGCTGCCCCAGCCCGCCGTGACGGTGGAGACGCCCGTGTATCCAGTGAGCCTGCCCGCCTCCACCGTGACGGCGGACACCCATATGACGGGACCCGGGGCGGGCGGGAGCGCCGGTAACCCGGCGGCTCCGGAGCCCGTCCCGCAGGAGAGGAGCACGGTCCGGCAGGTCTCCCTGACAGTGCTCGGCGCCTGGGTCTGGGTGGCGGGCACGGCGGGGTTCCTGCTCTGGCAGGCCGTCTCCTATGCGGTTGCCCGCCGCAGCCTGCTCCGCCGGTCGCTGGAGGCCGGCGGAGCGGCGGAGTCCCTGCTGGAGTCCCTGCGGGCGGAGCTGGGCGTAACGGGCCGGGCGGCTCTGCGCCGGGCGCCCGGGCTGCCCACCCCCATGATGCTGGGCCTGGTGCGGCCGGTGATCCTGCTGCCCGGCCGGGAGATGGAGCCGGAGCAGCTGGACGTGGTACTGCGGCACGAGCTGGTGCATCTGCGCCGGCGGGACGTGGCGTATAAGGCCCTGCTGCTGCTGACCAACGCCGTGCACTGGTTCAATCCCCTGGTGTGGTGGATGGTGCGGGAGGCGTCCCGCAATCTGGAGCTGTGCTGCGACGACGAGGTGGTACGCGCCAAAGACGCCGGCTTCCGCCGCCGCTATGGCGAGATATTGCTCCATACCGCCGCCGGGTGCCGGGCTCCGGCCCTGTCCACCTATTTCGGCGGTGGCAAGAAACTGCTCAAGGGGCGGCTGGCCAACTTGTTCCAGAAAAAGAAAAACAGCGCGGCAGCGGTGTGCGTCGTCCTGGCGCTCGCCCTGCCGGCGGGCTCGCTGGTGGCCTGCGAGAGCGCGGCGCCGCTGAACGCGTTTGAAGCCGTGCAGGCATTGGAGGACAGCATCGCCTTTGAAAACGGAACGATGAGCTTTACCATTCCAAAGGGTTACGCCAAGGCGGAGCAGTGGAACATCCATATCGCGGGCCGGGCGGAGACGGAACAGCTGGGCGGCCTGAGCCTGCATTATTTCGAAGGCGAGCCATGGCAGGCGGGGAAGCGCTATACCCTGGACATCGCGCCCGAACAGTGGGCGGACATCACCGAGCTGACCCTGGAAGCCTATCTGCCCGACCCGGAAGCACGGAACGGCGTACGGGAGGGCCGTGTCGATCTCCTGAGTATTGTCCGGGGGGCCTCCAGCCTCTACGTGAACGACACCTACGGCTTTACGCTTCAGCTTCCCGAGGACTGGGCGGGGAACTATACCGTGACGGAGTCTGAAGGCATGCTTACGTTCTGCCAGCGGCATCATGGCTTCCATTCCGGCGAATTCTTTTCCCTGCTGATCGACGATGCGCAGGAATTCCGCGCCCGCTATCCGGGGATGAGTGATGAGGAGATCATGAACGGCTGGCCCGGGCAGATGCTCATTCTGGGGGAGGGCGGCGGAAGGATCTTTTTCCTTAGCTTTGCTTCCGATGGGAATGTGGACCTGAATCATGAGTCCGTCAAGTCCGAGTATGAAGCTATGGACGCACAGGCCCGCGCCCTGACGGCCGATGCGTTTACCTACACCGGCGCCGCCGTGCGGCGGGGCGCAGTCTACACCAACAGCACCTACGGCTTTACCGTCCGCTTTCCGGACGGCTGGGCGGGCAGGGTGGAGGTGGCGGAGGACGACGGGGCCGACCTGATGACGATTTACCAGAGCTCCGCCCGCCGGGCAGACGACCCGACTGCGGGCGTGCTGGCAAATCTGTGCGTGGTCACCCGGGCGGTATTTGACGAACTGTACGGTGACAAGGATCTGGACGGGATGTATGAAACCGGCGGCCCCCGGATCACAGTGCTGGGGGAGGCGGGCGGCCGGCTGGTCTATCTCCATGTGGACCCGCTGCCGGAGGAGCGCTCCGGCCTGGACCCGGACTATGTGCGCCTGCACGATGAGGCGGAAGCCATCACCGCCGACGCGTTTGCCCTGGCTGGCGCACAGAACGCAGTCTATACCAACAGCGGCTGCGGCTTTTCGATCCGGCTGCCGGAATGCTGGGGAGTCTATGGCGCGGTGGGGGAGGACCCCGACACGGGGGCGGTCCTTTTTTACAGCGCGGCGCTGGGCATGGATCAGGGTACCGTCGCCGGACTTTTGGTGGAGGAGGCGCCGCTGGAGGAATACCCCGCCCGCGTACACTACCTTGGAGGCCGGGATGGATGCCACGTCTACCTCTCCTTCTATCAGACCATGCCCCGTAATCTCATGGAGGGCAGCGCCGAGGACAAGGCGTGGTTTGAGTTGCTCTATGACGCGCTGGAGAATCTGCCGGGCAGCGCGCTGATCTTCTCCCGCGATGCGGAGCCGGCGGCCTCTTCCGGAATCAAGCTGCGCTACACAAGCGCGCTCTACGGCTTTACGCTGGATCAGCCGCCGGAGTGGGCGGACCGGGTAGAGGTGCAGGAGTTCCTGGGCCTGCCCGTCTTCCGGATGAAGGACGCGGGCAAATGGGGCGGCGTGCTGCTCACGCTCGCCTGGATGGAGAGCGCAGACTATGATGAGGATACTGCGCCCGTGCCCATGTACTTCCTGGCGGAACAGGACGGGATCACCCTGTATGCCTATCCCGCTACCGACGTGCAGTTTGACCCGGAGCGGGATCAGGAGCGCTACCGGGCGCTGGAAGAGGGTATTCCGGCGCTGCTGGACAGCTTTGCAAAGCAGGACGGCGTGACCTGGCCCCGCCTGGCGGGCTACGGAGTTCTTGCCGGCGCGGACGAGGGCGGGGTGACGCTGAATCTGGTGGAGCAGAAGGGCTGGTTTGAATTCACAGACCCGGAACAGGACGACACCCGGATGAGCGTCGCTCCGGACGCGGCGGTGGGCGTGATCGGGGCGGACGGGTCTGTCGGCGGCGCACAGATTTCCTATGCCGAATTTCTGTCCGGCCGGGCGGATTATCTGGGCGCGGTCTTTCAAATTTACACGGTGGACGGCGTCGTTGTGGGCCTGAACCAGCAGGGGGAGGCCGTGCTGCGGAGTGAAGATGGAATATGACTATGAATATTATGTGGTATAGTGGTCAAAATAGCAAAAGGGCTTGCCGGAACCGGAACTGCTTTTAAACAAACTGCCGTTTCTGTCTGGAGTTTGGACAGGATTCGCGTTTTGTCTATTTCCCTTTTCTGAAATCGGCGTTATAGTATCGACGAACGGATGGTATTGTTATGCCATGAAAGGGGAAGAAAACGTTATGAAGATTCCTGATAGTATCAAGCGTTACGGTCTGACCAAGGTGTTCGATTATCTGGACAAGGATCCCATGAACAACATGAACAAGGTGATGGATCTGGTCAATAAGTTTGCCGGAGACACCCTGGCGCCCCAGCGCGCGATGTTCGACAAGGTCATCAGCGATCCCGAGTCCTGTTGGTATCAGCTCATCGAGAAGGTCTGGACCCAGACCGATCCCGACGTGCTGAAGACGATCTTCACCAACTTCTTTATCAACGCCAACCTGGTGGGCTGGCCCAAGCAGGAGGAGCTGCGCAAGAAATACAACTGCAATATTCCCTGGGCCATCCTGCTGGACCCCACCTCTGCCTGCAACCTGCACTGCACCGGCTGCTGGGCGGCGGAGTACGGCAATAAGCTCAATTTGACCTTTGACGAGATCGACTCCATCATCACCCAGGGCAAGGAGCTTGGCATCTATCTGTACATTTACACCGGCGGCGAGCCCCTGGTGCGCAAGAAGGACATCATCGCGCTGTGTGAGAAGCACAGCGACGCCGCGTTCCTGTCCTTCACCAACGCCACCCTCATCGACGAGGAGTTCTGCCAGGATATGCTGCGGGTGAAGAACTTCGTCCCCGCCATCAGCCTGGAGGGCTTCGAAGAGGCCAACGACAGCCGCCGCGGCGAGGGCGTGTATCAGAAGGTCACGAACGCGATGGCCCTGCTGAAGAGCCATCGCCTGCCCTTCGGCATCTCCACCTGCTATACCAGCGTCAACTATAAGGACATCACCAGCGAGGAGTTCTACAACAAGATCATTGATCTGGGCGCGTACTTTATCTGGTTCTTCCACTACATGCCCGTGGGCAACGACGCCGCTCCCGAGCTGATGCCCAAGCCCGAGCAGCGGACCGAGGTCTACCGCCGGATCCGGGAGATGCGCTCCAGGAAGGGCATCTTTGCCATGGACTTCCAGAACGACGCGGAATACGTGGGCGGATGCATCGCCGGCGGCCGGCGCTATCTGCATATCAACGCCAACGGCGATGTGGACCCCTGTGTCTTCATCCACTATTCCGACTCCAACATTCGGGAGAAGTCCCTGCTGGAGTGCCTGCAGTCCCCGCTGTTTATGGCCTATCATGACGGCCAGCCCTTCAACGACAACATGCTGCGCCCCTGCCCCATGCTGGAGAACCCTGAGAAGATCCGCAAGATCGTCAACGAGACCGGCGCCCATTCCACCGACCCCCAGTCTCCCGAGACGGTGGAGCATCTGACCGACAAGACCATCCCCTATGCCGAGAATTGGACTCCCGTGGCGGAGAAGCTTTGGGAGGAGTCTCACCCCTCCTGCTCTTCCTGCGGCTGCGGCTGCAGCGGCTGCGGCGAGTAATGGAACAGAACAAGCGGGAAGCCCCCGGACCAACGGTCCGGGGGCTTCCCGCATTCAGCTTATCGAAAAATTCCTCCGCAGGAGGACAACGCAGAATTCCGTCGTCATCTCCGCGCCAATAGCCGCCCTGCGGGCGGTTGCGCTCTGAAACGCGCCTACGGGCATAGGCAGACGACGGAACAAAATCAGAATCCATCCGTTCCGGGGACACTGAGTTCCCCCGGGGCGGCACAGCCGCCCCGGCCTACGCTAAAAATGGGGCTGTTGACAAAGTCCCTTATCGAAAAAGCAAATAGGTTTTTCTTGCTTGTTTGTTGTTATTTACTGTAAAATATATGCTATTTGATAAACTTTTTGCAAGGCCGTATTTTTGAAAACAGACTTTGTCAACAGCTCCAAAATGTGCCAGTGGCACATTTTCGCACGCTGCGGACTTGAAAATGACGCTTCTCAGGACGGGCAGGGCGACTTTCCTGCAAGAATCGAGCTCTGTCCGTCCGGCATTCCTTGACACTGCCGTGACGCGATGATCCTTCTGCTCATCCTTCTGCCGCCGGATCGGATAAAAAGCATTACGCCGGACCGCGGGTCTGAATTCGCGCTGTACCGGGAGCTCTCCGCAGCAGCCGGAACGGTTCCCTTTTATTTTGCGGACCCGCACGCCCCCTGGCAGTGCGGCGCGAACGAGAAGACCAGCGGCCTCATCAGAAAATGCCTGCCCAAGGGATCCGATATGGGCCCGGCTTCAGACAAGCAGATCGACAGCTTTATTACCTTGCTAAACCTCCGTACGCGAAAATGCCTTGCCTGACGCTCCCCCTTTGAAGCCTTTGGGGGCCCTGTTGCACTTGACCTGACAATTCGCCATAAGACACTTTTGGCAGTGTATCAGCATTATTTGATTTTTCTGTGCAGTTATTATATGATATCTTTGTACAATTATTTTCCAAGGGGGAAATAACCATGAAGGTAAGAACTCTGCCCCTTTGTATCCCAAATAGTTCAAAGAAAGATAAGGGTGTGAATCAGCAATACAAGAGAAGGCAACCTAAGAAGATTTTTGCAGCCAATAATATGCGAAGGAGACTGTTACTAGCCGTTTCTTTGCTTGTATTTATGTCTGCTACTGCCCTTTCCATTATAAATTACCTTCGCTTTGCTTCAAACTACACAGAGCAATCCGCCGCAAATGTTCAGGAACTTGTTGAACAAGTGTCCATGAATGTAGAAAATTGCCTTGATGGACTTGGGCAATTGTGTTTGACCCCTTATTATAATAGCACTGTTATGGCATGGTTAGATTGTACACCCTCCTCTGAACAAGAGGCGTTGGAAAAGAGGAGGGAAATCGAAAACTACTTGCAACAAGTCATGATTTCGCCGAGAAAAGATATTATGAGAGTTTATATTCTTGCAGACTCTATTTACTCAAGTGCAAGAACTGGACGGAGCGGTATTACAGGTGCTTACTACAACGAACAGTGGTATCATGATGCTTTATCAACCAGCGAGTATGTTTTTCTGCCCGTAACTCCTGATCCAGGTAATACGACATCTTCCCGGATAGTTGTTTCTGTCGCAAATCAGATCTATAGCCTCCAGGATAACAAAAAATCCTTGGGCGTAATTCGTATTGATGCAAATTATAATAGCATAAAAGCAATATGCGATCGTGTCACTGTAAACGAGTACGGGGCCCTCATGATCATTGATTCTAATGGAAATATAGTATATATCAATTCAAAACTTTCTCCCGATATTAACATAGAGCAGATTCATGGGGCTATACAAGAAAATGATTTTTGCGTACGGAAGTTTAGCGGGACAGACTATATCATCAATTCACACTCTGTCGCTCCTGTTGGATGGCAGATTGTAGCAATAAACGCAAAAGCCGAAATCACAAAAGAAGCCCAAGAGACCCTGCTTTTTAATATGATTTTTGCTGTTGTGATGGCCGGAATTGGCGTGTTGATTTCTGTTTTTTTTATCAGCAGATCCTTAAGCCCCCTTTATGATACAATAAACGTGATGGAAAAGGTAGAAGCTGGTGATTTAAACGTTCGCGCCAATGTGAAATGTACGGAAGAAATTGCATATTTGAATGGTACATTTAACCGCATGCTAACCAAGATTCAGGAAATGATGCTCCAAGAAAAACAACTGACCAAGGAAATCTATGAGGCGAAGTACCTGCAAAAAGAGGCGCAGTTGGAGGCATTACAGCGGCAAATCCAGCCGCACTTTCTCTTTAATACCCTTGGCACAATCAGCATACTGGCAAAGTGCGGGCGAATATCTGATGTAATACAAGGAATAGATCAACTTGCCACACTTTTACGCGGTGTTGTCAATGCTGGGAAGGAAATATCTCTTGAAGCGGAATTAAAAATAACCGAAAGTTACTTACATTTGCAGCAACTGCGTCATGATGCGCTCCTTTATGATATACGTGCTGATGGTGTGGACTTAAATTATCCTCTTCCTGCGCTTACCATACAACCAATTGTTGAAAATGCCATAACGCATGGCTACGGGTTACTTTCTCAAAATGCATTCATTCAAATTGATATGTGGTATGAGGGCAATATGCTTATCATATCTGTCTATGATAATGGAGCTGGTATAGATCCTCAGGTTTTATCTCAACTTCAGCAACGGCTGAAGGATGAGGGTCAAAGATCAGGTGCCGATCTCAGCGGTATTGGACTGGTTAATATTCAAGCTCGAATACGCCATAGGTTCGGATCTGCTTATGGTATTCATGTTCAATCAGAGGCTGACGGGGGTACTACAGTGACGCTGCTTCTTCCAAGGGAGTGATATCAATGTTAACTGCGCTAATTGTTGAAGATGAATCCTTGATGCGTGAATATCTAATGATGAACTTGAATAACATTCACAACCAATGGGTTGCGGCTGCTTGCGCTCGGGATGGTATAGAGGCGACGGCTTTACTAAATGAACAACATTTTGACTTGGTAATCACAGACATAAAAATGCCTCGTATGGGAGGCCTGGAATTAGCGACCCACATCAGCAGCAATATTCCAAACACAGATATTATCCTTTTGACCGGATATGATGAATTTAACTTTGCTCGTACTGCTATCCGTATTGGCGTGGCTGATTACCTCTTGAAGCCCCTACGAGATGGAGAATTACATAGCATTCTTGACCGTCTGGCATCTAAACGCAACAACAGCGATATGAATGGGGACTTAACAAAAAACATTACGTTACAGTCCCAGGCCGCAGTTAAATCAGATGTAGTTGCTGGGAATCCCAATATTCTGATTCAACGAGTGAGGAACTATATTGAGCGGCATTACTGTGAGCAAATCTCACTCAGCGAGGTCGCTGATCTGATGGATGTTAATCCAACCTATTTAAGCAGCATTTTTGAATCGGAACAAGGAGAATCCTATTCAAAGTATGTCTTACGGCTACGAATAGAGCGTGCCGCTCTTCTTCTGCGCACCCACCCCGTAGGGAACATAAGCGATATAGCGACTGATGTAGGGTATCTTTCTGCAAAACATTTTATATCCGTATTTAAGAAGTACTATGGAATGACCCCTTCCGAATTTCGTTCTCGATTTGCCGCAAGTGGAACTATTGAACCGAATTCAAAGAATCAGAAGCCTTGTTGCTAAGCTGTCAAAATTTTATCTAAGTGCGGATGCTTTCTTAACAGGCTGCATCTGTAAAATGAACGTAGACACTCACAAAAGTGTGAGTGTCTACGTTTTTCATGGATAAGGGGGTGCGGACAAAAAGCTGGACTAGAAAGGGGCCTCTGCAGGAGGTAGTAAACATTGCTCACGTATGAGGATAAGGTAAAATAAGTTGCGCAAATATAAAAGAGGATAAAAAGAGACATGGTTTGCAGAACTCTGGTAGAATGAAGTTGCGACACACCATTCTGAAAGGAGTCTGTAAACCATGTCCGAGAAAATTGTACAACTGAACGAGGAAGTAATCAAGGGTCAGATCAAGGAATTAGTGCGCGGCAGCGTGGAAGAAACCCTGAACGAGCTGCTGGAGGCGGAGGCGGAGAAGCTAACCCAGGCGGCCCGGTACGAGCGCAATGAGGCCCGCCAGGGCTACCGCAGCGGCCACTATGACCGGAACCTTACCACCACCTCCGGAGACGTCACGCTCCATATACCTCGCCTTAAGGGTGTCTCTTTCGAAACAGCCATCATTGAGCGGTATCGCCGGCGAGAGAGCAGCGTGGAGGAAGCGCTCATCGAGATGTACCTGGCCGGTGTTTCCGTGCGCCGTGTGGAGGATATTACCGAGGCCCTTTGGGGCAGCAAG
>CDZT01030536.1_pt1 | contig 39076 bp, 33 predicted proteins | sample 557531 | NCBI WGS metagenome assembly CDZT01 (sample SAMEA3182066, study PRJEB8094) | gut metagenome | biome: human; feature: gut; material: Stool; isolation source: human stools | place: Canada | collected 2013-03-05
ACCTTCCTGGTCATCGCCTATCTCCGCTCCGGTGATTTCGCCACCCTGTCCCTGATCACGGGCGGCGGCGTGTTCGCCGTGCTCACCATGCTCTCCCTCAAGCCCTATATCCTCCGGCGCTTTGCCACCTGGGGCCACGCCTGGGAGAACGCCTCCGCCGGGGGCTACCAGCAGACCCGCGCCATGTCGGCCGCCGCCTCCGGCGGTCTGGTGGGGGTGGGGCCCGGGGAGGGCTGGCTCCACCGGGTGGCCGCCGCGGATACCGATCTGGTCTTCGGTATGCTCTGTGAGGAGTGGGGCCTGATCATCGCGGCGCTGGCGGTGCTCTCCGTGTTCACACTGGCGGTCTTCGCCGTGCGCGCCTGCCGGGCGGGTCGGAGCAGCTTTTACACCATCGCCGCCTGCGCCGCCACCTCCATGATGGTCTTTCAAACCTGCCTGAACGTGTTCGGTGCGGTGGACCTGCTGCCCCTCACCGGGGTCACGTTTCCCTTCGTGTCCAACGGCGGATCGTCCATGCTGGCTTCCTGGGGCCTGCTGGCCTTTCTGAAAGCCACCGACACCCGCCAGAACGCCAGCTTTGCCATCCGCCTGCCTTCCCGGCGGGAGGACCGCCGGGGTGCGGCGCTGGCCCCCCGGGACACGGAGGGCTGGGAACAGGAGGCGGATGATGAAGAAGATTGAACGCCGGGCCCTGTTGTGCCTGCTCCTGGCCGCCGCCCTGATCGCGGGGCTGGCGCTGTATGTGGGGCGCTGGGCGCTGAACGGCGGGCGCTGGGCCTCCTACGCCGCCAACCGGCATCTGTTCAACTCCAGCGGGGAGCTGGCCGTGGGCCGGGTGCTGGACCGGGACGGCGACGTGCTCTCCTGGGTGGACGGCGCCGGGCGGCGCGCCTACTACGAAAACGCCACGGTACGGAAAGCCACCCTCCATGCAGTGGGGGACCGGGGCGGCAACATCGGCACCGGCGCCCTGACCGCCTTTGCCGACCGGCTTTCGGGCTACAACCTGCTCACCGGAGCCTACTCCCCCCTGGGCCGGGGCAACGACCTGTACCTGACCCTGGACGCCCGGCTCAACTACATCGCCTATCAGGCGCTGGGCGGGCGCAAGGGGGCCGTGGGCGTGTACAACTATCAGACGGGGGAAGTCCTGTGCATGGTCTCCGCCCCCTCCTTCGATCCCCTGGATCCCCCGGAGCATGTGGAGGACGATCCCGCCTACGACGGAGTCTATCTCAACCGCTTCCTGTCCGGTACGTTTGTGCCCGGCTCGGTGTATAAGACCATTACTCTGGCCGCGGCCATTGAGAACATTCCCGATCTCTTCACGCGCACCTGGACCTGTACCGGCTCCACCGACGTGGCGGGGGAGGCCGTCACCTGTCCTCACGCGCACGGGGAGCTGGATATCTACGCAGCGCTCTCCAGCTCCTGCAACGGAGTGTTCGCCCTTCTGGCCGCCGAGCTGGGGGACGCGGTGCTGGAGGCTTACACCCGGCAGGCGGGCCTGACGGCGCGCTATTCCGTCAGCGGCCTGAATACCGCCGCCGGGAGCTTTGCCTTCAGCGGCCTTTCGCAGGGGGCGCTGGGCTGGGCCGGCGTGGGGCAGGGGGACGACCTGGTCAACCCCTGCGCGCTGATGGTCTACATGGGAGCCATCGCAAACGGGGGAAGCGCGGCGGCGCCCCAGCTCGTCCTCAAGACGGAAAACGCCCTGGGACTGCCCTCCGGCTTCTACCGCAGAAAGAGCACCGGCACCCTGGTCGCCCCAGCCACAGCGGCCACCCTGGCCGAGATGATGCACCGCAACGTGACCGAGACCTATGGGGCCGGCCGCTTCCCCAATATGGACGTGTGCGCCAAGAGCGGTACGGCGGAAGTGGGTGGCGGCAGCCCCCACGCCTGGTTCGCCGGATTCCTGCGGGGGACGGATACGCCCTACGCCTTTGTGGTGCTGGTGGAAAACGGCGGCTCCGGCGCGGATACGGCGGGCTCCGTAGCCGCCCAGGTGCTGGACGCGCTGGTCAACGGGTATTGACCCTTTCCCGGCCGGCTCCGCTTGCCCTCAAAAACGGGACCAACCCGAAGGTTGGTCCCGTTTCTCGTTTTCGGTCTGTGCCGCCGGGAAAGGGCGTTTACTTGCGCCCGCCCCTGCGGGAATTGCGCCGCTCCGCCTGGCGCAGCTCGGACAGCTTGCTGTCTGAAGAGGCCATGAACTGCTTGAGCCGGTCCTCAAAGGTGGCCGGCTCCGCCGGAGCGCTCTTGCCGCGGAAGCCGCCGCCGCTCTGGCCCGCCGGGCGGCCCATGGGGCGGCCCTGACCCGCCGGACGGGGCGGGGGATCCATTGCCTTTTTGATGGAGAGGTTGATGCGGCCGTTTTCGTCGATGCCGATGACCTTGACTTTGACCTGCTCCCCTTCCTTAAGATGATCCTTTACATCATTTACGTAGGAGTAGGCGATCTCAGAGATATGCACCAAACCCGACCTGCCCTCCGGCAGGGCGACGAAAGCGCCGAACTTTGTGATGCCTGTGACCTTCCCCTCTACAACCGAACCAACACCGAACTCCATCTGACAGACATATCCTCCTTATCAATCTGCGCGGGGTAAACGCACTAATTGGTGAAATAGAAGACATACTCGCCCGGCTCCACCAGCCCCAGCTTGCTGCGGGCGATATCAGCCTGCCGCTGGGGGTCGCCGCTGTTTTCCACGGCGTCTGCCAAGTCGGCGTTGACCTGCTTCTGGGCGGCTACCTCTGCCTGGGCCTGCGTCAGGTCGGACTGAGCCTGCTGAATCTGCCCCCGCAGGTTCAACAGGGCGCTTGCCACGCCGATAAGCAGGGCCAGGACCACCAGCTTGGTCAGGATGGACGCTTTTTTGGTTTTCATGGCCCTTCCCTCCTGCCGCCGCGTCGGCATTTTGCCGGTGCGCTTCTTCCATTTCCCTAGATATCAGCTTTATTTTATACCACTTGCGCCGATAATGGAAGGTTTTTTTTGCTCTTTTTCCGATTTTTTTGCATAGACGTCCTGCGGCCACAACCGGTAGTATGGCCAGGCGCCACAACACCCCCAGAAAATCCGCCAGCAGGTAGCCCAGCTTGAGGGCCCAGCGGCTGAGCAGCAAGAAGTAGACCGTAGCGCCCCCCAACACGCCCAAGACCAGGTAGATGCGCACCGCCCCGTCTCCGGCGGCGACGGCATAGACGAACAGGGCCGCGGTGACCGCCAGCCAGAACACCAAATCCAGCAGGGCGCCCAGCAGCTTCAGGGGGATGCGGACGCGGAGGATGCGGAAAAAGTCGTACAGCAGCCCCACCGCCGCTCCCAGCAGCAGCGCTCCGGCCAGCAGGGCAGCCTGGGCGGAGACCGAGATCTCCATCTCAGCGGAACAGGCGGGCCAGCAGGCCCCCGGCCTTTTCCCGGCCGGAATCCTCGTACGTCAGGGAATCGATGTCCCCCTCCACCTTCAGGTCTCCCCCGTCCAGGCTCAGCTTTTCGATGTGCAGCCCCTGGCCCCGGACGATCAGGGTGCCCCGGCTGGTGTACATGACGATGGTATTCTCGTCGAAGCTCTCCACTTCCTCCACGCCGGAGACGGAAAGCTGCTCCCGCTCTTCCAAAACGATGTGATGGGCCGCCTCGGCCCGGGTCCTGTTCTCCTCATACGGCATTCGGATGACCCCGCCTTTCCCGTTATGATCTCATTGATGTATATGGGACAGGGGGGCAGGATATTACGCCTGCTGCCGGGGCAGGGCGCGGAGCAGCGGCTTTGCCAGCAGCGCGGCGGCCGCGATCTTCACCGCGTCGCCGGGCAGGTAAACCAGCATGCCCGCCCAAAGCACGGCGGACAGGGACATGCCCCGGCCCAGGTAGCCGTTGAAAATAAGGTACATGTAGGGGATGCCCACCAGGTAAAGCACGCCGTCCCCCGCCGCGCAGGCCAGCGCCGTCCGCCAGGGCCGCGTTCCGTCTCCCGCCAGCTTTCCCATGACCCAGGCCGCCGGAATAAGCCCCAGCAGAAAGCCGAAGCTGGGCTGAAACACATATCCCGGACCGCCGCCCTGGGTAAACACCGGCAGGCCCGCCAATCCCAGCGCCACGTAAACGATCTGGGACAGGGCGCCCCACCTGGGCCCCAACAGCAGGGCCGCCATGGCGGTAAAGAAAAACTGCAGGGTGATGGACATGGCCCCTGCCGGAAGGCGCAGGAAGGCGCCTACGGCGGTCAGCGCGGCAAACAGGGCGCACAGGATCAGCATACGGGTATGGTTCCTCATTTTTATCCCTCCATTGTAAACCTTTTTTATATTTTAGTTTACATTTCGTCAATTGTAAACTGTCACTTCCGATAAGTTGACAGGACCCGGTTTCTCTGATACGATACAAAAAAACGAAAGGAGGCGGCGCTGTGCTGCGGGATCAGGTGCTGGCGCTGCTGAAGGCGGGGGATGCTCCCTGCTCCGGCGAGGGAATGAGCCGAACGCTGGGGGTAAGCCGGGCGGCGGTGTGGAAGGCCGTGGAGGCGCTGCGGCAGGAGGGCTACGTCATTTCCTCCGCGCCCCACCGCGGCTACCGGCTGGAGGACTCTCCGGACCTGCTCTCGCCCGGGGAACTGGCCGGGGCGCTGGCCGGCCGGACCGTGGGGGCGGCGCTGCTCTGTCTGGACACGGTAGATTCCACCAACAATGAGCTCAAGCGCCGCGCCGACACCGCCCCCGACGGCCTGGCGGTGCTGGCCCAGGAACAGACCGGGGGCCGGGGGCGGCTGGGCCGCTCGTTCGTCTCTCCCGCCGGAAAGGGGCTCTACCTCTCCGTGCTGCTGCGGCCCCAATGCGTGCTGGCCGACGCGGGGATGCTCACGGCCTGGACGGCGGTGGCGGTCTGCCGGGCGCTGGAACGCTGCTGCGGCGTCCGCGCCGGGATCAAGTGGCCCAACGACATCGTGCTGGAGGGCAGAAAGCTCTGCGGCATCCTCACGGAACTGGAGCTGGAGGCAGAGACCGCCGCCCTGCGGCATGTGATCGTGGGCGTGGGGATCAACGTGAGCCAGGACGCGGCCGACTTCGGCCCGGAGGTGGCCCCGGTCGCCATCTCCCTGGCCCAGGCCCTGGGGCAGGCCCCCCGCCGCTCCCAACTGGCGGCAGAGGTGCTCTCCGCCCTGGATGACCTGTACCGGGCCTTTCCGGCGCAAAAGGCGGACTACCTGGCGCGCTACCGCGCGCTGTGCGTGACGGCGGGGCGAGCGGTCCGGGTACTGCGTCCCGGCCAGGTCCGCACGGGGACCGCCGAAGCAGTGAACGAGGATTTTGCGCTGCTGGTCCGCTGGGACAACGGGGAGCAAGAGGCGCTTTCCTCCGGCGAGGTCTCCGTCCGGGGCCTTTTGGGCTATGAATAGGGCCGGAAGGACTTGAGGCATCACCGCACAATTCCCCACGCACGTCTTGGCGGCCAATTTGCCCCACAAATGCGTTGCAAAACCTTGCAATACAAAAAGTATTCCTGCGGTTTCGCGCCTTTTTGCGGCACAAATTTTCGCGCCGATCCGCACGTGTTGAATGATGCGGTAATGCCTTGACATTTTTGATCCGTTCGCTATAATAGGACAATATATGTGTCTTGACACATATATTGTCCTATTGACTTCAGATCGGAAATGAGGGATCGCCATGGGAACCTGGAAGTCTTTTCTGCAGCGAAAAAATGTGGTCGTCTCCGCCAGGCGGTACGGCGTGGATGCTCTGGGGGCGATGGCGCAGGGCCTGTTTGCGTCCCTGCTCATCGGCACCATTTTGGATACCCTGGGCGGCCAGCTGGGGGCCGTCTGGCTGGTGGAGATCGGCGCGTTTGCCAAGGCGGTGTCCGGTCCGGCCATGGCCATCTCCATCGGCTTTGCCCTTCAGGCCCCGCCGCTGGTGCTCTTTTCGCTGGCGGCGGTAGGCTGGGCGGCCAATGCGCTGGGGGGCGCCGGTGGGCCGCTGGCCGTGCTGGCGGTGAGCGTAACGGCCTGCGAGCTGGGAAAGCTGGTCTCCAAGGAGACGCCGGTGGACATCCTCGTCACCCCCCTGGTCACCATCCTCTCAGGCGCGGGTCTTTCCATGCTCATCGCCGCCCCCATCGGCGCGCTCGCCCTTGCCCTGGGGCAGCTCATCATGTGGGCCACCGAGCTGCAGCCGTTCCTGATGGGGATCGTCGTATCGGTGCTGGTGGGCATTTTTCTTACCCTGCCCATCTCCTCCGCCGCCATCTGCCACGCCCTGAGCCTCACCGGCCTGGCGGGGGGCGCCGCCGTGGCGGGGTGCTGCGCCCAGATGGTGGGCTTTGCGGTCCTCTCCTTTCGGGAAAACCGCTGGGGCGGCCTGGTGAGTCAGGGACTGGGCACCTCCATGCTCCAGATGGGCAATATCGTCCGCAATCCCCGCATCTGGCTGCCCGCCATTCTGACCTCCGCCGTGACCGGCCCCATCGCCACCTGCCTTTTCCATCTGGAGATGAACGGCCCCGCCATTTCCTCGGGCATGGGGACCTGCGGTCTGGTAGGCCAGATCGGCGTCTACTCCGGCTGGGTGGCCGGCGGGCGGGCGATCACCCTGCTTGACTGGGCGGGACTGCTCCTGATCAGCGTTCTTCTGCCCGCCGTGGTCTGCTGGGGCTTCGGCCTGTTGTTCCGAAAGATCGGCTGGATCCGCGAGGGGGACCTGACGCTGAACTGACTGCGGTCCCTTTGGAACCCCCGGCCGTTTCTCCATTTCAGTTGCAAAGCGCCTGCGCCGGTGGACCTAAGGTCCACCGGCGCAGGCGTTTCAATCAATCGTTCCAAAATCCCGGAAGGGGAAGAACACCAGCTCCGCCTTGCCCAGCACATAGCGCTCGTCCACCGTGCCAAGGGTCACGTCCCGGCTGTCGTTGGAGCCGTTGCGGTTGTCCCCCATGACAAAGAGGGAACCCTCCGGTACCGTAACGCAGGCGCTGTTTTCATACCAGGGCTCCCGCATGGCCTCCTTGAGGTAGGGCTCGTCCAGCGCCTGTCCATCCACATAGACCGCTCCGGCGTCATAGTCGATCTCCACCGTCTGCCCGCCGACAGCCACTACCCGCTTGACGATGGGTCCGTCGGCGGCGTCAAATTTCTTGGTAAGCACGATCACATCCCCGGCCTCCGGCGCATAGCCGATGCTGCGCACCAGCATCAGATCCCCGTGCCGGAGGGTCGGCTCCATGGAGTGGCCGTCCACCGGGGTAATGCGCCCCAGAAAGGTAAACACCAGCACGATGGCCACCAGCGCCCAGATCAGCACCTGGAGCCACTCGTAGCCCTCCTGTGCAACGCTGCCCTGCTTTTGTTCTGCCGCCATGGCGGTCCTCCTTTGCTGTTCGGAAAAACAGGCGCCCCGGTGCTTACCAGGGCGCCTGCTGCGGTTTTGGGCGGTTCTGCGCCGCCGCCCGGTCCCGGGCGCCGCGCGCTTCCGGATCACGCTCCGGCCTGCTCACGGCCGGGAAGATCCGTCCTGCGGCTCCGGCCGCAAACAGGCGGCGTTTCGCGCCCCCTCGGCGTGCGCTCATCCGCTCCGGTCTTATCTGCCCTGTTCACAGCCTGCGTGCTTCTTATTTCGCGTACTCGATGACCTTGGTCTCCCGGATCATGTTGACCTTGATCTGGCCGGGGTACTCCAGCTCTTCCTCGATCTTCTTGGCAATGTCCCGGGCCAGGAGCACCATCTGATCCTCGCTGACCTTGTCGGGGGCCACCATGATGCGGACCTCCCGGCCGGCCTGGATGGCGAAGGACTTCTCCACGCCGGGGAAGGAGGAGGTGACCTCCTCCAGCTTCTCCAGGCGCTTGATATAGTTTTCCAGGTTCTCTCTCCGTGCGCCGGGGCGGGCGGCGGAGATCGCGTCGGCCGCCTGGACCAGGCAGGCCACGATGGTGCGGGGCTCCACATCGTTGTGGTGGGCCTCGATGGCATGGACGATGTCCTCGTTCTCCCGGTACTTCCGGGCCAGCTCCACGCCGATCTGCACGTGGGAGCCTTCCACCTCATGGTCGATGGACTTGCCCAGGTCGTGGAGCAGGCCCGCCCGCTTGGCGGCGGTCACGTCGGCCCCGATCTCGGCGGCCAGCAGGCCGGCCAGATGGGAGACCTCGATGGAGTGGTTGAGCACATTCTGGCCGTAGCTGGTGCGGTAGCGCTGGCGTCCCAGCAGCTTCACGAGCTCCGGGTGCAGGCCGTGGACGTTGGTCTCAAACACGGCGCGCTCGCCCTCGGCCTTGATGGTGGCGTCCACCTCCCGCTTTGCCTTCTCCACCATCTCCTCGATGCGGGCGGGATGGATGCGTCCGTCCTGGATCAGCTTCTCCAGGGCGATGCGGGCGATCTCCCGGCGGACCGGGTCGAAGCAGGAGACGGTAATGGCCTCCGGCGTGTCGTCAATGATCAGGTCCACGCCGGTCATGGTCTCCAGCGTGCGGATGTTGCGGCCCTCGCGGCCGATGATGCGGCCCTTCATCTCGTCATTGGGCAGGGGTACCACAGAGACGGTGGCTTCCGCCACGTGATCGGCGGCGCAGCGCTGGATGGCGAGGGACAGGATCTCCCGGGCCTTGGTGTCGGCCTCTTCTTTGAACTGGGCCTCGATCTCCCGCACCTTCATGGCGGACTCGTGCGTCACGTCGTCGGCCAGCTGGCGGATCAGGTAGTTCTTGGCCTCCTCGGCGGTAAAGCCGGAGATGCGCTCCAGCACCTCCATCTGCGTCTTCTTGAGGGTGGCGACCTCTTCCCGGGCGGTCTCCAGCTCGGCCAGCTTGTTTTGCAGGGTCTCTTCCTTTTTTTCGATGTTGTCGGTCTTGCGGTCCAGGGTCTCTTCCTTCTGCTGGAGCCTGCGCTCCTGCTTCTGCAGGTCGGCCCGGCGTTCCTTGACCTCCCGCTCGTACTCGTTGCGGGCCTGCAGGATCTCCTCCTTGGCCTCTACCAGCGCCTCCCGCTTCTTGCTCTCGGCGCTCTTGATGGATTCGTTGATGATGCGCTTGGCCTCTTCCTCCGCGCTGGAGATCTCTTTTTCTGCGACCTTCTTACGGTATTGGACGCCAACCACAAAAAACAGGACAGCCGCGACCACGAAGCAAATCACGCCCGTCAGGATATACGGCAGCATGAGTTGGGAATACACCTCCGTTTTCAGATTTTCTTTTATCGTAGGATCGTAATCAAATGATGCACGCGGATCGGAACGGCTCGTCCATCCGCACAAAATTTGAAGCGCTTACCCCTCGCGCTTCAAAATATTACACCAAATCTATTTTAAGTCGCCGATGCTTTCCTGTCAAGAAGATTCGCGTACGGAAGAATACAAAAGGTGTAAGAGTACAATACATATTGGACAGTCGAATAAAAAGGATGAAGGAAATGGCCTCATCGGATAAAGTTGAGTTACCACACAACAACTTGATGAGAGGGGGCCATATCCTTCATGAGCAAGCGTATAGCACAAGACATGGCGTATCGGCAATCCCTGATGAAATACGCGGAGAACTACGGGGTCAGCCGCGCCAGCCGGAAGTACAACAAGAGCCGGTCGTACATCTGCTTCTGGAAGACCCGCTGGGATGGAACAGCAGTCTCTTTAGCCTGCCGATCCCGGCGGCCCCATAGTCATCCAAACCAACACACCCAGGCAGAACTGAAGCTGATCCGGGATATGCGCCGCCGTAATCCCGAACTGGGCATGGTGGAACTGTGGCACCGTCTGCGGCTCAGAGGCTACACCCGCTGTCCAGAGAGCCTGTTCCGGGTCATGCGCAAGCTGGGGCAGGCCGAGAAGAAACCAGTCTACAAGCCAAAGCCCTATGAGCAGATAACGTATCCAGGGCAACGGGTACCGGTAGATGTGAAGGTAGTCCCACGTTGTTGTATCGCCAACCCGGAACTGCGTTTGTACCAGTACACCGCCATTGACGAGTTCACACGTCTGCGCTTTCTGGCTGCCTACCCGGAGCAGTCCACTTATTCCTCTGCCGATTTCCTGAAAAAGTTGCGGAAGTGGTATGCCTGCCGAGGCATCCGGGTGGAGTGTGTCCAGACAGGCAATGGTTTTGAGTTCACCAACCGCTTTTCCAACAGCAAGCGGCACCTACCCACCCTGTTTGAAGCTGCCGCCGCTAAACCAGGCATCCGGCACAAACTCATCCGTCCTTATACACCCCGCCACAACGGCAAGGCGGAACGCAGCCACCGGGAGGATCAGAAACGGTTTTACTCCTGCCACAACTTTTACTCGCTGGATGACTTCGCCAAACAACTTGCTGTCCACAACCGCCGCTCCATCAACTTCCCCATGAGGCCCCTTCACTGGCTTTCTCCTATTGACTTCACCGTCCAATATGTTTGACAAACCTACATTTGGACATTTCCGCGGCGGAAGCAAAAAACAGCGCCCGGCCTTAGGCCGGGCGCTGAGCGTGCTTTCGTCATCCGTAGAAGGCATGGCCGCCGATGACCGCCACGCAGGTCTTGTTGCGGGAGGCCCAGCAGCTTTTGCCCACGCCGTTGAACCAATAGGCGTTGGGCACGACCACGGCGCCCTCCAGGCAGAGCTTGGCGGCGGCGACGCTTTCGGCGTTGGGGGTCTTCTCCATGCAGCCGGTCTTTTCCGGGTAGAACTGGCCCGGCTGATAGACCACGTCGTACAGCGTACCGGGGAAGGAGGGGTGGGCCACCCGGTTGAGCAGCACGTTCCCCACGGCGATCCGGCCCTCCATAGGCTGGTTTCCGCTCTCGTTGTAGATGATGTGGGAGAGCAGAAAGACGGCGTCGGCATCGTAAAATTCCGCGCCGGAGACCGGAAGCACGGCCCCGGCGGTGGAGATCTGGATCGCTCCGTCCCAGGTCAGCGCGGCGCCCAGGGCCTGGGCCAGCGTGCGGGCCGGGACCAGCGTACATACGGCACCGCCGTTTTCGTCATAGCCGACCTGCACGCCGCCGGCGATGTAAAGATACCGGCCGTTGACACACAGGTACAGGTCGCCTGGCTTGGCGGTCAGTTCCAGTCCCTCGTCCCGGAGCACCGCGCGGCCGTTCTCCCAGCTCGCCGTCACAGTGGGACGGATCACCTGGGCCAGGGCGGGCAGGGATACATAGGTCACATGCTCGATGACGGCGGTGTAGGCGTGCTCGTAGAGCGCGCCGTCGACGTAGATCTGGGGTACGGATGGCTCTGCGGAGGCGGCTTCCCCGGCGGCCAGAGCCGGGCCGGAAACGCCGGCCAGGGCGGCCAGGCAGAGCAGCAGAGCCAAAAGCTGTTTGCGCATGGGAATCACTCCTTACGGCAGACAGTTGTTTCCAACCGATATTTTTTGTTACTATATTGTAATCTATTTGGAAACAAAATGCAACCCCCGGGCGTAAAGCCGCCTTTTTCCCCTGATTGTACGGGGATTACCCCCGAATCATGGCCCGCAAGTCGAAAACACGCTTGCCCGCACGGCGGCGGTCGTTGCTGCATCCCTGGGCGTTGCTGCGATAGGCATGCCGTGAAATAAACCCGGCGGAGTCCTGCCGAAAAAGCGGGCTGGGAGCGCACTGTGCGCGTATTATGCGCACTCCAGATAAAGCCACACCAGATGGATGGTATGCTTCATGCCGTCGAAATGGGTGCGCGCCCCGCGGGATGTGATCCCGCGGGGACCCCGTGCCTTGCATCCGCCCGGCGAGAGTGAATCCCGCCGGGCTGCGCGCCTGACGGCGCGATGGAGCGCACTGTGCGCGCCTTATGCGCACTCCAGATAAAGCCACACCAGATGGATGGTATGCTTCATGCCGTCGAAATGGGTGCGCTCCATGCCATGGGAGGCGTGGACGCCGGGGCCGATGAGGGCGCCCCGGGTGTCGTTGCCCGCCTTCCAGAAAGCGGCCACGTCGGAGCCGTAATGCGGATAAATATCCACGGCGTAGTCCACGCCGTTGGCGCGGGCCAGCTCCACCAGCCGGGACACCATACCGTAGTCATAGGGGCCGTTGTTGTCCTTGGCGCAGATGGACACCTGGTACTCCGTGCAGTTCAGGTCCTCCCCGACGCACCCCATGTCTACCGCCAGCAGCTCGTCCACCGCCGGCATGACGCAGCCGCCGTGACCGACCTCCTCGTGTACAGTGAAGCAGAGCTCCGTGTCGTACCGGGGGGCGGCTCCCGTATCCCGCAGGAGCTTGAGCAGCGTGAGCAGGCACGCGGCGCTGCCCTTATCGTCGATGAAGCGGGACTTTAAAAAGCCGCTGCCGGTGACCTGGGTTTTGGGGTCGAAGCACACAAAATCCCCGGCGCAGATGCCCAGCGCCTCCACGCCGGCCTTGTCCCGCACCGGTTCGTCGATGCGCACCGCCAAATTCTTTTCGTCCCGGGGACGGGTCAGCACGTCGTCGAATACGTGCGCCGCCGGAGAGAGGGAGAGGATGGTGCCGGTATACATCCGCCCGTCCCGGGTGTAGATGCGGCAGTATTCCCCGTCCAGGGTGGGCAGGATCGGCCCGCCGATTTTGGTGATCATCAGCATGCCGTCGGCGGTGATGGAGCGCACCATCAGCCCCAGCGTGTCGATGTGGGCGCACAGGCCGACCGTTTTCCCGCGCTCCCGCCCACGCACGGAGAGGATCACGTTGCCCTTGTTGGTGCGCCGCACAGGATAGCCCAGCTCTTCCGCGATCTGTTCCACCACCGCGGCGGCCTGCTGCGTAAAGCCGCTGGGGCTGTCGGCGGCGAGCAGGCGGCGGGCGGTGTTCATGAGAAACTCCCTGCAGTCTTCCAGATGCATTTGCATTGACTCCTTATTTGTAGTATGATATCCCAATCATAGCCCGGCCGGGCCGAAATTACAAGCGGGAGCGCGAGAAACATGGCGGAAGAAAAGACCAACGTGATGCGGCTGTTAGACCAGAAGAAGGTCCCCTATATCCCCCACTATTACGCCTGTCCCGACGGGGCGGTGGACGGGGTCTCGGTGGCGGCCCGGATCGGCAAGGATGCCGGCGCCGTGTTCAAGACCCTGGTGACCCAGGGGGCCACGGGGAAGTATTACGTGTTTGTGGTGCCGGTGCTGAGCGAGCTGGATCGGAAGGCGGCGGCCCGGGCGGTGCGGGAGAAATCCATCGAGATGATCCGGCAGGCCCAGCTGCTTCCGCTGACCGGATACGTCCACGGGGGCTGTTCCCCGCTGGGGATGAAAAAGCAGTTTACCACCGTGCTGGACGAGAGCGCCCGGGGACGGGAGAGCATGACGGTAAGCGCCGGGCGCATCGGCGCCCAGGTGGAGCTGGCGCCGGGCGACCTGTGCCGCCTGAGCCGGGGCAGCTTCGCCCCGGTGGGGAAATAAACGCCCGGGGGAACTTTTTGCGCCCCGGTCCGTCTGATGTAACATGGCCGGGTAAGCCCGGTAGTTTGAACGACAAGGAGAATGCAGAATATGAACCAAAAGCTTCCCGCACTGGCGTTGGCCGTGACCCTGACCGGCGCCCTGTCCATCGGCGCCCTGGCCGGTGAGCCCGAGCGGCTCATTTCCCCCAAGCCCACGGCCTGCGCCGGCGCCATTACCGTCAACGGACAGGCGCTGGACACCGCCGGGGTCCCCGCCGTGTCCGGCCAGGGGCTGCTGCCCATGCGCCTGGTGGCCGAGTCCGATCACGGCTCCGCCGCCTGGTACGAAGAGGAGAATACCGGCGCGTTTTATCTGGACGGGAACGTGATCAGCGTGGATTTTGCCACCGGATCGGTCACCGTCAACGACACGGCGGCCGAAGGCGTGACCGCCCGGGTGGTGCAGGGCGTCACCTTCCTGCCCGCCGCGCTTCTGGAGGGGCTGGAGGGGTACACGGTGGAAGCCGCGGAAGACGGCCTTGCCATCACCACCCCCAACAACGCGCCGCTGGTGAAGCTGGCCTATCAGATCATGGATGCGTCGGGCATGGGCTACGGCATGAAGACCGACGCGCAGGGGATGGCCGAGACCTACGGCCTGCCCGCCGACGCCTTTGAGCAGGCTGTCGGCTTCTTCCCCATGATGGTCAGCCCCGACACCCTGGTTCTCGGCAAGCTGGCCGAGGGCGCCGACACGCAGGCCGTCAAGACCGCTCTGGAGGCCTACCGCCAGAGCCAGGAGGACACGTTCTCCTGGTACCTGTCCCAGAATCTGCCCAAGGTGCAGGACGCCCGCCTGCTGGTGCAGGACGGGTATGTGCTTTTCCTGATCGCGGAGAACGCCGACGCCGGCGAGGCAGCCTTTACCGCCGCTCTGGCCGCGCTGGACTGACTTGCGCCCCCATACCGGCCGGCTCCGCCCCGGGCGCTCCTGCGGGAGGGGTCTTCGGCAGCCTGGGGAGTTGTCCGCTTCTGGCGGACAACTCCTGCGTGCGGCGGGCCGGCGCTTCCAGAGACTCAGAAGAGGCTCCCCGGACGGCCCAAGCCGTCCGGGGAGCCTCTTCTGTCCGGGTCAATACCGGTCCACCCAGCCGGAGATCAGCGGGGTGGGCACCAGCCACATGAACAGGAATACCAGCAGGTTGGAAGGAGACAGCGAGGAGTAGGCCCCCACGGAGGTGAGATAGAAGGCCAGCAGCACGCCGACAGCCGCGCCGACGCAGGCGAGCACCGCGGAGCAGCGCACGGCCCGGCGCAGCCGGGCGGCCCCCACCACTGCCTCCGAATAGGGCCCCAGGCCCTCCCGGCAGAGGACGGCGGTCAGGATATCGCTGTGGGACTGCTCCGCTCCGGACAGCTCCCGCCGCCGCTCCACCGCCGGGAACTCCATCTTCTCCACCGGCAGCTTGAAGCGCTGGCGGAGCATGGCGGGGATCAGGTTGAAGTCCCGGGTGGCCAGCACGGGGGTGATCCGGTTGCGGATCAGGGCGTTGAGGGAGGGCTCGATCAGCCCGTGAAGCGAGTAGTTGAGGGCAAAAATACCCGCCAGCTCCCCGTCAAGCGCGCAAAAGACGGCGTTTTTTACATTGAGGCCCTGAGGCAGCTCCACGTCCATCAGGTGCATGAAGGCGGAGGAGCCCACCAGCACCTGTTCCCCGCGGATGAGCGCCCCCGCGCCCCCTTCGTAGCAGCACAGGTCCTGGGCGCGGCGGTAGACACAGCCCTGGGAGCGGAGCAGGTCGTGAAAGATTTTGTCCAGCCCGCTGCCCGAATCCCGGATCAGGGTGGCGGTGGCGGAGACCACCTTGTCTACGGAAAAGTCCCCGAAGACCTTGATGCCGTTCAGAGAGACGCAGCCGGGCGGGAAAAGATCGGCGTCGGTGAGCAGGATGCCGCTGCCCGCGCCCGTGCTGGTGACCGCGTCCCATCCGGCGATGGCGGCCCCGGACTTGGACAGGCGGCGGGAGAGCTTATGCCACGGCGTGCCAAAGCACAGGGCCCCCGAAAAGGAGGAGGCCGACGCCAGGGTGGCGGAGAGGCACCACAGCAGCCGCTCCGGCGCGCCCATGCCCACGGAGGCCACCAGGGAGAGCACCAGGCAGGCCACAAACAGCAGCGGGCAGAAGCGGTGGAAGATGCGCTCGGCTCCGTCGGCGGCCTGCATCTGGCGGCCGAAGCCGATGGGAGCGCCCGACCACTTGCAATAGGTATCCCGTCCGTTCCATTTCCCCTCGTCCAGGGTGACCAGATAGGGCTCGGACGCGGAGGCCGCCGTGCGGCAGGCCAGCCGCTGTCCCCGCCGCTTGAGCCAAGTGCCCCGCAGCAGGAACGCCACCGCCAGCGCGGCGGCGGCGCAGTAAGGCAGCTGCCCGTCCCGGGGGTCCAGCTGCGGAAGGGTGAGCGCGTCGGCCAGCGTGGCGGCGCAGGAAAACACCAGCAGCGTATCCATGCCCAGCTCCAGCCGGAAGAGCCGGAACAGCCCCCGGGCCAGCACATCCACCCCCAGCAGCAGCACCAGCACCAGCAGCCCGGCCAGGGCCAGCGTCTGGAGGCGTGGGGTCAGCGGAGCGGGCAGGGGCAGGGGGAACAGGGGGGCCAGGGTCAGGTAGAGCATCGGCAGGCAGAGCAAAAAGGCCAGTACGCTCCGCACACGCAGGGATTTGAGCCCTTTGTGGTAACGGCGGGCCAGGTCCGCCGGGGGCAGGTCGGGGGCGGGCGGCGGCGCACGGCGCTTCCGGCGCTCCCGCCGCGCCTGCTCCGGCGCCTCCTCGTCGGTGCCTGGGATATACCGCTCGGCCCGGCGGACGGCCTCGTCCTGCTCGGCGCCCTCCTCCTCAAACATATGCCCCGCGTAATCGTCCGCCTTCTGCATCAGACGGTTGAGCCCCTCCGCAATGGGGTTGTCCGAGGCCGGGGCGGGCACTTCGGCCCCGGGCGGCGCTTCCGCCCCCGCCGGCTCCTCCGGCGGGGGGGCGGCGGCGGGGAACTCCACCACCTTTTCCTCCGGCGGCGCCGGAGCGGGCGCGGGGGCGCCGGGGAAGGAGACTACCTTGCCGGGCCTGCGCCCGGTGGGGGCGGGGGAGGCGGCGGAGGGGACGGTGGGAAAAGGGATGGTGTCGTCGCCCACGGGGCGCTTGCCCCGCCCGGCGCCGAACTCCGCCATGATCTCCTCCAGGGAAAACGTCTCTTCCCCGCTGGAGGGGCCTTTATTCAGTTCGTCGTCCCGGTCCTTTGCCATGTGTCATATCACCCGTTATTCCAGTCCGGTTCCAGCCGTGGGTGCACGGCGGAGGCGGACGTGAAGATCATCGTCAGAGCATCCTCTGGCGCACGGCTTCGTATAAAAGGATGGCCGCCGCCGCAGAGGCGTTGAGCGAATTCAGCTTTCCCCGCATGGGGATCCGCACCAGAAAATCACAGTTTTCACCCACCAGACGCCCCATGCCGGAGCCCTCGCTGCCGATGACGATGGCGGCGGGACCCTTCAGGTCGGCCTCGTACAGCAGCCGGTCCCCGCCGGCGTCGGTGCCGAAGACCCAGACGCCCTCGTCCTTGAGCTGACGGAGCAGAGCGGGCAGATTGGCCACCCGTGCCACCGGAACATGGGAGACCGCCCCGGCGGAGGTCTTGGCCACCACGGCGGTGAGCCCCGCGCTGCGGCGCTTGGGGATGATGACCCCGTGGGCCCCCGCGCACTCGGCGGTGCGGATCACCGCGCCCAGGTTGTGGGGATCGGAGAGCTCGTCGCACACCACGATCAGGGGCGGCTCGCCCTTTTCACGCGCCGCGTTCAGAATATCGTCCACACTGGCATACTCCCGCACGGCCGCCAGGGCGATCACGCCCTGGTGGGCGTGCGTGCGGCTCATGCCGTCCAGCTTGCGGCGGTCGGCCTCCACCACCACGATGCCCTTGTCCCGGGCCGTGGACGCAATATGCCCCAGAGCGGCGTCGGTCTCGCCGCGGGCCAGATAGATCTTGTCGATGCTGGTACCGGCCCGGAGGGCCTCCAACACGGCGTTGCGCCCTTCGATGATGCCGTCGGCCTCGGCCTGGGCCTCCATCCTGCGCTCCTTCATGGCTTGTCCCGCCTTTCCCCGTGTGATAACGGCAACAGTATACCACAAGACGGCGTACAGAAAAAGCCAAAAATGCGCCTGTAACAGAAAAGCAAGGCGGCGCGCCCACGGCCGCCGGCCGCCGCAAAGCGCCGTTTGGTTCGGCGGAATACCGTCCCGGTGGGCCGATTTCATAGAAAGTTTACAGGTTTCCCCGCCGGTTTCCTTGTTTTTTGGGGTGGTGTGTGCTATAACAGTCTTACCGCATTTTCGTTCCATACCGAAAATAATTGCGAGCGATTCGTTCCAAGGAGGATATACATTTCATGCCCGATAATCGTAACAGCGGCGGCAGAGGCGGGGGGGCCGGCGGCAAGCGCAACGCCACCGCCATCATTTCCATCATCCTGTGGGCCCTGGTCATCACCGTACTGGTCAACTACGCCACTTCCATGGCCCGTTCGGCCCATACGCAGGAGATCACCTACGGCGAATTCCGCCAGATGGTGATGGACGGCAAAGTGGAAGCGGTGGAGATGACCAGCGCCAAGTACACCATCTACCCCAAGACCGAACCGGCCGAAGAGAGCGCCGCCCCGGCGGAGAGCCCCAGCCCCGAGAGCCAGCTGGGCCTGCCCCCGCTGGAGACCCTGAACACCACCCAGAAGACCTATTACTGCGCGCCTCCCACCACGGCCAACGTGCGGGATGACGGCCTGATCCCCCTGCTGGAGGAGTACGGCGTGGTCCAGTACGGCTCCCCCTATGAGGAGCCCCTCTCCCCCATCGTCAGCCTGCTCATCAGCTACGTGCTGCCCATGGTGCTGATGGTGGTGCTCTTCTCCTTCCTGTTCCGCAATATGGCCGGCAAGATGGGCGGCGGCCTGGGCGGCGTGGGCAAGGCAAACGCCAAGGTCTATGTCGAAAAATCCACCGGCGTGACCTTTAAGGACGTGGCCGGGCAGGACGAGGCCAAGGAGAGTCTGGTGGAGATCATCGACTTTCTCCACAATCCCCAAAAGTACACCGAGATCGGCGCCAAGCTGCCCAAGGGCGCCCTGCTGGTGGGCCCGCCGGGCACCGGCAAGACCCTGCTGGCGAAGGCGGTGGCGGGAGAGGCCAACGTGCCCTTCTTCTCCATCTCCGGCTCGGACTTTGTCGAAATGTTCGTGGGCGTAGGCGCCTCCCGTGTCCGCGACCTCTTTAAGGAGGCCAGCAAGATGGCCCCCTGCATCGTCTTCATCGACGAGATCGACACCATCGGCAAGTCCCGGGACAACCGCATGGGCGGCAACGACGAGCGGGAGCAGACCCTCAACCAGCTGCTGGCGGAGATGGACGGCTTCGACCCCACCAAGGGCGTCATCCTTCTGGCCGCCACCAACCGGCCCGAGGTGCTGGATCAGGCGCTGCTGCGGCCCGGGCGGTTCGACCGGCGCATCATCGTGGACCGGCCCAACCTGGCCGGGCGGCTGGCCACCCTCCAGGTCCACACCCGCAATATCCGCCTGGCCGAGGACGTGGATCTGAAAAAGATCGCCATCGCCACCGCGGGCACCGTGGGCGCGGATCTGGCCAACCTGGTCAACGAGGCCGCGCTGCGGGCGGTGCGCCTGGGACGAAAGGCCGTCAATCAGGAGGACCTGCTGGTCTCCTTCGAGCTGGTCATTGCCGGCAGCGAGAAAAAGGGCAGCGTCCTCACCGAGTTTGAAAAGAAGCTGGTGGCCTATCACGAGGTGGGCCACGCCATGGTGGCCTATAAGCAGAAGAATACCGAACCGGTGCAGAAGATCACCATCGTGCCCCATACGCAGGGCAGTCTGGGCTATACCCTGCTGATGCCCGAGGAGGACAAGACCGAGCTGCGCACCCGCGACGAGCTGCTGGCCAAGATCGCCGTCTCCATGGGCGGCCGGGCGGCGGAGGAGGTGGTCCTGGGCACCATGACCAACGGCGCTGCCCAGGACATCCAGGACGCCACCAGCGTGGCCCGGAACATGGTGGCCATGTTCGGCATGAGCGACGAGTTCGGCATGATGGCCCTGGCCTCCAGGCGCAACCAGTACCTGGACGGCGGCTACGGCATGGACTGCGCCCAGGATACCGCCGCCGCCATGGACCGGGCGGTGAAGGAGATCCTGGACCGCTGCTACAAGCAGGCTGTGGCCACGCTGGAGGAGAGCCGGGAGGATATGGACAAGGTAGTGGCCTATCTTCTGGAGAAGGAGACCATCACCGGCGCGGAGATGGTGGCCATCCTGGAGGGCCGGGACCCCGCTCTGGCCGACCGCTATCCCGACCCGGAGCAGAAGCGCGAGAAGCACACGCCCACGGTCTCTGCCGCTCCGGACCCCATCCCCCTGGGCGGTGAGATCTCTCCCGAGGGAAAGCGAACGGAATAAACGCAAACGCGGCCCCGGACCGGCTGGTCCGGGGCCGCGTTTGCGCCTTGCCGTGCCTTTTGTATTCTTCCGTACGCGAATTGTAGGTTTGTCAAAGATATTGGACAGTGAACTCTGCGGGAGAAAGCCAGTGAAGGGGCCTCATGGGGAAGTTGATGGAGCGGCGGTTGTGGACAGCAAGTTGTTTGGCGAAGTCATCCAGCGAGTAAAAGTTGTGGCAGGAGTAAAACCGTTTCTGGTCCTCCCGGTGGCTGCGTTCCGCCTTGCCGTTGTGGCGGGGTGTATAAGGACGGATGAGTTTGTGCCGGATGCCTGGTTTAGCGGCGGCAGCTTCAAACAGGGTGGGTAGGTGCCGCTTGCTGTTGGAAAAACGGTTGGTGAACTTAAAACCATTGTCTGTCTCCGCCGCGGAAATGTCCAAAGCCCTTGTCACCCTTTACGAAATTTGCTATAATAAAGGGTAATTTTGATTTGACTGATCGGGAGGGACAACGCGCGCCCATGAAATATAAGCAATGGAACCGGACACACTGTGACAGCGAGGCGCGCGCCGCCCTGGAGCGGGCGGGCATCCCCCCTTTGGCGGCCCTGGCTCTGTGCGCCAGGGGTCAGGACACTCCGGAAAAGGCCCGGGCCTTTCTGGCCTGCGGGCAGGAACTGCTCCACGACCCTCTGCTGATGCTGGACATGGACAAGGCCGCCGGGCGCCTGCGTCTGGCGCTGGAGCGGGACGAGCGCATCGCCGTCTACGGGGACTATGACGTGGACGGGATCACCGCCACCTGCCTGCTCACCGATTTTCTCCGCAGCGAGGGCGCGGCGGTGATTTCCTACATCCCCGACCGGATGGAGGAGGGCTACGGCCTGAACCGGGACGCAGTGAATACCCTGCACCGGCAGGGCGTTTCCCTTATCGTCACGGTGGACTGCGGCATCACCGCCGTGGACGAGGCGGAGTACGCCCAACGCCTGGGGGTGGACGTGGTGGTCACCGACCACCACGAGTGCAAGGACACGCTGCCCCGCTGCACGGCGGTGGTGGACCCCCACCGTCCCGGCTGTCCCTATCCCTTCAAGTACCTGGCCGGCGTTGGGGTGGCGCTCAAGCTGGTGCTGGCCCTGGGCGGCCCAGCCCGGCGGGCGGCGCTGCTGGCGGAGTATGCGGATCTGGCCGCCATCGGCACCGTGGCCGACGTGATGAACGTCACTGGAGAAAACCGCTGCCTGGTGCGCCTGGGCCTGGAGGCCCTGCAGCACACCAGGCGTCCCGGCCTGCGCTCCCTGCTCCACGAGGCCGGACTGGAGGAAAAGCCCATCAGCTCCATGTCCGTGGGCTACGTGCTCGCCCCCCGCATCAACGCCTCCGGGCGGATGGGCTGCGCGAGCCTGGCGGGCGAGCTGCTGCTCACCGAAGACCCGGGTCGGGCCGCTCTTCTGGCTGCGCAGCTGTGCCAGCTCAATCGGGAGCGCCAGGCCATCGAGGCCGCCATCTATGCCGAATGCGTCGCCCGGGTGGAGGCCCTGCCCGGCGAGGAGCGGTACGCGCTGGTGCTCTCCGGCGAGGCGTGGCACCAGGGGGTCGTGGGCATTGTGGCCTCCCGTCTGGCGGAAAAATACTCCTGTCCCACCTTTATGATCTGCCTGCAGGACGGCCGGGGCAAGGGCTCCTGCCGCTCCTTCGGGGGCTTCAACCTGTTTGCCGCGCTGGAGCACTGCGCCGGCCTGCTGGAGGGCTTCGGCGGCCACGCCCTGGCGGCGGGCTTTACCATCCGGGAGGAACAGATCCCCGCCTTTGCCGCGTGCATGGCGGAGTATGTACGCCTGCGGACCGGCGGAGCGGAGATGGTCTCCACGCTGGAGATCGACGCGGAGATCGAGGACGCGGGCGCGCTCACCCTGGATGGGGTGGAGGGTCTGGATCTGCTGGAGCCCTACGGCGCGGGCAACCCCAAGCCGGTGTTTTCCCTGTCGGGCTGCACCGTCTCCGCCGCCAGCGAGGTGGGCGGCGGACGGCACCTGAAGCTCAAGCTCGCCTGCGGCGGCAGGAGCTTCGACGCCATCTTTTTTTCCGCCACTCTGGCCCAGGCGGGTCTGTCCTGCGGGGACCGGGTGGACGTGGCCTTTACCCCCCAGGTCAACGAGTACCGGGGCTGGCGCACCGTGCAGCTGCAGCTGTGCGACCTGCGCCCCGCTCTGACCCGGGCCCAGGCCGAGCGGGCCCTCTATGAGAAATTTCGCCGGGGGGAGCCGCTCTCCCGCTCGGAGGCCGCCGCCCTGCTGCCCAGCCGGGAGGACTTCGTCTCCCTGTGGCGCTACCTGAAGGGGCACACCGCTCACGGCCCGCTGGAGGAGACCGCACCCCGGCTGGCCCGGAACATTGCCCGTGCCTGCGGACAGCGGGAGACGGTGATGCGCACCCTGGTGTGCCTGGAGGTCTTCGACGAGCGGGGCCTGATCCGTCTGGAGCGCACCACCGACCACCTGCAGATCGGCCTGACGGCTGTGGACGGCAAGGTGGACCTGGAGCAGTCCGTCATCATGCGCAAGCTGCGCAGCATTCTGGAACCTTAACGCGTCCCGCGCGTCTGCGCAACGCGTTCGCCGGAGGTGGCCTGTTATGGACCCCATCCTGGAGCGCTATCACGCCCTGGAAGACAAGATCAAGACCTATAACCCGGCGCTGGACACCCAGCGCCTGTTCAACGCGTTCAATTACGCCGATAACGCCCACGCCGGACAGCTGCGCAAGGACGGCTCTGCCTATATCACCCACCCCCTGGCGGTAGCGGAGATTGTGGCCGAGCTGGAGCTGGACACCGACTCCATCATTGCCGCCCTGCTCCACGACTGCATCGAGGACACCGGCGTCACGCACGAAGGGATCGCCAAGCTCTTCGGCATCACCGTGGCCGATCTGGTGGAGGGGGTCACCAAGCTGACGCGGGTGCAGTACACCTCCAAGGAAGAGGAGCAGATGGAGAACCTGCGCAAGATGCTCATGGCCATGGCCAAGGACATCCGGGTGATCCTCATCAAGATCTGCGACCGGCTGCACAACATGCGCACCATGGCCTACCAGACCCCCCGCAAGCAGAAGGAGAAGGCCCTGGAGACCATGGAGATCTACGCCCCCATCGCGCACCGTCTGGGCATGCAGCGCATCAAATGGGAGCTGGAGGACACCTCCCTGAAATATCTGGACCCCATCGGCTACCAGGAGATCGCCGACGAACTGGCCGCCCGCTCCTCCGCCCATGAGGAATTCCTCTCCGGCATCCAAAAGCGCATCCAGGAGCGGCTGGACGAGGAGGGCATCCGCTGCACCATTTACGGCCGGGTCAAGCACATCTACTCCATCTACCGCAAGATGTACGCCCAGAACAAGACCATGGACGAGATCTTCGACCTGTACGCGTTCCGGGTCATCGTGGATGATATCCCCGACTGCTACAATGTGCTGGGCGTCATCCACGATCTCTACAAGCCGGTGCTGGGCCGCTTCAAGGACTATATCGGCACCCCCAAGCCCAACGGCTACCAGAGCCTGCACACCACCGTCATCGGCCGGGAGGGGCTGCCCTTCGAGGTACAGATCCGCACCTGGGAAATGCACCACACGGCGGAATACGGCATCGCCGCCCACTGGAAGTACAAGCAGGGCATGGCCAACGAGAAGCTGGGCACCGAGGAGGCCTTCGAGTGGGTGCGCAAGCTTTTGGAAAGCCAGCAGGACATCGACGCGGAGGAATTCGTGCGCACCATGCGGGTGGACCTGTTCGCCGACGAGGTGTTCGTGTTCACCCCCCGGGGCGACGTGATCAACCTGCCCGCCGGGGCCACCCCCATCGACTTTGCCTACAACATCCATTCCGCGGTGGGCAACCACATGACGGGCGCCAAGGTCAATGGCCGCATGGTGCCCTTTGACACCGCCCTGAAAAACGGCGATATCGTAGAGGTCATCACCTCCAAGTCCGCCCACGGCCCCAGCCGGGACTGGATGAAAATCTGCAAATCCAACGAGGCCCGCAACAAGATCCGCCAGTGGTTCAAAAAGGAACGCCGGGAGGAGAACATCGCCACCGGCCGCGCCTGCTTCGAATCGGAACTGAAGCACGCCGGCCTCTCCCTGGCGGCCATCACCGCCGAGGACGTGCTGCCCTTCGTGCTGAAAAAGGCGCGCTTCGGCACTCTGGACGAGCTGTACGCCGCCATCGGCTACGGCGGCATGTCCGCCCAGAAGGCGGTGGTGCGCATCAAGGACGAGATCGCCCGTCTGGGCCGCGTCCAGGCGGAGCAGCAGGCCGCCGAGCGCGCCGCCCAGGAGGCGATCCATCCCGCCACCGGCGCCGCCTCCGCCCCGCCCCCCAGAGCGGGCCGGAAGAGCGAATCGGGTATCATCGTGGAGGGCCTGGACAACTGTCTGGTGAAGTTCGCCAAGTGCTGCACGCCCGTGCCCGGGGACCCCGTGGTGGGCTTTATCACCCGCGGCTTCGGCGTGTCCGTCCACCGGCAGGACTGCCCCAACGCCGCCGCCGAGCGCCGCAAGCCCGAGGAGGCGGGGCGCTGGATCCGGGTGTCCTGGGCGGCGGGGGAGCTGGCCAGCTATCAGACCTCCCTGGAGATCTCGGCCAAGGACCGGGACGGGCTCACCCTGGACGTGGCCATGGCGCTCTCCGCCGCCAAGGTGAAGACCACCAGCCTCTCCGCCCGCTCCATGCCAGACGGCTACGCCAGCGTCAATATCGTCCTGGAGGTCAAGAACCAGGAGGAGCTCTCCGCCGTCATCAACAAGCTGGGGCAGATCCAGGGGGTCTACCAGGTGAAGCGGGCCGCGGGATGACCGACCGGAAGCGCACGCTGCGCCCGCCGCGCGGCAGAACGCCCGCCGCCTCCCCCTGGGCGCCGTACGGTTTTCCAGCGGCGCGGGAGACGATTTCAGAGCGAAATTCCTACTAAGGAGAGCGGAACATGACTACAATAGAGAGAAAGCCGGAGGGGCAGCGCCTGGAGCGCCTGATCTCCGACTGCTTTTCCGGCGGCGAGATCTGCCGCCGGGAGCTGCGGCTCCAGGAAGGGGAGGCCCAGGCGCTGGAGCAGGCCTACCCCGCCAGCCGGGTGCGCCCCATGGGCGGCAGCTGGTATGAAATCACCTTTCAGGGGGCATTCCAACATGGCAACTGAATTCATCCCCGTGCTGCTCGGCTCCGATATCAACGCCTACAGCATGGCCCGCGCCTTCCACGAGGCCTACGGCATCCAAAGCGTGGTATACGGCATGTACCCGGCCAGCGTCTGCGCCGGCAGCACCATCATCGACTACCGGGTGCGCGCGCACAACGACCGGGCGGACACGGTGCTGGAGAACGTCACCGAGGTGGCCGGGGCGCACCCGGACAAAACCATTCTGGTGCTGGGCTGCGGGGATAACTACCTCAACGCCATCTCCGCCAACCTGCCCCGCTTTCCGGGCAACGTCGTGGCGCCCTATGTGCCGCTGGACCTGCTGGAGACGCTCATCCACAAGGAGCGCTTTTATCAGCTCTGCGAGCAGTACGGCATCGATTATCCCGACACCGTGGTCTATCACAAGGGCATGGGTCACGACTTCACCCTGCCCTTCGACGGCCCCTTTGTAGTCAAGCCCGCCGAGTCGGACACCTACTGGAAGCATCCCTTCCCCACCCAGAAGAAGGCCTACGTGCTCCAGACCCGCGCGGAGGTGGATCAGGTCATCGACGACATCTACGGGGCGGGGTATGAGGATTCCCTGATCCTCCAGGACTTTATCCCCGGAGACGACAGCTTTATGCGGGTGGTCACCAACTACTCCGGCGCGGACGGCAAGGTCCGCCTGATGTGCGTGGGCCATGTGCTGCTGGAGGAGCATACCGACCATGCCATCGGCAACCACGCCGTCATCATCACCGAGCGCTCGCCGGAGCTGTGTGAAAAGCTGCGGGCGTTCCTGGAGGCGATCCGCTTTACCGGCTTCTCCAACTTCGATATCAAGTACGACCAGCGGGACGGAAAATTCAAGGCCTTTGAGATCAACTGCCGCCAGGGCCGCAGCAACTATTACGTCACCGGCGCGGGGTACAACCTGGCCAGGTACCTGGTGGAGGACCGCATTGAGCACACCAGCGCGCCCCTGACGGTAGTGGAAAACCGCCATCTCTGGTGGGTCATTCCCAAGGCGGTGGCCTACGACTACGTGAACCCGGCTTACCACGGGGAGATGCGCAGCCTGGATCAGGCGGGCGCCTCCGTCAATCCGCTGTTCTATCCTGCCGACCGGGGCTTCTTCCATAAGCTGCGCATCCTCAAGGGGCAGCGCCGCTATGTGGGCTGGTACGCCTCCAGTATGGAGAAGGCGAAATGAGCGAACAGCGCCTTGGCATTTTAGGCGGCATGGGACCCCAGGCCACCCAGGATTTTTACCAGCGCATCCTGGACCGCACCGACGCCGCCTGCGACCAGGAACACCTGCCCACCCTGATCCTCAGCGACACCGGTATGCCCGATCGCACCACCGCCATCCTGGGCGGGGATGCGGAGGGCTGCTATCAGCGGCTTTTGGCCGACGCCCGTCTGCTGGAGCGCAGCGGCTGCACCGTGCTGGCCATCCCCTGCAACACCTCCCATTTTTTTGCCGACCGGCTCCAGAAGGAGCTGGAGGCGCCCCTGATCCACATGCCCCGGGAGACCGTGGCCGTACTGGCCCGGTCGGGGAAGCGGAAGGTGGGCGTCCTGGCCACCGACGGCACCGTGCAGACCGGGGTCTATCAGAAGGAATGCGCCGCGCAGGGCATCCTCGCCGTCGCTCCCCCGCCCGAGGTGCAGAAGCTGGTCATGGGCATCATCTACGATGAGATCAAGCGGGGCGAGAAGGGCAGCCGGGAGAAATTTGCCGTCATCGACCGCTGGCTGCGCGGCGCCGGGTGCGACAGTGCCATCCTCGCCTGCACGGAGCTGTCCGTCTACCGCACCTATCACAGCCTGCCCGATTATTATCTGGACGCCATGGACGTGCTGGCCGAGCGGTGCATCACCGCCTGCGGCTATAAATTGCGCATGGTATAGGCGCTGCGGCGCCCTCCCCGCCCATGCGATCATTCTTTCAACTGGTGGTGACGTACATGATGGACCGGCCCCGTCTGCCGCTCGGCGGCTATTATCAGCTGCTCCAGCGCCGCGGCCTGCTCTGCGGCGATTCCCCCCTGGCCGCCGACCTGACCCGCCCCGTGGCTCTGGTGTCCTGCGACTCCAAGCGGGTCATCCCCGGCACGCTCTTTCTCTGCAAGGGCGCGCGATTCAAAGCGGAATACCTCCGCTCCGCGCTGGAGCAGGGGGCGTTCGCCTACGTCAGCCAAACCCCCTATCCGGACGTTCCCCTGCCCTGCATCCAGGTCACGGACATCCGGCAGGCCATGGGGCTGCTGGCCGACGCCGCCTACGGCCATCCCTCCGGACAGCTGCGCATCACCGGCATTACCGGTACCAAGGGCAAAACCACCACGGCCTATTACCTCAAGTCCATTTTGGATATTTGGCTGGAGGGCCAGGGCCGCCGGGCCAGCGCCCTGCTGTCCACCATCGTCACCGACGACGGCGTAGAGCGCCGTCCCGCCAAGCTCACCACGCCGGAACCGCTGGACCTGCAGCGCCACCTGTGGAACGCCGCCTCGGCGGAGGCGGACTATTTGACCATGGAGGTGTCCAGCCAGGCGCTGAAATACGGCCGGGTCATCGGTGTGGAGCTGGCCTGCGCGGTCTTCCTCAATATCGGGGAGGACCACATCTCCCCGGTGGAGCACCCTGATCTGGAGGATTATCTGAATTCCAAGCTGCTCATTTTCCGGCAGGCCGCCGCCGCCTGCGTGAATCTGGACAGCGACAAGGCCGACCGCATCTGGGCGGCCGCCCGGGCCTGCCCCAGCGTGATCACCTTCTCGCGGAAGTTTCCCTCCGCCGACGTGTACGCCGACCAGATCCGCAAGCAGGGCGGGCGCATCGTCTTCCGCGTGCGCACCCCCTCTTATGAGCGGGAGCTGGCCATCTCCACGCCGGGGCTGTTCAACGTGGACAACGCCCTGGCCGCCGTGGCGGCGTGCCAGGTCTACGGCGTCCCGGAGGACGCGGTGGCCGGGGGACTGCTGCGCGCCTTCGTGCCCGGGCGCATGGAGCATTACCAGAGCGCCGACGGGGCCATCTCCGTCATCGTAGACTACTCCCACAACGGCATGAGCCTGCGCAACGCCCTCTCCTCCGTGCGCCAGGAATACCCCGGCCGGGAGCTGACGGTGCTCTTCGGCTGCACCGGCGGCAAGGGCATCGACCGCCGGGAGGGGATGGGCAACGCCGCCGGAGAACTGGCCGACCGGGTCATCCTCACCGAGGACGACCCCGGCCCCGAGGCGGTGGAGGCGATCTGCGCCGATATCGGGGTGTTTTTACAGCGTCATGGGAAGGCGTACACCGTGGTGCCCAACCGGGAGCAGGCGGTGGAGCAGGCTATCCTGGGCGCCCGGCGGCCCGCCGTGGTTCTGCTGGCGGGCAAGGGCTGCGAGACCCAGCAAAAGCGCAAAAGCGGCCCCGAGCCCTGCATCCCGGACGGGGAGCTGGCCCGGCGGACGCTGGAGCGGTACGACGGGCGATGACCGCTCTGGACCAGGCCTTTCGCGCCGCCGGAGCCGCCGCCTGGGGCGGCGTGGCCTATGACCGCCTTACTCCGGAAATGACCCGGGAGGATCAGGAAAAGGTCCGCGCCCAATGTCCCCAGCCCAGGACGGTGCTGGTGGCCGCGTTCCCCTATTACGCCGGAGACCGGCCCGGTAATCTGTCTCTGTATGCCCGGGGGGAGGATTATCACCGCGCCCTCGCCCGCAGGCTGAATACGGTTTGTGATTTTTTATCTCGCCAATACCCGATGGAATCCTTTCTGCCCGCCGCCGACAACTCCCCCCTGCCGGAGCGGGAGGCCGCCCGGCTGGCCGGGCTGGGCAAGGTGGGCCGCCACGGGCTGCTTATCCTGCCCCCTTACGGCTCCTTCCTGTTTTTGGGGACCATCCTCACCGGCGCTGCGCTGGCGCTGCCGGAGCGGGAGGCCGCGCCCGCCTGCGAGGACTGCGGCCGCTGCGCCGCCGCCTGCCCGGTGGGCGCGCTGGGACCCGGCGGCGCAGACCGGGAGCGCTGTCTCTCTCAGCTGACCCAGCAGAAGCGCCTGACGGACGAGGAGGCGGCCCTGGTGGCCGCGCACCCCTATGTCTGGGGCTGCGATTTGTGCCAGCGCGCCTGTCCATACAATCACCACGCCGCCCGATCGCCCCTGCCGGAGTTCCGGGAGGATCTGATCGACCGTCTCACCCCCGCTGATCTGGACGGCCTGAGCAACCGGAGCTTCCAGTCCAAATACGGCACGCGGGCCTTCGCCTGGCGGGGCCCGGGCCCGCTGCGGCGCAACCTGGAGCTGCAGCAGGAATAAAACCGCCGTTTCAGGCCCAAACTATCGGTATCGTTTGGACAGAAAGGCGGTTTTTCCATGCAAGTACGCGATCTGATGAACCCCAGCGTGGTCTCCATCACACCCGGCGAGTCGGCTTCCCTGGCCGCGCGGCTGCTGTCCCGGCATAATCTGGGCTCCCTGCCCGTCTGCGGGGAGGACGGCGGCCTGCGCGGCATCGTCACCGACCGGGATATCGTCCTGCGCTGCGTGGCGGCGGAGGAGGACCCGGCCCAGACCCCCGTCAAGGACATCATGAGCCGCAACTGCGCAGTGGTCTCCCCCGACGACGACGCAAGGGAGGCCACCCGGCTCATGGCCGCCCGACAGGTGCGCCGGTTGCCGGTGCTGGAGGACGGCAGAGTGGTGGGCATGGTCTCCCTGGGGGACCTGGCCCGCAGCCACCGCTGCGACATGGAGGCCAGCAAGGCCCTGTCTGAAATTTCAGAGAACGTAAAAAAAGTCTACCCCTGACAAAGCCAAAGGCCCGCGGCAGTGCCGCGGGCCTTGTCTGTTATCCCTGCTCGGACAACCTCCGGGCAATGACCCGGGCTACCTTGACGCCGGAGGCGCCGGCCTGGGCCAGCCCGCGGGTGACCCCCGCTCCGTCCCCTGCGGCAAAGAAGCCGGGCAGAGCGGTCTCCAGCTCCCCGGACAGGGCCAGGCGGGCAGAGTAGAATTTGACCTCCGCGCCGTAGAGCAGCGTATCGTAATTGGCCGTGCCGGGGGCCAGCTTGTCCAGCTGATAGATCATCTCGATGATATCGTCCAGCTGCCGCTTGGGCAGGGCCAGGGACAAATCCCCCGGCACTGCGGCGGTAAGGGTGGGACGTACAAACGACTTGCTCATGCGGTGCTCGTTGGTGCGGATACCGCTGACCAGGTCCCCGAAGCGCTGCACCAGCACGCCGCCGGCCAGCATGTTGGACAAAGAGGCGATATGCTTGCCGTAGCGGTAGGGCTCGTTGAAGGGCTGGGTAAAGCGGTTGGATACCAGCAGAGCAAAATTGGTGTTTTCGCTCTGCAGGGCAGGGTCGGAGTAGGAGTGGCCGTTGACGGTGTTGATGCCCTCCACGTTCTCGGCCACCACATGGCCGTAGGGGTTCATGCAGAAGGTGCGCACCTGGTCGCCGTACTGCTTGGTGCGGTAGACCAGCTTGGACTCATACACCACGTCGGTGATGTGCTCGAAGACCTTTGCGGGCAGCTCCACCCGCACGCCGATGTCCACCTGGTTGTTGATCAGCTCCAGACCCAGGCCCTTGCACTGGTTGGAGAACCACTCCGCCCCGGAGCGTCCGGGCGCGGCGATGAGCCAGCGGCAGTCCACCGGCTCCCCCCGATCGGTGACCAGACGGTAGCCCTCCGTCCCCAGGACCTCGATAGAGGCCACGCTGGTGCGGAAGCGGTACTCCACGTGCTCCCGCACGGTCTCGTAGATGCTCTGGAGGATCTTCAGGTTGTTCTCCGTGCCCAGGTGCTTGCACCGGGCCTGGAGCAGGTGCAGGTCAAACTCCAGCGCTTTTTTCTCCAGGGCGCGGGCGGCGGGGGTATCGGTGGAAAAAACCTGGTCGGTCGCGCCGTGGCGCACGTTGATGGAATCCACATAGTCGATCAGATCCATGACCTCTTTGGCGTCCATAAAATCGGTGAGCCAGCCGCCGAACGCGGTAGTGAAATTATATTTCCCGTCGGAGAAAGCCCCCGCCCCGCCGAAGCCGCACATGGTATCGCAGATCTTGCAGTGGATGCACTCCTTCACCTTGCCTGCCACGATGGGGCAGCTGCGGGTATAGATATCGGAGCCCTGATCCAGGGTGACCACTTTCAGGGAGGGGCACAGGCGCATCAGCTCATAGCCCGCGAAGATCCCGGCCTCACCGCAGCCGATGATGGCGACGTCATAGCGTGTACTCATGTGCGATCTCTCACTTTACCATAAAATAGGGCACAAAGACGCCCTATTTATTATACCACAGCTGTCAACCGCTCCATCTGCGCCCCCGCCTGCTCCCGCTGCCCGCCCTGCGCGCGGGGCGAAAATCGTCCCGTGCGGAGCGGCGGACGCGGCCCTCCCGGCGCAGACGCCCGCGCTGCCGCCCGCTGCTGTTTCTGCCGCCGGAGAACCCGCCGTCACCCAGCGGGGGAATAGCGCCCCAGCTCAATGCCGGTATAGTACCATTTCAGGATCTCTTCATAGGTCTTTCCCTGCCGTGCCAGGGCGTTGGCCCCATATTGGCTCATCCCCACCCCGTGGCCGTAGCCGGTGACGGAGAAGGTGACCGCGCTTTCGTCCGCGGTGACAGTGAAGTTGGCCGAGCGCAGAGAAAACAGCTCCCGCAGGGCGCTCCCCGTCACGGCTGCGCCGCCTACCGTCACGCTGGACACGCCCCCGGCGGAATTGCGGACGGTCTCCCCAAACCACCCGGAGGGCGGACCGGACAGGTCGGCCTGCGGAACCTTCGCCAGCAGCGTGCGTTTGAACTCCTCCACCGGCACCGACGCCGTGCTGTGGTAGTTGGGCACCTCCTCTCCCTCCGGGCTGTCCACCCCGGACAGGTAGGGCACGGCGTTGCCCCAGACCTCCACCGCGTCCACCGTGCGCCCGGCGGCGGAGGAAAAGAAGACCGCCTGGATGGGCGCGCCGTCGTACAGGGCCGCCACGCCGTCGGTATCCGCCACGGCGGCGCTGATCTTGGCGGTATAGACCTGGGTGTTTTCTCCCCAGTTCTCCGCCGCCTGGTCCGGTTCGATATAGGCCTGGCAACAGTTGATGTCGGTACACACGTCGGCGTCGGGATGGTTTTGCACCGTGCGCCCCATCTTGGCCAGGGTGTAGGTGCGGGCGGCCACCGTCTGCGCCTTGAGGGCCTCGGGTTCGAAGGAAGCCGGCATTTCAGCGGCCACCACCCGCCACAGGTATTTGTCCAGCGGGAGCGTGAGCACCTCGCCGTCCCCTATCGAGACCCGGACCGTGACCGCTGCGTCCTCGGAGCGCGCGGGCGTGACCACCGTGCGGTCGATGGGCAGCTCGCCGGTAGGGGCGGCGCTCTCCTGCGCCGTCCCCGGCCCGTCCTGCCGCACCAGCAGCAGCGGCAGCAGGAACAACAGCAGCAGCAGCGCCAGAGCCGTGGCCACGACCTGTTTCATATCCATTCCCTCCGTCCGTCTTTTGCAAGTTTCCAGGCTTCCTATTTCACTTTTGCTTTTTCGCTTTATTCGTCTAAACCAAAAGGCGCTCCACCGGAAGCTTCGGATTTGTCTTCCCTCCCCATTGACGGCGCGGCAAAAAAAGGATACAATAGACCGCAACAAAGATGGGCAAAGGAGCGTCACAGCATGCAGAATGAGGACAAGGAGATTGCGAAGGGCTTTATCGAAAGTCTATGCGGAGAATACCGCAGACATAACTACATCGACCCGGCCTTTTATGAGACCTATAACGTAAAACGCGGCCTGCGCAACGCCGACGGGACCGGCGTCATGGCCGGTGTGACCCAGATCGGCAACGTGCTGGGCTACTATGTCCAGGACGGCGAGCGGGTCCCCATGCCCGGCAAGCTGGTCTACCGGGGGATCGACGTGGAGGAGCTGATCGACGGTTTTATGAGCGAGGGCCGGTTCGGCTTTGAAGAGACCGCCTATCTGCTGCTGATGGGCTCCCTGCCCACCCGCGGGCAGCTGTCCGCCTTTCAGCAGCTTTTGTCCGACCACCGCTCGTTGCCCCGGATGTTTACCGAGGATATGATCCTCAAGGCCCCCAGCCCCGACGTGATGAACAAACTGGCCCGCTCGGTGCTGGCTCTGTATTCCTATGACGACGACCCGGACGACATGTCTCTGCCCAATCAGCTGCGCCAGGCCGTGCAGCTCATCGCCCGGGTGCCCGTCATCGTGGCCCACGCCTTCGCGGTGAAGCGGCACTACTACGACAATGAATCGCTTTACCTCCACCGGCCTCAGGAGGGCCTGAGCGTGGCGGAGAACTTCCTCTACTCGGTCCGGCACGACAACCGGTACACCGACCAGGAGGCCAAGCTGCTGGACCTGTGCCTGGTGCTGCACGCCGAGCACGGCGGCGGCAACAACTCCGCCTTCGCCTGCCGGGTGCTCTCCTCCTCGGGTACCGACACCTATTCCGCCATTGCCGCCGCCGTAGGCTCCCTCAAGGGCCCCCGCCACGGCGGCGCCAACAAAAAGGTCATGGAGATGTTCTCCCACATCCAGGAGAACGTGCACGACTGGAAGGACGACGACGAGGTGCGCGCCTACCTGGGCGCCCTGCTGCGGAAGGAGGCGGGAGACCGCTCTGGGCTCATCTACGGGATGGGACACGCCATCTACACCCTCTCCGACCCCCGGGCCGTCATCCTTAAGCGGTTTGCCAAGAAGCTTGCCGCCACCAAGGGGATGCTGGACGAGTTCGAGCTTTACGAGAGCGTGGAGCGGCTCACCCCGGAGGTGCTCCTCTCCGTCAAGGGCGAGGACAAGGTGGTCTGCGCCAACGTGGACCTGTTCTCCGGCATGGTCTACAAGATGATGGGCATCCCGCAGGAGCTGTACACCCCCCTCTTTGCCGTGGCCCGCATGGTAGGCTGGTGCGCCCACCGGATCGAGGAAGTCTATCAGCCCGGCAACCGGATTATCCGCCCGGCCTACAAGGCCGTGGCCCCCATGCGCACGTTTATCCCCCTGGATCAGCGGTAAAAAGCGCGTAAAAGCGGCGCGGCCCCGACCTGAGTCGGGGCCGCGCCTTAGCTTGTTAAAAAAGGCCTTTTTCGACCGAGGGATGCATGACGGACAGGGCTCGATCCCTGCAGAAAAGTCGCCCAGTCCGTCCTGAGAGGTGTCATTCCCGACGCGCATCCCCAGAGGGCCCTCCGGAGAACTCGGAGCGCAACCGCCCGCAGGGCCGCTCTTGCTGCGGGAATGGCGGCGGCCGCGGAACGCTCCTTGCGGGTGAACGCTGCGGGGCCTCTGCGCCGCACGGCTCAAAACAGCCAGAACAGCCGCTCCCGGGATACGCTCATCCCCACCTTGCGCTGGAGGGCCAGGGACGCCTGGTTGTCTGTAAAGACCTGGCCGAAGGCATACTGCCCCCGCTCCAGGGCCAGGCGCACCGCGCCGCGGAGCAGGGCCTCCCCCACGCCGCGGCGGCGGTAGGCGGGCAGCACCTCCAGCATGCCGATGCTCCCCTCCTCATGGAATCCGGCAAACCCCGCACAGGCGCCGTCCACAAAGGCCCCCAGCATCCCCCGCCGGAGCGCCCCCTGCATGTAGGCTACCCCGCCGAAGGGGTGGCTGTAGTGATCATAGACCCACTGGGCCATTTCCTCCCCCAGCAGCCGCAGCTCCCCGCCGAAGGGCGCGGCGGCGGGGGGTTCCGGCGCCAGCCAGGCGGCCTGATAACAGATCTGCTCCTCGTGCAGGCCAAAGCGCCGCACCGCCTCGGCCTTGTACCACAGCTCATGGCCCACCAGCATCGCGCACCGGCTCAGCAGGGCAAAGCAGCGCTCCGCCGCCGCCGGGCCGGCGGCGCTCATCATGTGTATCCCGCCGCTCTCGCAGAGCAGCACCCCATCTTCCTCCGCGTACAGCAGCTCCGCCGTCCCCCGGCGCAGGGGCTCCAGCATATCCATATAAAACAGCGGATCGCGCCCCAGATACGCCAGGGCCTGTTCCAGTTGCTCCATTTAATCCTCCTCGAATAGGGGCAAAGTGATCACGAAGCTGGTAAAGCGCCCGTTGCTCTCCGCCCGGATCGCGCCCCCGTGCAGCTCCACGATCTCCTTCGCAATGGCAAGGCCCAGTCCCGCCCCGCCGGTCCGGGTGGAGCGGGCGGCGTCCAGCCGGTAAAATTTGTGGAAAATATTGGCCAGCTCTCCTTCGGGGATCTCCAGCCCCTCGTTCCGGACGACGATCTCGGCCTGCCGTTCCACCTTCCGGGCCCGGACCTCCACCCGGCCGCCGGGCGTACTGTAGCTGACCGCGTTGCGCAGCACGTTATCGAAGACCCGGGCAAGTTTGTCCGGGTCGCCGAGCACCACCAGGTGGTGCTGGATCTCCACGGTACACTCCAGCTCCTTTTCCGCAAACAGGGGGTAAAACTCGTCGGAGAGCTGCTCCAGCAGCATGGAGAGCTGGATGGGATGCCGTTCCCCCGCGCCGCTGTCCAGGTCCATGCGGGTGATATCGAAAAATTCGCCCAACAGCTCCTCCAGCCGCTCGGCCTTATCCAGGGCGATCCCGGTGAACTTGGCCCGCTGGGCCGCATCCAGCCCCGGCTCGTCCCGCAGCAGCGTCAGATAGCCCACCACCGAGGTGAGCGGAGTCTTCAGATCGTGGGCCAGAAAGGCCACCAGATCCTGCTTGCGCTGCTCGCTCTCCCGGGCGGCGTCCTCCCGCTGCTTCATCTGACGCTGGAGCGCGTCCAGATCTTCCTGGAGCGGAGAGAGTTCCCGTGGCAGGCGCACCGGCGCGTCCTGCTCTTCCACCACCCGGCGCAGCGCCAGGCGGATCTCCTCCAGCCAGCGGGTAAAGCGCCCCATGGCCAGGTAGAACGCCGCCAGCATCAGCACCAGCATGCCCGCCGTCAAAAACGCCTGCTTGTTGCCGCGAATGGCCTGCCGGTAGAGCTCCAGGGCCTCATACTCGCTCTGGCCGAACAGCGTGCGGGCCGCCCAGACAAAAAAGCGGGCAAAGGGGTCCTGAAGCACGCCGTCCACCACCACCTCCAGCAGGAACAGGCCCGCCAGCCCGGCGATGAGGGTGCCCGCCACTACGAACAGGAGCATTTTCAGTTTTAACCGGGTATATTTCCGCCTCACGGAAGCCTCCTTATCCCCTGGCGCTGCGCTTGGCAAAGCGCACCACCGACCACACGCCGCCCAGCAGCATGACCTCCAGAAACGCGGCAAAGCGCCAGAGCACCATTCCCACCGCCACATGCTCCCCGAAGATGGGACTCATAAACAGATAAAAGCTGCCTTCCGCGCCCCCCGCGTTGCCGGGCAGCAAAACGATCCGGGAGATGACCATCACCAGGCACTGTACCAGCAGCAGCTCCACAAAGGAGTGCCCGCCGAGTCCCAGGCCGTGAAAGAGGAAATACGGCACGGCGAACAGGGCCCCCAGCTCCAGGAACATGGCGGCGAACAGTCCGGCCAGCAGGCGCTTGTTGCCCCGCAGGTCGGCCAGCTGCCGGCAGAACTCGTCCACCTTGCCCATGCCCGCCTCTACCCGGCCGGGCTTGGCCATGACCTTGGTATGCCGGGAGAGCCACTCCAGGATGCGGCGGATGAGCCGCTGAATGGGCGCGGGGCGAATGGCGGTGAAGACCGCCAGCGTGCACAGCGCCACGTACAGAACAATCAGGAAGGCCGCCCCGATGACCGCGGGACCGATGCTCTCCCCATGAAAGACCAGCTTATAGGCCAGCGCGGCCAGGGCGTAAACGGTGTAGACCACGGTGTTGGCCACCAGCTTCCAGGTGTAGATGGATGCGGTGTAGGTAGCGGACAGGCCCGCGTCGTACATCAGCTTGAGCTGCACCGGCATACCGGCGGGGCCCAGCTTATAGTAAAATTCCCCGATATAGGCCGCATCGAAGCAGCCAGCCAGGCGCATCGGGCAGCCCGCCCCCTTTCCCATGCCGTAAAAAATAAGCGCGTCGATGCTCTCGCTGACCGGAACGCACAGCGCCGCCCCCACCAGCCACAGGGGCCGGGTCTGCCTCAGCAGGGCGCGCACGTCCATGGTGCGGAAGACATGCACCACCAGAGCCGCCAGGATCGCGCCCCCCACCGTCAGTCCGGCAATGGAAAAAATGCGGTTGAACAGGGCCTTCTTGTTGGTTTTCGTATCGAACACCTTCCTTGGTCGCTTCGTCTCTCTTCAGTATACCCGTTTCAGCGCCCCGCCGCACTTGCAGCGGTAGCGCTCCGGATGGCGCACCAGCGCAGAGGCTCTGGCGCGGCAAAACTGCGCGCCGCAGCTCTGGCAAACCAGCCGGTAGCGCTCCGGCCGCACATCGGGCACGCCGAGGGCCTGGCAGGTCCCCGTGCGGGCGATGGCATAGCCGTAGGCGGCGTTCATCCGCGCGGCGTAGGCCTTCCACCGCTGCCCGTGGTCCCGGCAGCCGGGGCAGGTATGGAGCGCCTCGTGGGCCAGTGTCTGCAGGCACGCCCCTTCCGCAGCCTCCAGCAGGCGCTGGCTCAGTTCGATCTCAAATGCCTCTCCCCGCCGGATGCAGCAGCCGAAGCGGGTCACCGCCCGCCGGTTCACCGTCACGTGGGGCCGGATCTGGGCGGAAACCGGGATCTTCAGGGCCCTGGCCTGATCCAGCACCCGGACCAGCAGGGCGTCAAAATCGTTCATAGGGTGCCTCCCTTGGATACATAAAACGTATTTTACCATCTTTTTTCCTGAAAGTCACTACTCGGCCGGTTTTGTCCCTTTTACGCCATCTGTGCGCGCTTAAAATCTCCGTCGTTTTGACAATACATTGAAAACGGATTGCCTGCATGGTACAATACATATAAATATAAAAGTGTGATAAATATGGGGCTGTTGACAAAGTCTGTTTTCAAAAATACGGCCTTGCAAAAAGTTCATCAAATAGCATATATTTTACAGTAAATAACAACAAACAAGCAAGAAAAACCTATTTGCTTTTTCGATAAGGGACTTTGTCAACAGCCCCAAATATGAATTGAGGAGGCACTTATGAAACGAGAATCAGGGAGTGCACTGCATATATACGGGTGCCTGTTTTTGATAGTACTGGCCTTGGCCGGGTGTGGGGCCGCGCTGGATACGTCTGACACAGATGCAGTATCTGGTAATTCATCCAGCCAGAGCGCTCCCGTATCCAGAGACTCAAACACAATAACCTATGGCAGCCAGTTACAGCTTATTGCCGATAATACGGCAGTGTGGATGGGCGATACGGAACTAATTGCTGAACCGTTTTTCTATGCTGTTACCGATCTTGACCAGAATGGGCGGCTGGAGATCATTCAGTCCTCCTGCCAAGGAACCGGACTTTATACCTATACCAAGTTGTGGGAGGTCGGCACAGATGAAACAGCGTTAGCTCCCTGCCAGTTTTCCATGGCCGAAGGGGATTCCCAGCCGGACATTATCACGAACCCGGACATGGTATATTTTGACGAGGCGCGTGACTGCTATTTTTATATATTCCGCGACGATATTCGTAACGGTGGGGCGGAGCACTATCAAAATCGGGTTGCCTTTTCTCTGCAAGATGGCGTTGTTACCACCACTCTGTTGGGACAATGCCACAGCATCTATGCATCTCCCGATTCGGATGCAGTAACCACCTATACGGACGCTGATGGAAATATCATTGACGAGGAAGCGTACAACATGGCAACAGACAAGACTTTCTCCGGTCTGACAGCGATGGAGGCAACCATTGGTTGGACAGATTATGTTGTCTCAACGCAACTGGCTACGCTGACTGAATCGGAATTAATGGGTATTTTGGAAACTTCTTGGGAAAGTTTTTCCTTGCTCTAAGGCATAAAAATAGAGTTCAGTAAATTTCGGTTTGTAGGGGCAGTCTCATTTGAGGCTGCCCCCCTGTTGTTTTGACGAAAGGTACTCCAAATGCACAAACAAGGCAGAAGGGAGCCGTTTTCCCGGCGGGCGGGCCCTTCCTGGGTCCGCGCAAAGCAGCGGG
>CDZT01051269.1_pt1 | contig 37278 bp, 37 predicted proteins | sample 557531 | NCBI WGS metagenome assembly CDZT01 (sample SAMEA3182066, study PRJEB8094) | gut metagenome | biome: human; feature: gut; material: Stool; isolation source: human stools | place: Canada | collected 2013-03-05
TGGCACGCCTGAAGGGACTCGAACCCCTGACCCACTGCTTAGAAGGCAGTTGCTCTATCCACCTGAGCTACAGGCGCATATGGAGCGGGTGATGGGAATCGAACCCACGCGACCAGCTTGGAAGGCTGGGATTCTACCATTGAACTACACCCGCACGGGCGCCGATACTCAGAGAATGTCAGCCAAAGAATAATAGCACATCCGAGCCGGTTTGTCAACGCCCTTTTCCCTGATTTTGAAGGATTTACCGCAGCTGTGCGTCGCAGAAGGCGCAGCAGTCCACACCGCCGTTCTGTTTGACCAGGGGCGGAAGGTAGTGCTCGGTCTGGGTGATGCAGTTGGGGTTGGAACAGACCGGCCCCTTCCCGATCTCCACCGCGCCTGGGTCCATACGCTCCTGATTGGCCAGGTCTGTGAGCAGCGCCATCCGCGCGAACATGCCGTAGCGGGCCTGCTCGAAATAGACCGCCCTGGGATCGTCGTCCACGTCGATGGCGATCTCGTCCACCCGGGGCAGCGGATGCATGACCAGCAGGTTCTGCCGGGCCCGCTCCAGCTTGCGGCGGGTGAGCACATAAATCCCCCTGTTGCGCTCGTATTCCAGCGGGTCCACAAAGCGCTCCCGCTGAATGCGGGTCATATAGAGCACATCCAGCTGGGGAATGACGGTCTCCAATCCGGTGACTTCCACAAACCAGAGGCCACGCTCCTTCATAAACGCGCGGATATACTCGGGCACCGCCAGCTCGCGGGGGGCGATGAGGTAAAACTTCACGCCCTCAAACTTGGCCAGGGCCTTGATGAGGGAGTGCACCGTGCGCCCGTTCTTGAGATCGCCGCACAGCCCCACCGACAGGCCGTCCACGCTCCCCCGAAGGCGGGTGATGGTGGTCAGGTCGGCGGTGGTCTGGGTGGGGTGCATATGCCCGCCGTCCCCGGCGTTGATGACCGGTACGTTGGAGTACAGGGAGGCCGCTTTGGCGGCGCCCTCTTTCGGATTGCGCATGACCACCACGTCGGCATAGCCGGAGACCATCTTGATGGTGTCTTTCAGGGTCTCCCCCTTTGCGGTGGAGGTGGAGCGCGGGTCGGCAAAGCCGAACACCGTGCCGCCCACCCGGAGTATGGCGGCCTGGAAGGAGAAGTTGGTGCGGGTGGAGGGCTCATAAAACAGGCTGGCCATGACCCGCCCCCGGCAGGCGTCCATAAAATCGGCGGGGTGGTCCATAATCGCACTGCACCGCTGGTACAGCGCTTCCCACTCCGCCCGCGTCAGGTCTCCAAAATCGATCAGATGCCGCATTTCGATCCAAGTCCCCTTTTGAATTTTTTCTATCTTATCACATGCCACCCCGGACAGGCAATAGGGGATTTGACGATTTTCCGCCTCTTTCGGCGTCCCGCCTTGGCGCCCCTCCCCAGGACTGCCTTTTTTGCTAAAAAATGCACCGTATGATTTTTTTCGCCCCGTCCATGCTATCTCCAGTGGACCCAACTATCGTATGGACGGAGGCTCCGCCGTGATCCTGTGGTTCTGGTATTTTGTGATCTATAGTTTTCTGGGCTTTCTGACGGAGGTGGCCTTTGCCCGCCTCACCCGCAACCCCAAACGGGACCGGAAATGCCGCTATTTTCTCCCCCTGTGTCCGGTATACGGTCTGGGGGCCATCGCTATCCTGCTGCTGCCGGAGCCGGTACGGCAAAACCCGCTTCTGCTCTTTCCCTGTTCCGCACTGGTCTGCACGGCGGTGGAATATGGGACCGGCCTTTTCTATGAAACGTTTGCCCGGGTGTCTTTCTGGGACTACTCCCATCTGCCGCTGAACCTGGGCGGGCGGGTCTGCCTGCTCTTTGCCCTGTTTTGGGGGTTTTTGGCTCTGGCGCTGCTGCGGGTGGTCCATCCCGTGGTAGAGCGGCTGACCGCTCTGCTGCCCCCTTGGCTCTTCGTTCCGGCGCTGCTGTTCACCCTTCTGGACGGCGTCCTTACTTTTTATGTGCTGCGGCGGGCGCGGGACACGGGGGCGCTGCGCTGGTATCTCCGGGCCAAACGCCATGCGGCATAACCCTTTCCCGCACCGGTAAAGACGGGTCCGTTCGGCATGTCCCGCTTGCGGCGGCTCTGCGCCGCACAACAGCCCCGGAGGGAGTCCTCCGGGGCTGTTGCGCGGCGATCACCCGGCAAAACGCGTTCCTCCCAAAAGCCGCGCAAAGGCCTTGGGGAGGCTTCTTGCAAACCGGCTGCGAAACGTTTTCAAGAAGCGTCATTTCCCAGACCGCAGCGTTAAGAAGGCCCCCGGCCGCCGGTGTTGGGCATAGGCCGGATCGGCCTTTCCTTATGCACGGCGCAGTTCGTTCAGGGTCTCCTGGATGGTCCTTTGCGGTACGTAGGCCTGGGCGAAGGAGATCACCTGCTCCAGCGTCACCGTACGGGCGGCGCCCAGCAGCGGATGCTTCATCACCATGGGAAAGCGCCGCTGGAACACCGCCCGGGCCGCCGGGCTGTCCAGAAGTTCTCCTACCGTGATCTTGTTGTTTTTCAGATCCATATCACTCACCTCCAGGCTATCCTATGCGCACGCCCCTCGGATTTGACTTGCCATGGAGCCGTTCATCCGATATAATAAGAATTAGGGTATCACCGGACAATTCCCCACGCACGTCTTGGCGGCCAATTTGCCCCACAAATGCGTTGCAAAACCTTGCAATACAAAAAGTATTCCTGCGGTTTCGCGCCTTTTTGCGGCACAAATTTTCGCGCCGATCCGCACGCGTTGAATGATGCGGTAATGCCCTAGACTTGTCGTATCCAACCGGAAAGGAACCGTCCGCTATGATCCAGAATTTCCAGGGACACACCCCCGTCCTGCATCCCACCGCCCGGGCGGCGGACAGCGCCGCCCTTGTGGGCAGCGTGACGTTGGAGGACCGGGCCAGCGTCTGGTACAACGCCGTGCTGCGGGGCGACGAATGTACGATCCGCGTCGGCAGGGGCTCCAACATCCAGGACGCCGCGATCCTGCACGGCGACCCCGCTTTCCCGGTTACGGTCGGCCGGGACGTGACCGTAGGCCATGCCGCGATCCTGCACGGCTGCACGGTGGAAGACGGCTGTCTCATCGGCATGGGCGCCATCCTGCTCAACGGCTGCGTCATCGGAGCGGGCAGCCTGGTGGCCGCCGGGGCGCTGGTCACACAGAACACGGTGATTCCATCCGGGAGCCTGGTCATGGGTGCTCCGGCCAAGGCGATCCGGCCGCTGCGCCCCGACGAGGCCGCCAAATTGACCGAATCCGCCCAAACATACCATGCGCTGTCCGCCGGTCAGCTCCCTCTGTGCGGCGGACCCACTGCGGGAGGCGAGCCATGAAAAAGGCCGATCGCAAGTCCGGTCGTTACCGCAAGACCCTGCGGGAACAGGTAAAGGAAAACCCGCGCCTGGCCGCGACCTATGTTATCCTGCGGGTGCTGGTCGTGCTGGTGCTGATCGCCCAGATCTTCAACCGCAACTTTGAGAATGTTTTTCTTTGTATCCTGACGCTGATCTTGTTCACCATCCCCAGTTTTATCGAGCGCACCATCCATATCGACGTGCCCGATACCCTGGAGATCATTATCCTCCTGTTCATCTTCGCCGCTGAAATTCTGGGGGAGATCCAGGCGTATTATGTCCACTTCCCTTATTGGGACACCATGCTCCACACCCTCAACGGCTTCCTGTGCGCCGCCATCGGCTTTTCGCTGCTGGACATCCTCAACCGCAGAGGAAGCCTTGCCTTCCAGCTCTCTCCCCTCTACCTGGCTCTGGTGGCCTTCTGCTTCTCCATGACCATCGGCGTGCTTTGGGAATTTTTCGAGTGTACCATGGACCAGCTCTTCCTGCTGGACATGCAGAAGGACACGGTCGTACACTCCATTGGTTCGGTCATGCTGGATCCCTCCGGGGGCAACACGCCGACCGCTATCCAGAATATCACCGACGTAATCGTGGTCACCGCCGACGGCACGCAGCATTCCCTGGGCCTGGGCGGCTATCTGGACATCGGCCTGCTGGACACGATGAAGGACCTGTTCGTCAACTTTATCGGCGCGGTCGTCTTCTCCATCATCGGCTACTTTTACGTCAAGAACCGCGGCCAGGGTAAATTTGCCCGGCGCTTTATTCCTCAAGTGCTGCCGCCGGAGGAACCATCCACCAAGGAAAAATAAGCAAGGCATATTCCTCCCCTCCAGGTACATACTAAGTCCGTACCCTTAAAAGGAGGAATTGAAATCATGAACAAGAATGCCAATCCCAGTATCAAGTGCTCGGTGTCCAGCTGCGCCTATCACTGCAACGACAAGAATTACTGCTCCCTGAATGAGATCAAGGTGGGCTGCTGTGACCCCAGCGTGACCAACTGTGCCTCTACCGAATGCGCATCCTTCGAGCTTGGGAATAACGGCAGCTGCTGCCAGCATCACTGACCGCTGACGCACGCATCCCCAATGGAAAACGCCCCGGCGGTCCTATGGACCGCCGGGGCGTTTTCCTGTTTTAGTTCTCCTCGGAAGCGGCGGCGGGCGCCGTCTCCGCCTTAGGGGCCTGCTCGGTTTTCGCCTCTGCCTTAGGGGCGGCCGGCTTGGGAGCCGCGGGCTTGGGCTCGGGCACCTTGCCGTCCACGGTGATCAGCTTGCGGGGGCACTTCTGGGCGCAGATGCCGCAGCCGATGCACTTGTCATAGTCAATGACCGCCAAATTGTCGATCATGCTGATGGCTTCCTTGGGGCAGGACTTGGCGCACAGCGTGCAGCCGATACAGCCGTTGTCGCAGTTTTTGCGCACATCGGGCCCCTTGTCGTGGGAGGAGCAGCGGATCGCCACGTGGCGGCGGGTCTTGTAAGGCACCAGGGCGATGATGTGCTTGGGGCAAACGTCCACACACTTGCCGCAGGACTTGCACTTGTCCTCGTCCACCTGGGCGACGCCCTCCACCACATGGATGGCGTCAAAGGGACAGGCCTTCTCGCAGGACCCCAGGCCCAGACAGCCGTAAGCGCAGCCCAGTTCGCCGCCGCCGGGCAGCAAAGAGGCGGCCACGCAGTCGTGCAGGCCCACATATTCGTACTTCTTGTAGTTCTGTCCGCAGCCGGTGCAGTGGACCTGGGCCAGCTTCTTCACCGAGTCGCCCGCGGCCACGCCCATGATCTCGCCGATCTTGGCGGCCACCGCCGCGCCGCCCGCTGCGCAGGCATTGACGGGGGCCTTGCCGGCCGCCACGGCGGCGGCGTAGCCGCCGCAGCCGGGGAAGCCGCACCCGCCGCAGTTGGCGCCGGGCAGCACTTCCGCGATGGCCTCCTCACGGGGGTCCTTCTCCACGGCGAAGGCCTTGGCTGCAAAGGCCAGGACCAGGCCAAAGATCGCGCCCAGAGCGGCCAGGACAACGATGGCGATAATAACAGTCTGCATATTCTCCCGCCCCCCTTAACCGAAGACCTTCAGGCCGGAGAAGCCCATGAAGGACAGGGCGATCAGGCCTGCGGCCACCAGGGCGATGGGGAAGCCCTCGAAGGCCTTGGGCCACTCGGAGAACTCCATGCGCTCCCGGATGCTGGCGAAGAGCACGATGACCACCAGGAAGCCGATGCCGCCGGTGACGCCGTACACCACGCTGGTGATGAAATCATAGCTGTTCTGGGTATTCTGCAGCACCACGCCCAACACGGCGCAGTTGGTGGTGATCAGGGGCAGATACACGCCCAGAGCCTCATAGAGGGAGGGCATGGACTTTTGCAGGAACATCTCGATGAACTGCACCAGGGCGGCGATGACCAGGATGAAGGTCACGGTCTGCATAAAGCCCAGGTGGAACTTTTCCAGGATGAACTCGTTGATGGGCCAGCAGATGGCGCTGGCCAAGCCCATGACGAAAATAACGGCCATACCCATGCCGGTGGCGGTCTCCACCTTCTTGGACACGCCCATGAAGGGGCAGATGCCCAGGAACTGCGCTACGATGAAGTTATTGACCAGGATGGCGCCCAGGGCGACTGAGAACAGTTTGGTCAGATCCATTACTTGGCCACCTCCTCATTCTTTTTGTCGCCCTTCTTGGGGCGGCTGAGGAAATACTGCATGGCGGCAATGACACAGGCCAGGGTGAGGAAGCCGCCCACCGGCAGGATCATGCCCAGCGCGGGCATGCCCTCGGGCAGGATGCGGATGCCCTCGCCGCCGTTGAGGATCCCGCCGCCGAAGGTGCCGTTGCCCAAAAATTCGCGGACCACGCACATGATGATCAGGATCACGGTGTAGCCCAGCCCCTGGAAAATGCCGTCCAGCGCGGAGGCGCCCACGCCGTTTTTCGAGGCGAAGGCCTCGGCGCGGCCCAGGATGATGCAGTTGACCACGATCAGGGGGATAAACAGGCCCAGACTGGAGGACAGGGCGGGCAGGAATGCCTTCAGGGCCAGATCCACGATGGTCACGAAGCCCGCGATGACCACGATGTAGCAGGCGATGCGGATCTTGCTGGGGATGACCTTGCGCAGCAGCGAGATGACCACGTTGGCGCAGGTCAGGATGACCAGTACGGAAAGGCCCATACCGATGCCGTTGAACAGGCTGGTGGTGATGGCCAGAACCGAGCACATGCCCAGCAGCTGGACGGTGACGGGGTTCTGATGGATGAGGCCATCCATCAATTGCTTTTTCACATTCATGTTCACTTACCTCCTCAGCCCATGCTCGCGGCGGCGGCCAGGGCGCTGTTGACGCTCTCGGTCACGCCGCGGGAGGTGATGGTGGCGCCGGTGATGGCGTCGATCTCGCCGCCGTCCTTGGAGACGGCCAGCGTGCCGGACTTGCCGATGAATTGATCCTTAAAGGCCGGCTTGCTGGCGTTGGAGCCCAGGCCGGAGGTCTCGCCGGTGGCCACGATGGACACCCCGGTGCACTTGCCTTCCATGTCCACGCCCACCATCACGGAGAGGGTGCCGCTGAACGAGGTGGCCGGGGTGACCTGTACCACCCAGCCCGCGTCGCCGGCACGGTACACCGCGTCCACGGTGCCGTCGCCGCCGGTATATTTCACCTCTTCATATCCATCGGCGGGGAGCACCTCGGCCATGGCGGCCTGCTTGGTCTTCTCGGCGTTTGCGTCGATGTAGGGCTTGGTGATCATATTGGTCACACCCAGCAGCAGGGCCACGATCGCACTGATGGCGAAGAGCACCAGGACCAGAGTGGCCATGCCGGGTTCTTTCTTCACAGCAGTTTCACTCATGGCTTAGCCCTCCTTCCCGGCCTTTTTCGCGGCCTTCTGCGCCTCGCGCATTTCCTTGGTGACGCCGTAGCGGTTGGGCTTGCCCACCTTATCCAGCAGCCACACGCAGCAGTTCATAATGAGGATGGCATAGGACACGCCCTCGGGATAGCCGCCGAAATAGCGGATGAACACCGTCAAAAGGCCGCAGCCGACGCCGAAGATGATCTCGCCCTTCTTGGTGACGGGGCTGGTCACGTAATCGGTGGCCATGAAGAACGCGCCCAGCATCAGTCCGCCGGAGCACAGCTGGTAAAGCATCCAGGTCAGCCGGTCGTTTCCGCCCTGGGGGAAGAGGAAGGTGAGCACCGCCACGGTGGCGATAAAGGCCACTGGTATGCGCGCCCGAATGACGCCGCGGACGATCAGGTAGACGCCGCCGATGATGAGCAGCAGAGCGGAGACTTCGCCGATGCAGCCGCCCACATTGCCCACAAAGGCGTCCAGCAGGCTGGCGTCCGGCAGCCGGTGCGCGGCGTTATGCATAAAGTCGGCGCCCAGCGGGGTGGCGCCGGTAAAGGCGTCGATGTAATCCTGGCCCACGCTCATCCCCAGCGGGGCCCAGTTGGCGGTCCCCGCCTTGGCCCAGGTGGTCATGGCCACGGGGTAGCACAGCATCAAAAAGGCGCGCCCGCCCAGCGCGGGGTTCATGAAGTTCTTGCCCAGGCCGCCGAAGAGCTGCTTGACCACCACGATGGCGAAGAAATCGCCGATGATAAGTACCCAGTAGGGCAGGGTCACGGGGCAGACAAAGGCCAGCAGCACGCCGGTGACGGCGGCGGACAGGTCCTGGTTGGCCAGGGATTTTTTCATCAGCTTCCGGTAGCCCCACTCGAACAGCTCGCAGGCCGCCACGGAAACGGCTGTGGCGATCAGGGCCCGGGGGCCAAAGAAGAACACCGCCGCGCACAGCGCGGGCACCAGGGCGATCAGTACGTCCCGCATGAGGGACATGGTATTGATGGGGGAGGCCACGTGGGGCGAAGACGCCACCTTGAGCCTCAGCTTTTTCTCCTCGTTCATGCTTTGGCCGCCTCCTTTGCCGCTTTTTCCTTAGCCGCCAGCTGGCGCAGTTCCATCTTGGTCATCCGGAAGGACTGGACCAGGTGGAGCCGGCCGGGGCAGATGTAGTTGCAGGAGCCGCACTCGATGCAGTCCATGACGTTGAGGGCCTCGGCCTCCTTCCACATCCCCTTTCCGGCGTACAGATGCATGTACACGGGGGTCAGGTGCATGGGGCAGACGTTGACGCAGCGGGCGCAGCGCAGGCAGACCTCCTCGGTCTCAATGGGGGCGGCTTCCTTCCGGGTCAGGCAGAGCACCGCGTTGGTGCCCTTGATGATGCCGACCTCCAGCGTATGCTGGGCAATGCCCATCATGGGGCCGCCGGTGAGCACCCGGTCGGGCTCCTCGGCAAAGCCCTTGGCCTCGTCAATCAGATGCTGGAAGGAGGTGCCCAGGGGCACCAGCAGGTTGCAGGGCTCCTTGACGGCGTCGCCGGTGACGGTGACGATGCGGTGGGTGACGGGCTTGCCTTCCACCACGGCGTCGTACACCGCGGCGGCGGTGCCGACGTTGAACACCGCGCAGCCCACATGGGCGGGCAGGCCGCCGGGGGGCACCTCGCGGCCGGTGAGGCGCTGGATGAGCTGCTTCTCAGCGCCCTGGGGATACCGGGTGCGCAGGGACTCCACATGCACGTCGGCGCGGGCCCCCACCAGGGCCTGGAGATGCTCAATGGCGTCGGGCTTATTGGCCTCCACGCCGATGGTGGCGCTCTGCAGCCCGAAGGCCTGCATCAGAATGCGCGCGCCGCCGATGACCCGCTCCCCCTGCTCCAGCATCAGCCGGTGGTCTGCGGTGATGTAGGGTTCGCACTCGGCGCCGTTAAGGATGAGGGTGTCCACCTTGCCGATGCCGGAACTGATCTTCACATGGGTGGGGAACCCGGCGCCGCCCATACCGGTAACGCCCGCTTCCTTGATGATCTCCACGATCTCATCCGCCGTCAGCTTGGAGTAGTCGGGATGGGGCGTCAAGTCGGAGCCGAAGGTATCCTGGAAATCGTTCTCGATGACCACGGACATGACCTTGTTCCCGCCGGGATAAGGCCGGGGCTCTACCGCCGTCACCGTCCCGGACACAGACGCATGGATGGGGGCGCCCAGACCGGCGATCTCGCCGATCTTCTGTCCTACCGTCACGTGGTCGCCCTTGGCCACCACGCTCTTGCAGGGCGCGCCGATGTGCATCGACATGGCGATGACGACCTGCTGGGGCGCGGCACCCAGGGGCGTCACTGCCTTGTGGCGTGTCGCCTCTTTCCGGTCATTGGGGTGCACGCCTCCATAAAAGCTTTGCTTCATAGGTCCACCTCGCAAATCAGGGCCCACACACGGGCCGTATTTTAGAGCCGTTTGACCGGTATTTCAAACAGAGTTATCATAACGCAGCGCACGCAAAATGTCCAGCAAAACCGTTCAGTTTAAGGTATTTTTCCACTATATTATCTACATTTCTCCCGATTTCGTTGTTAGCTCACACTAACTTCCGGCGCTCACAGCAAATTTCTTGCCATTGAGCGCCAGCCTCCTTGTTCAAAACGCAGAACCTTTGAAAGTCGGCAGGTTTGGATTGACAAATTTCCGCCGGGGCGATATCATAACAAATAATATTTGGCAAAGAGCCATGATCGGGTCAGTACGGGCGGCGCGCAAGCGCAGAGAGGGAGCGGCTGGTGTAAGCTTCCGTGAGGCCGTCCGGAAGGTCGCCCGGGAGCGGGCCGGCTGAACCTGGCGCCTGTTTGGAACACGGGCCCGGCAGTAAACCGGCACGGGTCCCCTCCGTTATCGGGGCAACGAGTGCGCGGGGATTTCCTGCGAATTTAGGTGGTACCACGGAGTAGCGGCTTCGTCCTATGGGACGAAGCCGCTTTGTGTTTTTCCGAATTCCGGCCAAAGGAGGTCCTGAGCACCTATGAGAATGAAAACCGCCCAGATCCTGATGGAGTGCCTGCTGGAGCAGGGGGTCGATACGGTATTCGGCTACCCCGGCGGTACCATCCTGAATGTGTACGACGAGTTTGAGCTGCACGGTTATAAAAACAAGGTCCGCCATATTCTGACCGCCCATGAGCAGGGGGCCTCCCATGCCGCCGACGGCTACGCCCGTTCCACTGGCAAGGTGGGGGTATGCTTCTCCACCTCCGGGCCCGGGGCCACCAATCTGACCACCGGCATCGCCACCGCCTATTACGACTCTTCCCCCGTGGTGTTCATCACCTGCAACGTCAGCGAGAATCTGATCGGCAAGGACTCCTTTCAGGAGGTGGACATCACCGGCATTTCCATGCCCATCACCAAGTGCAACTACCTGGTGCGGGACCCGGAGGCCCTGGCGGACGTGATGCGGGAGGCCTTTGCCATCGCCCGCTCCGGCCGCCCCGGTCCGGTGCTCATCGACATTGCCAAAAATGTCACCGCCGCCGAGGCGGATTACACCCCCCTGCCTCTGGAGCAGCACGCTTCCCAGGGCCGGCTGGGGGCTATGCTCCGCCGGGCCAGCCACGACCTGAAGACGCCGGAACCGGACGCGGGCGATATCCAGACCCTGCTGGACCTGATCGAGACCGCCCGGATGCCTCTGGTGCTGGTGGGCGGCGGCGTCATCCGCTCCAAGGGCGCGGTGCCGGAGTTCCGCAGATTTGTGGAACGGCTGGGCGCCCCGGTGGCCTCCACCATCATGGGCGGCGGCGCGCTGCCGGGCAGCCATCCGCTGTTTACCGGCATGATCGGCATGCACGGCTCCCACGCCTCCAATTACGCCGTGGACCAGTGCGATCTGCTCATCGCCATCGGCTGCCGGTTCTCCGACCGGGTGGCCACCGATCCGGCCACATTTGCCAGGGGGGCCAAGATCGTCCACATCGACATCGACCGGGCGGAGATCGACAAGAATGTACGCACCGATCACCATATTATCGGGGATGCCCGGCGGGTGCTGGAGCTGCTCAATGAGCGCCTGCCCCAGCACGCATACCCCACCTGGAAGGAATGGGTCTTCTCCCATTCGGAAGTCCCCCTCAAGCGGGACGACATTCTTCACCCCCACGAGATCCTGGAGACCATTCAGGACGTGACGGACGGGGACGCCATCATCGTCACCGACGTGGGCCAGCATCAGATGTGGTGCGCCCAGTACTACCACTTCTCCCGTCCCGGGCAGTTCATCACCTCCGGCGGGTTCGGCACCATGGGCTTCGGCCTGGGCGCCGCTATGGGCGCCGCCGTGGGCAACCCCGGCAAGGTAGTGGTCCACTGCACCGGCGACGGCTGCTTCCGCATGAACTGCCACGAGCTGTGCACCGAAGAGCACTACGGCATCCCGGTGATCACCGTTATCTTCAATAACCGCACCTTGGGCATGGTCCGCCAGTGGCAGAACCTCATTTACAAAAAGCGTTTCTCCCAGACCGATCTGGATCGGGGCCCCGATTTCATCAAGCTGGCCGAGGCCTACGGTATTCCCGGGGAACGCGCCGCCGACCAGGCCCAGTTTGAGGCTGCCTTCCGCCGGGCGGTCGCCTGCGGAACCTCTTATGTGATCGAGTGCGCCATCGACAAGGACGCCATGGTCCACCCCATGGTCTCCGCCGGCACGCCGGTCACCGACTTTATTCTGGATTAAGGGGGCGACGATATGAACGACGCCAACGCAGTCAAGCGCCACACCCTCTCCGTACTGGTGGAGAACGCCGCAGGCGTGCTCTCTCAGGTCTCCCGGCTCTTCTCCCGGAAGGGCTACAACATCGAATCCCTGGCCGTGGGCACCACCGACGATCCGGCGATCTCCCGCATCACCATTGAAGTGCTGGCCGACAACGCCATGATCGAGCAGATCATGAATCAGCTGCGCAAGCAGTTTCCCGTCTACTCCGTGCAGGAGCTGCTGCCGGAGCGGTCCATCCGCCGGGAACTGGTCATGTTCAAGGTCCGGGCCGAGACCCCGGACATTCGCAATGAGATCATTCAGATCGCCAACATCTTCCGCGCCTCCATCATCGATGTATCCCTCAAGTCCCTCACGCTGGCCCTCATCGGCGACGAGACCAAGGCCGAGGCCATGCAGCGCCTGCTGGAGGCCTTCGGTATCCTCGAACTGGTGCGCACCGGCATGGTGGCGCTGGAGCGGGGCGCCTATACGATCAGCGACGAGAACAAGGAGCAGGCGGAATTTAATTTGGGAAAGAATTTCCTGTAAGATTGTATCACAGTTATCATTCTTTTTCCCTTCTCCGTGTTATTATGAACCACAAGTATCCTATTTCTATTAAGGAGTGTATCATCATGGCAAAGATGTACTATGAAAAGGACTGTGAGCTCAGCTATCTCAACGGCAAAAAGATCGCCATCATCGGCTATGGCTCCCAGGGTCACGCCCATGCCCTCAACCTGAAGGATTCCGGCTGCGACGTGTGCGTGGGTCTGCGGGAGGGCTCCAAGCGCTGGAGCGAAGCGGAGAAGGCCGGCCTGGCGGTCAAGACCGTTCCCGAGGCCGCCAAATGGGGCGACATCGTTATGATCCTCATCAACGACGAGGTCCAGGCGGACGTCTACAGGAAGGACATCGCTCCCTACATGACCGAAGGCAAGGCGTTGGCGTTTGCGCACGGTTTTAATATCCGCTATCAGCAGATCGTCCCGCCCGCCGGTGTGGACGTGTTCATGGCGGCCCCCAAGGGCCCCGGCCACACCGTTCGTTCCCAGTATGTGGCGGGCAAGGGCGTGCCCTGCCTGGTGGCGGTGGAGCAGAACGCCACCGGCAACGCCTATAAGATCGCCCTGGCTTACATTGCCGGCATCGGCGGCGCCCGCGCCGGCGTGATGGAGACCACCTTCCACGACGAGACGGAGACCGACCTGTTCGGCGAGCAGGCCGTGCTGTGCGGCGGCGTGGTGGACCTGATGAAGTGCGGCTTCGAGACCCTGGTGGAGGCCGGTTACGAGCCGGAGAACGCCTACTTTGAGTGCATCCACGAGATGAAGCTCATCATCGACCTGATCAACAAGGGCGGCGTGGCGGCCATGAACTACTCCATTTCCGACACCGCCGAGTACGGCGAGTACGTCTCCGGTCCCCGGGTTCTGCCCTATGAGGAGACCAAGAAGAACATGAAGGCGGTCCTCGCGGACATTCAGGACGGCACGTTCGCCGGCAAGTGGATCGCCGAGAACAAGAATGGCCGCACCTTCTTCAATTCCAAGCGCGCCAACCTGGCCAAGCATCCGATGGAGATCGTGGGCGCCGAGCTGCGCAAGAACATGATCTGGGGCGGCGACAAGGATCTGGACAGCGCCTCCAACTAAACCACGCTGCATAAAGCGGCCGCCCCATCCGGGACGGCCGCTTTCCTGCGTAATGGCCTGTGTCGATCCCCCACGGATTTCCTTTGCTCTGCAGCATTTCCCGCCACCCCTGTGCCAAACGCCGCCTGCCGCCTATTCGTATTTCTTTCCGGCAAAATAGGCGGGCAGGCAAAAGCCCAGGCAGGCAAAGAGGGTGAGCGGCAGCTCCGCGATGAGCGCGTGCCCCGGCCAAAGCGTATGGACCGCCCACCACAGGGGCGGGAAAGCCACCTCCGTTCCCAGCAGCCACACCCGCATGGCGTTGAGCACATGGGGCCAGTTGCTGTTGTTGAAATGGACCCCCGGCAGGTTCATACGAAAGACCCCGTCCCCATAAAAGCTGATCTTGTTCTCATCATAATACCGGGGCAGGCTCTCCCGCGCCAAAAAGCACAGCCATGCTCCGAAGAGCACGCACAGCATGACTACCAGCAGCACCGTGCTCCCCATCTCTTCCCAGGAGAAGCCCATGGCCAGCAGCAGCGCCACCTCCCCCGCCGCCGCCAGGGCGCACAGCACCCAGGCCAGCCGCCACCCCTTCCGCCGCCGGGCACGAACGCGCTGTTCTCCGGCGGAGAGCCGCACGGCGGAGCTTACCAGCCGCTCCACCTCCCCGGCCTCCAGCGTCTCCCGCTCCTGGGTGCGCTGTCCCCGCAGAAGTTCGGTCACCGTCACGCCCAAAAGCTCGCTCAGCGGGGCGAGCAGCGCCACATCCGGCATGCTCAGGCCCCGCTCCCATTTGCTTACCGCCTTATCAGAAACAAACAGGCGCTGCGCCAGCTCTTTCTGCGTCATTCCGCCCTCCCGCCGCAGCCCGGCCACAAAGGCGCCGAATCGTGCCTTGTCAATCTCGTACATTCCGTACCCTCCTTTGGGCCCATTTTAGGCGGCGGCGCCCGCTCCTGTCAACCGACCAGCGGTAGAATCCAGCGCCCCCAGGGGCCTGCGGCGGTTTTACGGCTGCGTTTCCTCCCCCAGCCCCATCACGTCGATGGAGTGATGCATGTGGATGGCCATGGCGTGCTCCGCCCCCGCCGCGTCCCGTTTCTGCAAAAACTCCAGCAGCAGCGCATGATCCCGCAGGGTGTCCTCCGCCAGCTGCGCCCCGTGTCCGCCGGAGACGATGGCGGCGGACACGGCCTGGTCGATCATGGGCAGCAGGCGCACCATGAACTCGTTGTGGGCGGCCCGGACGATGGCCGCGTGAAAGGCCCGGTCGGCCTGGGTACGGTCCTCGCCCAAGCGGATGCAGCGCTCCACATCCGCGCCCCGCCGCAGGATCTCCGCCAGTTCCCCCTCTGTGGCCCGGCGGCAGGCCAGCCGGGCGGCCCTGGGCTCAAAAATAGAGCGCAGCTCAAACAGGTCCCGCAGCTGCCCCCTGGCATAGTCCACTCCGGAAAAACCGAAATCGTCGATCTCACCCACCCGCTGGGACACATAGGTCCCTTTGCCCCGGCGCACCTCCAGCACCCCCCGGGTACACAGGGTACGGATGGCCTCCCGCAGCGTGGCGCGGCTCACGCCCAGCCCGGCGGCGAGCTCCACTTCGTTGGGCAGCTTCTCCCCGGGCTTTCTGCGCCCCTCCACCACGATATGATTATACAGACTCTCAGCGGTCTGCTGCGTCCGGTTCTTCTTTTCCATGCACTTACCTCCAGGTCAGTTCTTGACAGTGCTGCTTCTATCCTATAGTATAAAGTCAGACAATGCAAGTGTCATCATACATCTTTTTACATAAGGAGGTCTCCCATGCGCAGCGACAATGTAAAGAAGGGCGTCCCCGCCGCCCCCAACCGCTCCCTGTTCTATGCCCTGGGCTACACCAAGGAGGAACTGGAGCGTCCCCTCATCGGCGTGGTCTGTTCCTACAATGAGATCGTCCCCGGCCATATGAACCTGGACAAGATCGCCGAGGCCGTGAAGGCCGGCGTCCGCGCCGCGGGCGGCACCCCCGTCGAGTTCCCCGCCATCGCCGTGTGCGACGGCATTGCCATGGGACATGTGGGCATGAAATATTCCCTGGTCACCCGGGACCTCATTGCCGACTCCACCGAGGCCATGGCCATGGCCCATCAGTTCGACGGTCTGGTCATGATCCCCAACTGCGACAAGAACGTGCCCGGCCTGCTGATGGCCGCCGCCCGGGTCAACATCCCCACCATCTTCTGTTCCGGCGGCCCCATGCTGGCCGGTCACCTGACCGACGGCCGGCGCACCTGCCTGAGCCATATGTTCGAGGCGGTGGGCTCCTACTACGCCGGCAAGCTGGATGAGGCCGGTGTGGAGGAGTATGAGCGCAATGCCTGCCCCACCTGCGGCTCCTGCTCCGGCATGTATACCGCCAATTCCATGAATTGTCTGACCGAGGCCATCGGCATGGCCCTCAAGGGCAACGGCACCATCCCTGCCGTCTACTCCGCCCGCCTGCGTCTGGCCAAGCATACCGGCATGCAGATCATGGAACTGGTCAAGCGGGACATCAAGCCCCGCGACATCATGACCGAGGCCGCTTTCCACAACGCCGACACGGTGGACATGGCCTTGGGCTGCTCCACCAACACCATGCTCCACCTGCCCGCCATCGCCCATGAATGCGGCATCGAACTCTCGCTGGACATGTCCAACGAGATCTCCTCCCGCACGCCCAACCTGTGCCATCTGGCCCCCGCCGGCGAGACCTACATGGAGGACCTGGACCGGGCGGGCGGCGTCCACGCCGTCATGGCGGAGCTGAAGCAAAAGGGCCTTCTGGACACCGGCGTGCTGACCGTTACGGGCAAAACGCTGGAGGAAAACCTGGAGGGCGTGGTCAACCGGGACCCGGAGCTGATCCGGCCCATCGACCGCCCCTACTCCGCCGACGGCGGCATCGCCGTGCTCAAGGGCAACCTGGCTCCCGAGGGCTGCGTGGTCAAGCGCTCCGCCGTCGCCCCGGAGATGATGTCCCACACCGGCCCGGCCCGCGTGTTCGACAGCGAGGACGACGCCATCCAGGCCATCTACGACGGCAAGATCGTCCCGGGCGACGTGGTCATCATCCGCTATGAGGGCCCCAAGGGCGGCCCCGGCATGCGCGAGATGCTCAACCCCACCTCCGCCATCGTGGGTATGGGCCTTGGCTCCTCTGTCGCCCTCATCACCGACGGCCGCTTCTCCGGCGCCACCCGCGGCGCGGCCATCGGCCATGTCTCCCCCGAAGCCGCCCTGGGCGGCCCCATCGCCTTTGTGGAGGAGGGGGATCTGGTCTGCATCGACATTCCCTCCTGTAAGATCGAGGTCCGGGTGGACGAGGCCGTTCTGGCCGCGCGCAAGGCCGCCTGGACCTGCCCCGAGCCCCGGATCAAGACCGGCTATCTGGCCCGCTACGCCAAACAGGTCTCCTCCGCCGCCCGCGGCGCGGTGCTGGAATAAGCGGCCCGCGCGTGCATGTTCGCGGGCTGAGCCGTGTTTTTTCTGAGACGCATGTCCTCAAAAAAATACGGATCTCCATTCCCTTCGCCGCTGCGGCGGCGAACCTCCTGCGCAGGGCGTTCTCCTTTGCAGGAACCCTTTGTTTTCCTGCATCGGCTCAAGGTTTTCCGACAGGCCGGGGGCGTCTTGCAAAACCGGATTCCCAAACATCAATCCCAAACAAAAGTTGCATAGGATCGCCATTGCGATCCTATGCAACTTTTTTAAGGGGCATATTGCCGGCTCGGGCCTGAAAGCTGCATGGTTGCAGCCATCCCCATTTTTACGATTGCTCTTTGCGCTCCATGCGGCGGCGCAGGCGCTGGAGCGCCTGATGGTGCTGGATGGAGCGCATCTTTGGGAACGCCCGCATCAGGCGGCGCTGGCCGAAGGCATGCCCATCCAGCGCATGCTCCAGCTTCTCCCCCAGCTCCGCCAGCTCCTGCTGCCGCTGCCGCCTGCGCCGTAAGCGCTCCTGGCTTCGTTCTTCCTTCCGTTCCGCCGCATCGACCCGCAGCTGCTTGGTCTGCTCGTCCAGCTCCTCTTTCCAGGCCGTCCCCTTCTCCGCCGCCTCCAGCACCTTGTCCGCCAGATTTTCGCCCAGCTCGTCGGACAGCTCCCGGATCCGCCCGGCCAATGCGTCGATCTGCTTCAGCTGGCGGTTGAGCCTGGCGATGGAGCTGCCTGTGGCCGCCAGATCCACCGCTATGACCGCTCCGAAGCAGGCCAGCAGGACCACGCCCAGCGTATGGGGCAGCAGGCGCACCAGCAGCATCACCGTCGGATGGAGCAGATCCACCACAAACAGCCCGATCAGCCCCCAGGCGATGGAAAAACGCAGGCAGATATAGCCGCCCAGATTGAAGGGCTCGTCGGAGTAATCCCACCAGCGCTGATGGAAGAGCTTCTCCAGCACAAATCCGGCCGCCAGCTCCAACAGGGAGGTCAGCAGCACCGACCCCAGAAAGAGCAGCAGCAGGTTCTGCTTGAGCGGCTCCAGGCAGAGGAAAATAATGGCCGCGCCGAAGCCGTAAATGGGACACACCGGCCCGTTGAGGAATCCCCGGTTGACGAATTTCCCCGTCACCAGAGCCGCATAGCTCACCTCGGTACACCAGCCCAGCAGCGCATAAACAAAGAAAATCCATAAAAGCTCATATCCGCTGTACATGCGTTCTCCTCCCTCCCCGGGAAACCCGGCGTCTTCCCGTCAAGCCACAAAAAAGGCCCACCACAGCAGGGTGGGCCTTTTTCGATCCCGATCCGCGCTCCCCCGCGCTTTCAAGCCTTCTTCCGCGCGGAGCCGCGGTAAGCGCCAGCTGCCGGAGCTTAAAAGGGCTGCCCCGGGTCATTCGTGGGGCCGCCGTAGTTGGGTCCGTACCCGCCGGATTGCGGCCCGCCCTCCGCCGTCTGAGGGCCAAACGCGCCGTGGACCACGTAATCGTAGAAATTGGCTTCAGCGGCCCCCATATAGGGGTTGAGCCACAACCCCAAAATGCCTAATGTAAAGGGCGTCAGCAGAATCCACCCAAGGAAGGACAGATCCAGCACGAACAAAGAGCCCTTCCAGCCGCGCATGGCCTGCTTGCTGCGGGAAATCGCCTCCAGGCTCCCCATATCCGGGTCGTCCAGCAGCAAATAATAGGCCAGGCGGTAACGGTAACTCACCGCGATGCCGAAGCCAACGCCCGCGATGCAAAGCACCACCGCCAAGGCGATGAGCACGCCGCTGTCCAGCACCGCGGCCAGGATCATGACGGCCAGATAGGGGATCATGGCCAGCAGGGTCCATAATCCGGTAAACACGCTGATCAGGATGGCGCAGATCAGCACACGGCCGATCCGTGCGAAACCGTCCATCAGGTTGCGGTAGCCCGGCTGCTCACCGCGGGCCAGGCGCAGGCTGTAAGAGGTGTACCCGAAGCCCATGACGCAGGTATACAGAGAGATCAGGAGCTCCAGCACTGCGTAAAGGGCAACCCGGCCCGGGAGGAACACATAGTGAAAAATCGTCTCCGGGTCATAGATGCCGTCCAGCAGATACATGTAGGCGATCTGAAAGGGGTTGTTCACAAAGTACATGATGGCGCTGGCCAGCACACTGGTCAGCAGCACATAGACCAGCGTCACCAGCATGGGGTGAGGATAGGCGCCCCGCATGGCGTTTCTGGCTTGAAATTTGGCTTCCGGTCGGTTGAATCCCATTCCAAGATCCCTCGCAATCTCTGTTTGAACGCTCCTGCCAGGACCGCGCAGCGGCCTGCGGCGCCGGTCAATCGGCACAAGAGCCGCTATGCGGGTATTGTACCATACTACCGCTCCGATTGCAAGGCGGGCAGCCGCACCTGGAACCGGACGCCGCCGGGGATATTCTCCGCCGTACAGCTTCCCCCATGGGCCAACACGGCGGCGCGGACGATGGCCAGCCCCAGCCCGGCCCCGCCGCGGGCCCGGCTGCGGGAACGGTCTCCCTTGAAAAAGGGCTCCCACAGGCGGGGCAGGTCCTGTTCCGGGACCGGCTCCCCGTCGTTCTCCACCGTAAGCACCGCCTGCCCCCGGACCCGTTCGGTCTGCACCCGTACCGCGCCCCCGGCGGGACAATGGCGCAGGGCGTTGGAGGTCAGGTTGGAGAGGACCCGTTCCAGCCGGGCCCGGTCGCCGGACACCAATGCCGGATGCAGGTCGGGCTCCAGGCGCACACCTTTGGCTCGTGCGCCTGGAGCCAGCCGGGACAGGGTCTCTTCCGCCAGCTCCGCCAGTTCCACCGGCAGGACCTCCAAACCCCCCGCACCCGCCTCCAGCCGGGACAGGTCCAGCATCTCCCCCACCAGCGCGCCCATTCGGTCGCTCTCATCCAGGATAATATCCAGATACTGCGCCCGCTTTTCCGGGGCGATGTCCTCCCGCAGGGCCTCCGCATGGGAGCGGAGCACGGCCAACGGGGTCTTCAGCTCATGGGCGGCCGCCCGGGCGAAGTCCCGCTCGCGGGTCAGCTGCGCCTCCCGTCTGGCCTGGTCGGAATGGAACGCCGCCGCCAGGGCGTTCAGCTCCCGGATGGGGCCGTTTTCCGGACAGGACGCTCCTTCGGCCACCCGGGCGCACAGCTGCTCCACCGGCTCGGTCACCTGCCTGGACAGGCGCGCGGACAAAACCAGCAGGACGATCAGTGTCAACAGACCCGTGCTGAGGTACAGCCCCGCCTCCTGCTTCAGCGCGGCGGGCAGCACGTCGCACTGAACGGCCAGATACTGCAGCACCGTGTTGCCGCCCATTGTGCTCCCCAGGGCAAACCCCCCGTCCTTCCAAACGGAGCGCTCCGCCCCGGCGATCTCCCGGTCCAGGATGGCCTGGGCCTCCCGGAAGGAGGCCAGCCGCCGTTCCATATTGACGGGGCCGTCCTTCCCATTGCTGCTCCAGGACGGCAGCAGCACGCTGCGCACCTGCAGGTAGGCGAAGTCCCAGGTTTCGCCCGCCCCCTCCAGGGCGGTCTCCACCATGGTGTCCGCCGTGCCGTCGGGATGGATGATCTCAATCTTCTGCACGGCGATGGCGTGGCCCGGCCGTTCCAGCCCGGTGATCCGGGCAAAGGAGCCGTCCCCGCTCCAGGCGCCCTCCCGGTCGTCCGGCGGGTAGATGCCGTACTCCCACCCCGACCGGTGGGCCAGGATCCAGCGGGCCAGCTCCAGCTGGCCCCGGTCGTCCAGCCCCTCGTCCAGGGAGATGTACCACCGCTGGCCGATGTCCACGCCCTCCCGGTGGCCCCAGCCCCAGGCCAGCTGGCTGCGGACATATCCCGCCTCCGTCCGGGCCGTCAGGGCCATCCCTCCGTCCATTTCGCTGACCTGCCCCAGCGAGAGGGAGCTGAGGTTGTTCCGCAGGATGTTCGCCGCCTCGTCCCCCAGTCCGTTGGCGAGGTTGTTCTCATAGAATTCGCAGTGCTCCTCCAGACTCGTCTGGGCGGAACGGGCCGCGGCTTTGGCGCTGCTCTCCAGCTCCCGGCAGGTATTGTGCGTCAGCAGGGCCATGGTGCCCAGCCAAAGCAGGGCAAACGTCCCGCCCAGGGGCCGCAGCAGCTTCCAGCGCAGCCTCCGGGGCCCCGCGCTCCAAAAACGCCTCATCCCTCGCACGCCTCCTCCAGCTGATACCCCGCCTTGAACACGGTTTTGATCTGCTTTCCGGCGCTCCCCAGGGCCGCGCGCAGGCTCTTGATGCGCACGTCCACCGCCCGCTCGTCTCCGTCAAAGTCGAGGCCCCAAACCTTATCCAGCAGCTGGGCACGGCTGAGGACTCTTCCCGAATTGTGCAGCAGGCACAGGAGCAATTCATATTCCCGCGGGGATAATTTGATCGTTTGATCACCGACTGTACAGACGCGGCGGCCCGGATCCACGGAAATGGCTCCGCAGCGCAGCCGTCCGTCCGCGCTTTGACCGCGGCTCCGGCGGATCAGCGCCTCCGTTTTGGCCAGCAGCACCGCCAGAGAAAAGGGCTTGGTCACATAGTCGTCCGCGCCCAGGGCATAGCCCCGGAGCACGTCCTCCTCCCCGCCCAGCGCGGTGAGGAACAGGATGGGTACTCCGCTGCCACACCGCACCGCCCGGCAGACGGCAAAGCCGTCCAGCTCCGGCATCAGCACATCCAGCAGCAGCGCGTCGTAATCATGGTCCCGCAGCAGGTCCAGGCACTCGGCGCCGTTTCGGGCCAGGTCGCACGCCCAGCCATGGGCGGCGAGATAGTCCCGCACGATATCCCGCATCCGTGCCTCGTCCTCCGCCAGAAGTACTTGATAACCCATGCGCTCCGCTCCTTTCCCGGATATCTTACCTCAATCTTATGTCGGTTCTGTGTCGTACCGCCGCACGAAAAATTCCCCGGAGCCGGGCTCCGGGGAATTTTTGTCGTTATCTGCGGCCTGCGCCGCCGCCGCGGGAGCCGCCGCCCCCGAAGCCGCCCGAAAACGTGCCGCCCCGGGGCGGGCGGGGTCCTCCGCCGAAGCCGCCCGGCCGGCCGGGACCGCCAAACCCGCCGGGGCCGCGGGGCGGCCGGGGCGGGCGCGGGCGGTGCGGGCGCCCAAAGAGAAAGGGCCGGTAGATGTAGGGCGGGGGCGGCATGCCCGGCATCAGATAACGTCTGCGGTAACGCCGGTAGCGCATGCCGTCACACACACAGACCACAACGATCAGCAGCACCACCACAACGACGGCCAGCAGCGCCCCGATGGAGCCCACGACGGTGGTCACCGCGCCTGGGCCGGCCGGTTCCGGATAATAATCGAATTCGTTCCCCGCACCGCCGCTCTCCTGGCCCTGACCGGCGCTCAGGCCGCCGTAATAACTGTCGTACCAGTCGTAGAACGCGTCAAAGACCTTCCGTACCCCGGCATCATAGTCCCCCGCGGCAAAGTCGCTCTCCAGGTAGTTCCAGAGATAATCGTCCAGTTTGGACGCGGTGAGGGCATTCTGGATGCCGCTGCCCTGCAGGGCATAGTAGTTTTCCTCCCCGATGGCCAGCAGAAGGAGCAGCCCGTTGTCGGCGTCCGCGTCCCCGATGCCCCAGTCGTTGAAGATCTCATAGGCGTAATCGTCGATCTCCATGCCGTCCAGGAAGTCCACCGTGACCACCACGATCGCTCCGCCGGTGGCCGCGGTCAGCGTCTCGTTCTGGGTCATGATGTAATCCTCCGTGGCATCGCTCAGCACGCCGGCATAATCCCCCACGTAGGTGTTTTCGGGCGCCTGCACCACTGCCAGCGCCGGGGCCGTCAGCAGCGCCATGCACAGCAGGGCGCAGAGCAGCGCGGATAAGTTCGTTTTTCTCATCGCTCTCTCCTAATCATTCACATCAGCCACCAAAGCCAGTTCCTTGACCGCTCCCAGATTTCGCAGCAGCACCGCGGGAAAGCGCCCCAGCACCTTGCGGTTGAAGCGGTCGGCCGCTTTACTGTATTCATCCCGGCTCATGCGGTCGGCTGCCCCGGACAGCTCCGCCTCAAACCCGTACAGGTACTGGGCGTCCTTTTCCGACACGCCCGCCGCCCGCAGCTGCGCGATGACCTGGGCGCATACCGCACCCAGGTTCACGTCGGCTTCCGGAAAGGCGCCCTTGTCCGGGTCGGCGTTGCCCTGCGCCCAGGCGATGGCCCCTTCCAGGTCGGAAATTCCGTCGGTCTCCGGGTACCGCCGGGCCACCGTCAGCAGATTTTGCGCCGTGCCGATACGGTCCTGCAGGTCGGAGGCCACCGAACCGCCGTCCCCCTGCCCGCCCTGGGCGAAGAGCTCCAGCACCTGGGCGCGCTGGGCGTTCACGGAACGCAGGCATCCCAGGGGGGCGGACAATACGATGACCGCCGCCAGCACCACCATGGCCCCGGTATAGGATTTCAGAAACTTCATAGGCTCACCTTGCTTTGCAGAATTCCGCCCGCGTCTCCGCGCCAAAGGCCCGGGCGCTGCCCAAACGGCGCCGTGACCGCTTTTTTGACCCGTCTACCCCCGAAGCTCCAGCAGCTTCTGCTTCAGCTCGCCCTCGATACGGCCCAATTCGACCTCGGCCTCCCGGCGCTTTTGGGCGCCGTCCTGCTGGATCTTCATGACCTCGTCCAGCGTGGAGATGAGCTGCTGGTTGGTGTGCTGAAGGGTCTGGATATCCACCACGCTGCGCTCGGCCTCCTTGGCGGTCTCGATGGTGCCCATCTTGAGCATGTCGGCGTTCTTCTGCAGCAGCTCGTTGGTCATGTTGGTCACCGCGCTCTGGGCGGCGGTGGCCTGGCGGGAGTGCTCCAGGCCCAGGGAGAGCACCATTTGGCTCTTCCACAGGGGGATGGTATTCACCAGGGAGGACTGGATCTTTTCCAGCATGAGACTGTCGTTGTTCTGGATCAGGCGGGTCTGAGGCCCCATCTGGATGGAGATCATGCGGGTCAGCTCCAGATCATGGATCTTCTTCTCAAAGCGGGAGCACATGTTCGCCAGGTCGTTGTAGGCCTGGGCATCCTCCTGGGCGCCGGTCTCGGCGGCCTTTCTGCGCAGCTGCTCCAACTCGTTCTCCCGCACCTGGGCAAGGCGCTTCTTACCCGCCAGGATATACATGGTCAATTCCTTATAATACTTGGTGTTCAGGTCATACATCTGGTCCAGCATGGCAATGTCCTTCATCAGGGTCACCTGATGGTTCTCCAGCACCTGGACGATCTTGTCCACATTGGCCTCCGCCTTGGTGTAGGCCACTTTCATGGCCTCCAGCTCGTTGCGTTTCTTTTTGAAGAAGCCGAAGACGCCCTTCTCCTCCTCCTTGCCGAAGCCCTTGAGCTCCACCACCAGGGAAGACAGCGCCTGGCCCACCTCACCCAGATCCTTGGTGCGCACGGAATTGAGCGTATTTTCCGAAAAGCCCGCGATATTCTTCTGGGCCGCCGCGCCGTACTGGAGCACCACGCTGGAATCGGTGATGTCGATCTTCTGCGCAAAGTCGTTGACCATTTTGCGCTCGGCCTCAGTGAGCTGGCTCTCGTCCAGCTGCACCGCCTTGGCGTCCCGCGCCTTCTGGGCGGCCGCCTCGTCCACCGCCACAGTGGGGTCCAGGGTCAGGCCGGGGGTCTCCGGCGCCTTGGGGGCCTCGGCGGCGGCAGCGGCGGTATTCAAATCGGGGGAAAGGGTCAGTTCAGGGGTAAAATCGGTATGATCCGTCATGGTCTTCATCCTCCATTGTTGTCATCAAGTCGTTGTTTCACCGTTCAGCGGCCCAGCTGCGTCCCGCCCAGGCCCTCCTGGGAGAGCATCTGCTCCATCACGGTAATATCGGTGGAAATATCCAGCGCCTCGTCGGCGAACAGGGCGTCCAGCTGCTTGTCGTAGGCCAGCACCACCGTGTCCAGCATCGCTTCGATCTTACCCATGGTGCCGTCGATGTTGGCCCCCGCCACCCCCGCGTCGTCCATGCGGTCATACGCGTTGAGCAGCTTGAGGGTGGTGGGCAGGTAATAATTGAGGAAGCGCCGGATCTGGGGCAGCTTTTTGGGGTTTTCCGCCACATGGGCGAAGATCTTCTGGGTCACCCGCTCCATATGGTCGATCTGCCGGGAGATCTTTGCATCCTCAATGCTGTCGTTGAGCCGGCGCATCTCGGAGACGGCCCTGTCCCGCTCGGCCATGAGGGCGTCCATCTCCGGGTTTCCGGTCGTCACCGGCTCGCTGGGCGCCTCCGGCTCCGGGTCGGGCAGCACCAGCACCCGGTCGCGGAACAGGCGCCGCGCCGCCCAAAACACCGCGATGGAGAGCCCCGCCAAAAGGAGGAAGTGCCACAGGGCATACATCGGGCCCAGAAGCGCCCACACGATCCACAACGCCGCCGTCAGGTACAGCGGGACGGGGGATTTTTTCACGATCTTCGCCATCGGCACAGCCTCCATCCACGGGGCAGCGCCCCAGTTGGTTTTATTGTACCCCCTGCCCGGCGGGAGTGTCAAGAACACGTTGACTTTGCCGGGAAAACTCATTAGAATATTACTACTTATAGATTGGAAGGAAGTCTGCCCGCTATGCTCACTCTGAAAGAGTTCAAGGAAGCCCGCGCCGTGCTGTCCGGGGTCATTCTGAACACCTCCCTGGTCTACAGCAAGGCCTTCTCCAGGGCCACCGGGAACCAGGTATACATCAAGCCGGAAAACATGCAGGTCACCGGGGCCTATAAGATTCGGGGCGCCTACTACAAGATCAGCACCTTGTCCGAGGAAGAGAAGGCCCGCGGGCTGGTGACCGCCTCGGCGGGCAACCACGCCCAGGGCGTGGCCTACGCCGCCCAGGCCGCCGGAGTGGAGGCCACCATCGTCATGCCCACCACCACGCCGCTGGTCAAGGTCAACAACACCAAGGATTACGGGGCCAAGGTCATCCTGCAGGGGGAAACCTTCGACGACGCCGCGGCCCTGGCCGCCCAGCTTTCCCAGGAACAGGGCCTGACCTACGTACACCCCTTCAACGACCCCGCCGTCGCCACCGGCCAGGGCACGATCTCTTACGAGATCTTCCAGGACCTGCCCGACGTGGACGTGATCCTGGTGCCCATCGGCGGGGGCGGACTGGCCACCGGCGTGTCCACTCTGGCCAAGCTGCTCAACCCCAACGTGACCGTCATCGGCGTGGAGCCCACCGGCGCGGCCTCCATGAAAGCCAGTCTGGAGGCCGGACATGTGCTCACCCTGCCCCGGATCGAAACCATCGCCGACGGCGTGGCGGTCAAAACCCCCGGCGACCAGATTTTCCCCTATATCCAAAAAAATATCGACGATGTGATCACCATCGACGACGACGAGCTGGTGGACGCTTTTCTGGATATGATGGAAAAGCACAAGATGATCGTGGAAAACGCCGGATTGCTGCCCATCGCCGCCCTGAACCACCTGGACTGCAAGGGCAAGAACGTGGTGCCGGTCCTCTCCGGCGGCAACATGGACGTGATCACCGTGGCCAGCTTGGTGCAGCACGGGCTCATCAACCGCGGGCGGGTGTTCACCTTCTCGGTGCAGCTGCCCGACCGCCCCGGCGAGCTGCTGCGGGTGGCCTCCATCGTGGCCCGGGAAAACGGCAATATCATCAAGCTGGAGCACAACCAGTTCGTCAATATCAACCGCCAGAGCGGCGTGGAGCTGCGGGTGACGCTGGAGGCCTTCGGCCACACCCACAAGCGGGCGATCCTGGACGCCCTGTGCAAAGAGGGTTACCAGGCCCGGGAATGCCACACCAACGATTTCTACCATTAGTCCAGGGGGGACGGCCCGTCCCAACCGGCTGCAGACCGCCCGCGCGCAGCGGGGCGCAGCCTTCTCAGGAAAGCGGCTTCCGCCTGGGGCATCGTCTCAGTCCAGGGGGGACACGGTCCCCCCTGGACATCTATATGATGCGGCGCGCTGTTCCGGGGCCCATGCCGCCGGGCCGGGTCTTGTGGGAGCCGGCGCGCAGGCGCCTGGGGAGGACCGGCAGCCGTCCCGGGGCGTCATCCGCTTGCCGTATCCTATGTCGCACCCCGCATCCCGGTGCCCCGCCCTTCTTCCGGCGGTATGGCCCATTTTAGCAGAACTTTCTGAAAAACCGACCAAGGAGTGGTGAAAAAATGATTAAAATCTCTCCCTCCATCCTCTCCGCTGATTTTGTGAATCTGGAGCGGGATATCGCCCGGGTGTCCAGCGCCGACATGCTCCACGTGGACGTGATGGACGGCTGCTTCGTACCCAACCTCACCATCGGCGTGCCGGTGGTGCAGTCCATCCGCAAATGCACCGACCTGTTTCTGGACGTGCACCTGATGATCGACAAGCCGGTGCGCTATGTGGAGGCTTTCGCCCAGGCCGGGGCCGACCTGCTCTCGGTCCATCTGGAGGCCGACCACCCCACCCGCATTCGGGAGGCCCTGCGCCAGATGGACCGGTGCGGGGTGAAGAAAGCGGTGGCCCTGCGGCCCATCACGAAGGCCGAAGCGGTCCTCCCCTATCTGGAGGAATTGGACCTGGTGCTGGTGATGACGGTGGAACCCGGCTTCGGCGGACAGGCCTTTTTGGAGGAACAGCTGGAAACCGTCTCCCAGGTACGCGCGCTCATCGACCGCTATCACCCCGCCTGCCGCCTGGAGGTGGACGGCGGGGTCAACGCCAAAACCGCCCCCCGTGTGGTGGCCGCCGGGGCGGATACTCTGGTGGCCGGCTCCGCGGTCTACGGCGCGGCGGACCCGGCCGCCGCCATCGCCGCCTTGCGGGGGGAATAAGCATGGAATACTTTCCTCCTGCTCTGGAGCGTCTGGTGGAGCAGTTTGCCCGCCTGCCCGGCATTGGCCGGAAGAGCGCCCAGCGGCTGGCCCTTTTCGTGCTCTCCCTGCCCGATGAGGACGCCGCCGGCTTTGCCGACGCCATCCGGCAGGCCAAGTCCGCCATCCACTGCTGTCCGGTGTGTCAGAACTTTGCCGAAGGCGACGGGCCCTGTCCCATCTGCGCCAGCGCCAAGCGGGATCAAAGCACCATCTGTGTGGTGGCCGATCCCAAGGACGTGATCGCCATGGAACGCTCCCGGGAGTATTCCGGCGCCTATCACGTGCTCCACGGGGTCATCTCCCCCATGAACCATGTGGGCCCGGACGACCTGCGCGTCAAGGAGCTGCTCGCGCGGGTCGGCGCCGGGGACGTGCGGGAGGTCATTATGGCCACCAACCCGGATACGGAGGGGGAGGCTACCGCCATGTACCTCTCCCGGCTGCTCAAGCCCTTCCAGGTGAAGGTGACCCGTCTGGCCTACGGTATCCCCGTGGGCAGTCACCTGGAGTATGCCGACGACGCTACCCTTATGCGCGCCCTGGAGGGCCGCCGCGAAATGTAAAGAAAGCCCCCGGCCGCATGGCCGGGGGCTTTTGCTACAGCGTGACCTCGCCCGCCAGGCTGCGGTCAAAGCAATCCCGGATCTCCGCCGCCTCCGCCGTCTGCCCCAGGGCCCACATGAGCTTGGTCACCGCCGCCTCGGTGGTCATGTCCCGGCCGGGGATGACCCCCTGGGCCAGGGCCCGCTGACCCACCTCGTAGAGGGAAAAATCACTGGGCTCATAAAGGCACTGGCTGCACACCACCACCGTGATGCCTGCCAGCGCCGCCGCGTGGAGCTTGGCGATCAGATCCCGGCGCACAAAATGCAGCCCGCCCGCGCCGAACGCCTCGATCACGATGCCGCGGTAATGCATCTGCAGCAGCATATCGAAGATCTCCGGGTCCAGGCCTGGGGTTAGCTTGATCAGGAAGACCTTGTCGCAGAGCCTGTCCCGCAGCGCACACGACCCTGCGGGGACGGGAAGGGCCTGGCGATGGATCCGCAAACCCTTCCCATCCACCGTCGCCGCCAGCGGGGCGTTGACGCTCTCAAAGGCGTCGAAGTCGGTCGTTCGGGTCTTCACCGCCCGGCAGCCCAGGATCACCTTCCGGTCAAAGGCCAGGAATCCCCCCGCCGTGCCCGAGGCCGCCATGGCCAGCGCCGTGCGCAGGTTGTCCAGCCCATCGGTAAGGGGGTGGGTCATGGGCAGCTGGGCGCCGGTGAGCACCACGGGCACCCCGATCCCCTGCAGCATAAAGGAGAGCACAGAAGCCGTGTAGGCCATTGTGTCCGTACCATGCGTAATCACAATGCCATCATATTGCGTTCTGTTTTCATAGACATGCCGTGCAATGGTCTGCCACTCCTCCGGCTGGATGTTGGAGGAATCCAGATGCAGGATGTCCCGAACGGTGATTGCGTAGTGCTCCAGCACCCCCTGGGGGAGCAGCCCCGCCAGGGCCGTGCCGTTCAGGCCGGGAGAGAGCCCCCGGTCCGTGGGCAGGGAGGCGATGGTGCCGCCGGTAGTCAGCAGCAGGATACGCTTCTTCATCTCAAAACACCTCCGCCAGGGCGTCCGCCCTGCGCTCCGCCGCGGCCAGGAGGGCCGCCCGGTCCTGACGCACGTCGTCCAGTCCCTCGGCGTCCAGGCACTGGAACTCCGGGATGCCGTACATGACGCACAGGGCCTTCATGGTGGGGGTGGCCATCTCCAGGGGCGTGCCGGCATAACGACCGCCCCGGGTGGTGATCAGCAGCAGCTTGGAGGCCCGGCACAGGCCCTTCATCGCCCCCCGCTCGTCATAGCCGAAGGTGATATCGGCGACCGAGATCCGTTCCAGGTAAATCTTCAGGATGGCCGGAAAGGACAGGTCCCAGAACGGGGCGGCGACCACGATCCGATCCGCCGCGGCAAACTGCCGGGCGGGTTCGAACATGGGCTGGTCCAACCGTCCGGCGTTCCACAGCGCATCCCGCTCGTCCAAGATCTCCGGGTACTGAGGCTGTAATCTTTCATCGCACAAATTACGTTCCGTAATCGCATTGTCCGGGTGTTTGGCCTGATACGCCTCCAAAAAGCGCCGGGCCAGCTTTCGGGTGCGGGACCGCTCCCCCCGCACACAGGCATTGATAAACAGCAGATTTTCCATTGTTAAGCTCCCTCCGAAGCAAAGGCTTCCCGTAATTGCGCCAGAACATTCTCATCGGTGAAATCCGTCCCCGCGGCCTCGGCCCGCACCACCCGGCGGCCCGAACGGAAAATGAGCCCGGCGCGGCCGCCTGCGTCGTAGCGCCACGCCGCGTCAAAGCCCAGGTCGGCGCTCTGCGGCGTCACAGGGGCATGGAAGTGGAGATCCAGCTTGCGCTCATCCGCTTCGTCCGCCACCAGGTCGGCGCAGATGGCCTCCGCCAGCCAAGCATACCGGCAGTCGTAGTCGTCCAGGTAGAGCCAGTCCTCTTCTCCAAGGCGCCGATACTCCGTGTGACGCACGAAGCCGGACCCCGACTCATAGCGCATCAGCCCGCCTAATTCGCCGCTGCGCGTCTCCTCGCCGGCGCCCAGCAGCGCCGTCAACAGCAGAAGCGCCAGCAGCAGGGCCTGCACCACGCCCCAGCAGCCCCGCAGCCGGGCCCGCCGGCGCGAAGGCACCGGAAAAGGCTCCCCCGCCTCCGCCGCCCGCCGGCACTGCCTGCGGTAGCGCAGCACGTGTCCGCCCCGGAACACCCCCATCAGCACCCAAAGGCACCAGATCCCTATCAGCATCATGGCGCTGCGGCTCAGCAGCATCTCCCACGGGTGAAAGCCCTTCCATACAAAGTTCACCAGGAAATAGGCGCCCCAGAAAAGGGCCAGATAGAGCAGGTTGAAGCCCCGCTCCCACAGGGCCTTTTTCCATACGCTCTCCCACTCCAGGCCCCCGTCGGTCTGAATGGGAGCGGGGACGCGTTCCCCCGCCGCACGGAAGTACCACAGGCCGCCCGCCTCCTCCAGCAGCTCCCAGCCGGCCTCGCCGCACAGCTGCATGAAGTCCGCCCGGCGCTCTTCCTCCTTCCGCCGGATGCTGTTCCAGCGCACCGGCTCCACCCAGCAGCGGCGGGGAGCGGCGGCGCGGCGGAACCGGGCGAAAAAGAGCCCCAGCTCCTCCAGTTCCCAGCCCTCCGACGCCCATTCCTCCAACTCCTCCTGGGCGGCCTTCGCGTCCTCCTGCGCATAGTGGAACCAGTGCAGACAGACATCTTTTTCCTTCATGCGGCCTTCCCCTCCAATTGCAGTCTTGTCCACAGCTTCTCCAGCGTGTCGGCCCCGGTCAGTTCAGCAGGCGCTTCCAGGACCGCCACCGTGGTCCCCTGCCGCAGCAGAAGGCAGGAGCCGTCCGGGCCGTCTCCCGTCCACGCCTGGTCAAACCCCAGCGCCGCCTCCGTCAGCTCCAGGGCCCCGTGCCGTTCCAGCAGACGGCGGGGGCGGCCCTCCCGTTCCTCCCGGTACAGCGCCCCCGCCAGCAGGCGTGCGATGCGTACGCTGCGGCAGCGGTACACCTCGCACCTCACCTGACCGGTCAGGGCTCCGTCCTTCCGCAGCACTTCGCAGGTCCGCCGCCAGGACACCAGCAAAGAGGCGCCCTCCTGAACCGAAAGGCTGCTGGTCCGGCCGTCCCGGATCTTCAGGTCCTCGGCCAGTACCACCGGCTCCCGGCGAAGCTCCTCCCGGTCCGCACGCTCCACCGGAAGGGAATTTCCGCCGATCCAGGCCAGAGCGCTCCCGAAGCAGGTGAGCCATACCAGGAGCATGAGCGCGTAATCCAGCAGGACGCGGGCGCGGACCGGCCGCTGAGGGCGGACGGGCAGGCCGTCCCCCTTCGCCACAGACCGGCGGCAGCGGATGTAAACGTGGATATGGGACAGCGCGGCGGCGGCCAGCAGGCCCACGTCCACCGCCGCAAAAGCCAGGCCGCACAGCATCCGGTCGGAGGTCAGCAGGACGCTCCAGCGCATGCCGCCCGTCCCCCAGAGCACGCAGCCCAGCAGGGCGAGCAGGCTCAGGATGAGCAGGGCGGACGCCGTCCACCTCCGCCTTACCCGGCGGAACAGGCCGTCCGGTTCCAGGGCCGTATCACTCGGAAACGGCAGGGGAAACACCCCCGGCGGGGATACAAAGAGGTCCATGCCCCGCACCCCGGCCACCCAATCCCAGCCCGTGCCGGCACAGAGCCGGCAGGAATCCGCTTCTTCGCCCTGAACGTGTCCCTGCGGCGCCACACAGCAGAGGATCACACTCGTTTCGTCCCGCTCAAACCGGGCCAGCAGGCCGAAATACAGCTTCTTCAGCCGCCAGCCCTGCGCGGCCTTCCGGTCCAGCCATTGCTGGGCCGCCGTATAGTCCAGGGCATCGTAGGCAAACAGGCCCCATGCTCCGCTCACGGCGCTTCCTCCTTCATCACCCGTTCCATATCCGATGCCTGGCGGCAGATGCGCTCGTACTCCGCAAAAAGAGCCCGCTCGCCCTCCGGCGTCAGGCGGTAATACTTCCGCTTTTCTTCCGTGCGCGTCCGGCGGATCAGTCCGTCTCCTTCAAAACGCTCCAGCAGGGCGTACAGGGTCCCCGCGCCCACGCTGACCCGCCCTCCGGTCAGCCCCGAAATGTCCTGCATCACCCCGTAACCATGGCGCTCCGCGCGCAGAGAGAGCAGGACATAATACATCTGCTCGGTCAGCGTCTCCAGCTTCTTGCGCGCCATCTCCCGCCCTCCTTATATCGAATATCGACATAGCGATTGTAAAACGAAACACGCCTGCTGTCAACGCTCTTCACGGAACTTTTTTTGAACATACGCCGCGCGGCACGAATGATCAATTGCCATCCGCTTCCCGAAATTCCAGGGCGGAGGCGGCGCGCGGGCCGCGCATGGCCGCAAGGCTGCAGGAAAAAGCCGGCGTCCTGTTGCAGAAACAAGCGGCGCTGCTTCCGCCGCGCCGCTTGAGGCTGTCGCAAAAGGCCCTGGGCCTTCGGAGACAAACGGATGCGGGACGGACCGGGTTCCATTTTTTGCGAAAAAGGCGCTCTGCCCGTCCTGAGAAGGGGCCTTTCCGGCGCGCCCCCCAGGGGCCCCGTTTTTACCCCTGCGGGTAAAACCCCTGCCCGGCGCCCCTGCGGATGGTGTGGGCGACAAGCGGACGGCGGCGCGCCCCAAAGGCCGCGCCGCTTTGTCCGTGCACGCTTATTCGATGCGCAGATCGCTCTCCGACACCACCTGGAACCATCGGGAGAGGACGCTCTCCCGCCCGAATCCCAGAGAGCGATACAGGGCGTAGGCGTTCCGGTTGGAGGTCGCCACGCGGAGCCAGCATTCCGTATGGCCCTGCCGCGCCAGCATCCCCATCAGCTCCAGCAGGAGCTCACGTCCCAGTCCCCGGCCCCGGAAGTCCCTGCGCAGGGCCACCCCCTCGATCTCCGGCTGCTCTTCCGCAAAGCCAAGCTCATAGACCCCGACCGGCACCTCATCCAGCAGGACGAACCCGGCGCTGCACGCTTCGCCGAGCACACGTTCCAGGTCGTTCCCATCATAGGTGGCGGAATTCGGCACATTGAAAAAGCCCTCGTTATAGAGCGCCAGCCAGGTCCCGCCCTTTTCCCGTACCAGCGGCTCCAGGCGCAACCGCCCCGGCCGCGGCGGTTCCTCCGTCAGCGTCCGGCTCATACGGAGCATATCGTGCTCATAGATCAGCTGGTAACCCCGCTTCTCCCCCGCCTCCAGAGGCGCTTCCGGATCCGTGGACGCGGCATAGAGCAGGCTGGCCCCCTGACTCAGCGCCTGAGCGGCTCCCCGTCGCAGCGCGGCGTCCAGGCCCTCCGGCGGGCAGCGGCGAACGATGATATAGGCCTTCCCCTTTGCGGGAATTTCTTTGGTGATGATCTCCAGCTCCGGCTGCATGGCGTCGCCCTCCTGCTCCTGTTTTTCCCACTATAGCACAGTACCCCGGGCGTTTGCAAGCCCGGGGTACTGTGCTTCGTTTATTCCTCACCCTGCAGGGCGTCGTATCCCTCTTCACCGGTGCGGACCTTGATCACATTCTCCACATCGTAAACAAAGATCTTTCCGTCGCCGATCCTTCCGGTATACAGCGCCTGCCTGGCCGCGTTCACCACCTGCTCCACCGGCACCTTGGAGACGACGATCTCCACCTGTACCTTGGGCAGCAGGTTGATCGCCAGCGGGACCCCGCGGTAATATTCGGTCTTCCCCTTTTGTATCCCGCAGCCCAGGACCTGGCTGACCGTCATGCCGGTGACGCCGATCCCGTTCAGGGCGGTCTTGAGCTCCTCAAACTTGGCCTGGTTGCAGAGGATGGTCACGTTGGAAAGCTTGCGGCCGCCGGCCGCGCCCCTGGTAATGGTATGCACCGGCACCGCCTCCGCCATAGCGGCCTCTTGCGCCGCCGCAGCCGGGGCGGGCGCAGGCTCGGGGAAGGCGTTGGCGGCGGGGAGCGCGGTGATACTGGTGTTGGGAGAGAAGTCTGCATAAGCGGAGGGCAGGCCGTGCTCGGTAGCATCCAGCCCGGCGACCTCTTCCTCAGGCGTGACCCTCAGTCCGTTGGTATGCTTGATGACCTGAAACACGATCGTCATGACCACGCCGGTATAGGCCGCGACCGCCACGACCCCCAGGCACTGTACGCCGAGCTGGCGCAGGCCGCCCCCGTAGAGCAGGCCGCCTTCGGTGGCCAGCAGGCCGGTCAGGAGCGTACCGGCCATACCGCAGCTGCCATGGACCGCCACAGCGCCCACGGGGTCATCGATGTGGAGCTTCATATCCAGCAATTCCACCACGACTACCACCAGCACGCCGGTGACCACGCCCACCACGAGGGAGCCCACGGCATCCAGATCAGCGCAGCCGGCGGTGATGCCCACCAGCCCCGCCAAAGGCGCGTTCAGGCACATACCCACGTCCGGCTTCCCGTTTTTGATCCAGGTAAAGAGCATGCACACCACGGTAGCCACCGCCGGGGCGATGGTGGTGTTGCCCAGGATCTGCGCCAGCTGGGCGGGATCGGAGGCTGCGGCGCCGTTGAAGCCATACCAGCAGAACCAGAGGATAAACGTCCCCAGCGCCGCGATCGGGATATTATGTCCAAGAATCGCACGGGAGTTGCCGTCCTTTCCGTACTTGCCGATCCGGGGTCCCAGCAGAATCGCACCGATCAGGCCGGAGATGCCGCCCACCATATGGATCACGCAGGAACCGGCAAAATCGATGAAGCCCAGCTGGGCCAGCCAGCCCTGCCCGTTCCAGACCCAGCCCGCCTCAATGGGATAGACCACGGCGGAGATCACAGCGGAGTAAATGCAGTAGCTGGAGAATTTGGTGCGCTCCGCCATGGCGCCGGATACGATGGTTGCGGCAGTGGCGCAGAACACAAGCTGGAAGAAAAAGTTCGACCAATCAAATGTGTAAAAGCCGGTAAACAGCTGATATTCCGGCAGCCCGATGAGACCGAAAAAGTAGCTTTCGCTGTTCATGATACCGTAGCCCAGCAGCATGAACACGACCGTTCCGATACAAAAGTCCATCAGGTTTTTCATAATGATATTGCCGGCATTCTTGGCGCGCGTGAGTCCGGATTCCACCATAGCAAAGCCTGCCTGCATAAAGAAGACCAAAATCGCGCCAACCAGATACCAGATCGACATGTCCATAAAACGTTCCTCCTCAACAAGAAAGACGCCCGCCCTGCCGGATCAACAGGGCGCGCGTCTTTGCGCAGATGTTCTCTTTTCCCTTCCGGGCGTCTGGAGACGAGGGCCACTTCCGCCTCCAAAAAGCAGAGCGGCGCTGCGGAGGACCCTTCCTCCGCAGCGCCTTTGCTTACTGGGGAAGTCTATCAGATTTCATGCCCGTTGTCAACGCTCCTCTTGCATCTTCAGCTTAACCGCAGAATTTTAAGCTATTTTTTACAGCTTTTATGCATTTTCTATCCAAAGGTCATTCATTTTTAGTTCAAAGGAGAACCGGAACCGCCCCGGCAACTGTCAGCGTATCCGGCATCACCCGGCATTCCCGGGCCAGCACCCCCACCCCGGCCGCGGCCGCCCGGCGCAGCGCTTCGCCAAATGCAGGATGCGTTGCATCGTTGGGCGCAAAGTCCTTCATGCCCGTCATCTGGATCACAAAGCACACATAGGCCTCGTAGCCCTCCGCCATACAGGCTGTCAGCTCCTCCAGGTGCTTGACGCCCCGCTCTGTAGGCGCATCGGGGAAGCGCGCATGGCCCTCCTGCTCCAGGGTGACGCCCTTTACTTCTATAAAGCCGCGCCGTGTCCCGGCCTCAAAATAAAAATCAAAGCGCGAGGCCCCCCACCGGGTCTCCGGCCGCAGCAGGGTCAGCCCGGGCGTGAAGCCGCCCTGCTCCGCCCACTCCCGGAAGACCTGGTTGGGAGCCTGGGCGTCCATATTGACGAGCAGGCGTCCTTTCTCCACTGCGATCAGATCATAGCGCGTTTTCCGAGCCGGGCTGCCGCACTCCTGGAGGTAAACCGCAGCCCCAGGCACCAACAGTTCCCGGCAGCGGCCCGTATTCTTCACATGGCAGACGACCGGTGCCCCATCCAACGCGACATGGGCGATAAAGCGGTTGGGCCGATCCAGAAAAACGCCCGGCAAAATTCCTTCATAGTGCATATGGTTTCCTCCCCATGCAGCAAAAAACGGACTTCCAAAGAAGTCCGTTTTTTGTGTCGGCATTACCTATTTTTCCAGCCCGTCTCCAGGCGAGTATCTTCGGCGCAGGCGAGCTTAACTTCCGTGTTCGGGATGGGAACGGGTGGACCCTCGCCGCAATCAATACCGACTGCATTTATTTCAACCGGAAATCCGGTTAAAATCCATTCAATTTTTAGGGTTCCCTATGGAGCGCCGCAAGCGCTCCATAGGGAATGGTGCGCCTTCAGGGATTCGAACCCGGGACCCACTGATTAAGAGTCAGTTGCTCTACCAACTGAGCTAAAGGCGCATACGCACGTAGAAATGATGGTGACCCGTGCGGGAATCGAACCCACGTTTGCGGCGTGAGAGGCCGCCGTCTTAGCCGCTTGACCAACGGGCCTTATGTGCGCGTCGCATAGGTGCCAGCACCCTCAAAACCGAACAATGTAGAATGGAAGCGGAGAGACAAGCCACCTGCATATCATCATGTTAAGGTCAAGCCCTCGGCTTATTAGTACCGGTCAGCTGCACGCCTTACAGCGCTTCCACCTCCGGCCTATCAACGACATAGTCTACGTCG
>CDZT01023221.1_pt1 | contig 36856 bp, 37 predicted proteins | sample 557531 | NCBI WGS metagenome assembly CDZT01 (sample SAMEA3182066, study PRJEB8094) | gut metagenome | biome: human; feature: gut; material: Stool; isolation source: human stools | place: Canada | collected 2013-03-05
TCCAAAACCCGTTTACTGACCGGAACATGCCGTATGAGCAGCCATTCCAACCAGGTGCGGGAGATGCGGAAGCGGTCCCTATTTTTGTGGTATTAAGCAAGAAAGTCAGGAGGTGCAAGCAATGGAAACATACCGCAAAGAGGACATCCGCCGGGGCGATATTTACTATGCTGACCTTAGCCCGGTGGTCGGCTCTGAACAGGGCGGAATACGTCCTGTGGTCATTCTCCAGAACAATGTGGGCAACCGGCACAGTCCCACAGTGATCGCCGCCGCGATCACCAGCCGGAAAGGTAAGCATAAACTTCCTACCCATGTAAACCTGGATGCTCCAGTTCCAGGTCTTTACCGCGACTCTATCATCCTGCTGGAGCAGCTTCGCACCATTGATAAAAGCAGATTGAGAGGTAAGGTCGGTTCTCTTGGAGAAGACCAAATGTGCAAGCTTGATCATGCGCTGGAAGTCAGCGTGGGACTTCTCCCACTGTATAATACCATCTGATTTTACCCGCACTCAGGATACTGCCATTTAAAGAGAAACATACAATCGGGGCCGTTCATCGGCTCCGGTGGGCGGCCCCTCCATAACAGGAGGGTGCTTTTATGACTAAGACAGAACTTCAAGATAACCTTGTGTTTCTTTCAGCGCTGAAGCTGCTGGAGCAGCTCACCGAAAAGGGCCTGCTGACAGTGGATGAGGCGGAGAAGTCCCGCATTGAACTGGAGCGCAAGCTCCGGCCCACTCTGCTGTTCGCCTGAACAGGCTCTATGCGAGAATAGCTGATTGCCCAGTTTTTCCACTTCTTTTTCGTTGGTGTTGGTAATGGCTATTGCGGAAGGACTGTGGTAGTGTGTGTTGCTGAAAGGAGGTCAAAAAAGATATGACGGAAACAAACATAAGTACAGCAAGAGTTCCGCAGGTCACAGTAATCGACCCCAGAATCCCCGAAAAAGCAAAGCTGAGGGTAGCGGCCTACGCCAGAGTGAGCAGTGACTCCGAAGATCAGGTCAACTCCTACATCGCCCAGGTAGACTTCTACTCCAAGTACATCGCCGGTAAAGAGGAGTGGGAGATGGTAGACATCTATGCCGATGAAGGTATCTCCGGGCTGGAAGCCAGGAATCGGGATGATTTCAACCGGATGATGACAGACTGCCGGGAGGGAAAGATCGACCGGGTCCTCTGCAAATCTATCTCGCGCTTTGCACGCAACACACAGGAGTACATCCAGTTCGTGCGGGAACTGCTCCGGCTGGGTATTTCGATCCACTTTGAAAAGGAGAACATCGATACCGGGAAGATGACCTCGGAGCAGGTTGCCCAAATCTATGGGGCTTTCGCCCAGATGGAATCCACCAACCATTCCAGTAATATGCGCTTCAGCGTTCGTATGCGGATGGAAAAGGGATTGTTTGTCCCATCCTCTGTCCCCTATGGCTACCGGCTGGCAGGGAGGGATCTGGAGATCATACCGGAGGAGGCCGAGGTGGTCCGCCGCATCTTCTCCGCTTATCTGAGCGGCCAGGGAAAGGATGATATCGCCAGGGAGCTGAACCAGCTCGGGGTAGATCGAGGCCGAAACCGTGAGAAGTGGCATCCCAGTACGGTGGCCTACATCCTGACCAATATCTCCTACACCGGAGATATGATCTGGCAAAAAAGCTGCGCCACAGATACGATTCCATTCCGGCAGGTTCGAAACCTTGGCCAGAAGCCCCGCTACTTTGTGGAGCACAGCCACCCGGCCATCGTAAGCTGTGCGGATTTTCAGAGGGTACAGGAACTGATGTCCTCCCGCAAGGGGCAGTTCCATGGGACGCACCGTATAAGTAAGGGCAGCCTCTATGATAAACACATCTACTGCGGGGGATGCGGCTCTCTCTGCCGCAAAAAAATCACAGTGGGAAAGACTTACTGGGTCTGCCGCCGCCACGATGGAAACAAAGCAGACTGCCCTACCCCGCAGATTCCAGAACCAGAAATTACGGCGGCTGTCCTGCGGCTCTACCACAAGCTGAAACTTGGTCAGGAAACCGTCCTGCGGCCTGTCCTCAGCCAACTGCAGGAGCTTAGGGAACGGGAACTCCGCTCCAATCGCAAGATCAGTGATATTGACAATGAAATAGCCCGTATCTCAGAGCAGAATCTCGTCCTTGTTCGGCTGAAGTCGAAAGGGTATGTGGATTCTGCTCTTTATTTATCCCAGATGGATGAGATCGACCGTAAGCTGCGGGAGCTCAGGAAGCTGCGACGCCGTCTTCTGGAGGCAGCCGGTGAAGACCGGCAGATCCATGACACAGAGCGAATGATGGAGTATCTGGAGGATGGTCCGGAATGGCTGGATGAGGTTCCCGCGGAACTGTTTGGGGAACTGATTGAGCGGATCATCATTATCAGCCCGGAACGGCTGAAGTTCCGCCTGCTGAATGGGATGGAACTGGCAGAAAACATAGAGAGGACGGTGCGATAAATGGCGTGGCAAAGAAAAATTCCTTTCGGCTATCAGGTCCGGAACGGCAGGATCAACTGCCATCCGGAGGAAGCAGAGCTTGTAAGGGCTATCTTCTCCCGCTATCTGCTGGGCGGCTCCTACAGTCAGATCGCTGACGAGATGACCCAGCAAGGTGTGCGCTATCATCAACATAATGCCCAGTGGAACAAACACATGGTCAAGCGGATTTTGGAGAATGAACGGTATCTCGGGATGGATGGCTATCCCCAGCTGGTGACAGATGAGGAATTTCTCGCTGTCCGCCTGCGGCGGGGAGAACAGAACACCTACGCTCCATGCCCAAGCGAGATCATCCCTATACGGGACAAGGCGGTCTGCGCCCTCTGTGGAGAAAAGATGGCACGGGATACCAAATCCCATGGCCGCCCACGCTGGCGGTGTAAAAATCCAGAGTGCGGCGGCAGTGTATATCTTGATGACAGCATCATTTTGGAACGAGTGGTGCAGAAGCTCAAAGTGCTGGCTCATTCTCCTGCGTGTATCCAGCTTCCTAAAGCCGCCCCTGCCTCAACAGATGCCCTTCGCATCGAAAATGAACTGGCCCTCTGCTTTAACCGGGCCGATATCAACCCGGAATATATGAAAACACTGATCATGGCCGCCGCTGCCGAGCGGTATGCCGGCCTGAACGATCCAACGCCGGCCCACAGGCTGGCACTGCTGCGGCAGAAGCTGGAGCTGGAACCGGAGAACGAAGAAACCCTGTGGGAACTTTTTGAGTCGGCAGTAACCCATGTGTGCATCGGCAAAGGCGGAGAGATCAGCCTATCCCAAAAAGATCAAAAGGAGTGTGCCTCATGAACATACAGAAAACCGCCCCCACCCCCAAACTGGTCACTATGATTCCGGCTGACCCTCAGATGACAGAACGGGATCTTCGAAAAAAGCACCTGCGAGTTGCGCCTTACTGCCGGGTATCCACTGACAAGGAGGAGCAGCTCTCCAGCTATGAGGCCCAGATCGAATACTACACGGAAAAAATCGACGCCAATCCGGATTGGACAATGGTCCGCCTCTATGCGGATGAGGGCATCACCGGCACCTCGGCCAAAAAGCGCAAAGATTTCCTCCAAATGATCCGGGACTGTGAGCGTGGAAAAATCGACCTGGTCATCACCAAATCGGTGTCCCGGTTCTGCCGAAACACACTGGATGGCCTGAACTATGTCCGCCGCCTGAAACGGCACGGCGTGGGAGTCTACTTTGAGAAAGAGAATGTGAACACCCTCTTCATGGACAACGAGATGATCCTCACCTTTATGATGAGCCAGGCCCAGGCAGAAAGCGAATCCCTCAGCGGCAATGTGAGGTGGGGCCACCGGAAGAACTTCAAGGATGGAAAAGTCTATTACCACTGCAAGACCTTCCTCGGCTACCGCTGGGGTGCGGATGGCCAGCCGGAGATCGACCCGGAGCAGGCTGCCATTGTCCGGCGCATCTTCTCCCGGTTTCTGCTGGGACACAGCGTCCGGCAGATCACCACCGACCTGATGGCGGATGGAATCAAAACAGCCACAGGGAAAACAGTATGGCATGACAGCGTGGTTCAAAAAATGCTGTGCAATGAAAAATACATCGGTGACGCTCTCCTACAAAAAACCTACATCGCGGACCTGTTCACCAGAGAAAAGCGGGTGAATAACGGCGAACTGCCCAAATACTATGTCCATGACTGCCACCCGGCCATCATTGATCGGGAAACCTTCCAAAAGGTACAGGAGGAGATTGCCCGTCGGTCCAGTCTCAAGAAAACATCCTCCAAGGCGAAGACGCAGCTTGGGAAATACTGCGGAAAGTATGTGCTCAGCGAGTTGCTGGTCTGCGGAGAATGCGGCAGCCCTTATCGCCGGGTGATCTGGACGCAGAAAGGGGTCAAACGGGTCGTCTGGCGGTGCCAGAACCGGCTGGAGCATGGCAGGAAGATCTGTAAGCAGTCTCCCACTCTGGATGAGGGCAACATCCACGACGCCGTCATCTCCGCCATGAATGAACTGTTCCGGATGCAGGCAGCCAAGGACGCGGTGAAAGCCGGTATTGCGGCAGTCCTTGCCGGAGAAGAACAGACGATGAGCCTGCCTGCCGTGGAGTTTCAGATCCGGAACCTGCAGGAACGCCAGCTGGAGCTGTTCCAGCTGATCGTCAGTGCCGGCGCTGACTGTACCGACTATGATGAGGAGCTTCAACAGGTCAACATGGCCAAGACAAGGCTCATGGCCCAAAAAGCGGAGCTGGAAAAGGAACAGCGAGGCGCGGCGGCCTTCGAGAGCAGGCTGGCAGAACTTGACATGGCATTGGAGCAGGCCAGCGGTACCCTTACGGATTTTGATGAACTCACTGTCCGTCAGCTGGTCAGCAACATCAAGGTGTTGGACAAGGATAGCCTGCTCATCTGCTTCAAGGACGGCACAGAAATTACTCAGGCCATGCAAAGGAGGCAGACCGCATGATCTATATCACCGGTGACACCCACGGCGGCTTCCAGCGGTTCGGAAGCAAATACTTCCCCCAGCAAACGCAGATGGGCCGAAATGACTACATGATCATCTGTGGCGATTTCGGAGGGCTGTGGGACGGCGGCCAGAAAGACCAGCATTGGCTGGACTGGCTGGATGAGAAATCCTTCACCACCTTGTTTGTGGATGGAAACCATGAAAACTTTGATCTGCTGAACGCCCTGCCGGAAAAAGAATGGCACGGCGGCAGAGTACATGAGGTGAGGGAAAATATCCTCCACCTGATGAGGGGCCAGATATTCACCTTCAGCGGTCTCACATGGTTCACGATGGGAGGAGCCTCCTCCCACGACATTCAGGATGGCGTCCTTGATCCGGAGGACCCCGACTTCGAACAAAAGTATTGGCTGCTGCGCCGAATGCGGGGAATGTTCCGGGTCAAAGGACGCTCCTGGTGGGCGGAAGAAATGCCAAATGCCCGTGAATATGCAGAGGCACTGAGAAATCTGGAGCAGGTAAACTGGAAGGTAGACTGCATCCTGTCCCACTGCGGTCCCAGCAGTGCCGTGCGGAAAATCGACCCCTCCTATGGAAGTGACCAGCTCACCGATTTTCTGGAAACGGTCAATCAGCGGTGCCAGTTTACATACTGGTTCTTCGGGCATTACCACGACAACCGGATCATCGATGACAGATATATCCTCCAGTGGGAGCAGATTTCCGGATTAGAAATTTGAGTAAACGAGAAAATCATAACAGTGCCGCACAGAAATTGCTCTGTGCGGCACTGCTCACAACAATATAACCCCTTATAACCCCTTGAATGCATAAGGGAAATGGGGTATAATAGATTTAACAGAATGGAGGTGCGGTATGAAAGAAAAGATTCAGGAACTGGAGCGGCAGATCGCCGCCCTTCCCATCGGCTATATTTCCAAGAAGACGATCAACGGAAAGACACGCTACTATCATCAGTGGACAGAAAATGGGAAGAAGCACAGCCAATATCTGCGGGATGGCGAACTGGAGCCGCTGCAGGAGCAAATAGAGCAGCGCAAAGTATTGCAGGCACAACTGAAAGAACTGCAAGCCAAGATGCCAAAAGTGCGCCAGCCAAAGCTGGACTTTGAAACCAGTGTAATTGTTGGTAAAGGATTGGACGCCATGTCGCAGGGCGTAAAGGGCTGGGGCCTCCGTGACTGCTTCTGGCAATTGGAGGATTATCTCTACAGCAATGAAAGCGACAGGGTCTGCCTGGTTTTTGGCCTGCGCAGGACCGGAAAGACTACCATGCTCCGGCAGGCCATCGCCCGAATGAGCAGAGAGGATCTCAGCCGCACGGTCTATATCAAAGCCCGCAGAAGCGATACCATGGCCATGATGAACCGGGATCTGAAAAAACTGTTCGATGCGGGCTTCCGCTACGTATTCATTGATGAGGTCACCCTGATGCGGGATTTCATCGATTCTGCGGCTCTCTTCTCCGATGTGTTTGCAGCGATGGGAATGAAGATCATCCTCTCCGGTACGGACTCCCTCGGTTTTTGGCTGGCGATGGATCAGGAACTCTATGACCGGGCAAAGCCCATCCACACCACCTTCATCCCATATCGGGAATACAGCCGCCTGCTGGGGATCGACAGCATTGATGAATATATCCGCTATGGCGGGACGCTGCGGGCCGGTGAGCTTGCCTTTGACGATGAAGATGTCAACGCCCAGGACGCCTCCTTCCGGGATGATGAGTCCACACGGCGATACATCGATACAGCGATCTGCAAAAACATTCAGCATTCCTTGGCCTGCTATGAGGCAGGCGGGCATTTCCGCCACCTGTACTCTCTGTATGAGGCCGGTGAGCTGACCAGCGCCATCAACCGGATCATCGAGGACATGAACCACCGGTTCCTGATCTCAGTTCTGACTGATGATTTCCAATCTCACGATCTACGGCTGACCGCCTCGAATCTTCGGAAAGAGCGTGACCCCGAAAAGCGTACCGAGATACTGGACAACATTGACACAGAAGCGGTCACCCAGCGCCTGATGGAGCTGCTGGATATCCGCAACAAAGAGGAACAGTCCATCGGTATCACAGATACCCATATCCGGGAGATCAAAGAGTATCTCTCCGCATTGGAACTGATCGTAAACTGTCCCATTGAAACCGCTGACCCAGGAGCAAAATCTGTGGAACACATCCTATTTACCCAGCCGGGGATGCGATACTGCCAGGCACAGGCCCTTGTCCACTCGCTGATGAAGGACGAGACCTTTTCAGCTCTCAGCGAATTGGAGAAGACCCAGACTGCGGGCAGGATCCTCGAAGAAGTACGGGGCCGGATGCTCGAGGATATCGTCCTGCTGGAAACCATGAAGTCGGCTGACAGAGAACACCGGGTGTTCAAGCTGCAGTTTGCGGTCGGCGAGTTTGACATGGTGATTTATAATGAGAAGGAAAACTGCTGCGAGATTTTCGAGATCAAGCACAGTGGCAAACAGGTCCCAGCACAATACCGGCATCTGCTCGATCAGGAAAAATGCGATAAGACCGAACAGCGGTTTGGCCCGATCCGGGGGCGATATGTCCTGTACCGCGGAGAGGATGTCACATTGGAAAATGGAGTGCATTACCGGAATGTGGAACGCTATCTGAACGATCTGCCTGAGTTGAATATTGCCCCAGCACAGGAAGCTGGCATTGAGCAGACCGGCCCTGTTTTATAAGCTGCGGTGCCTTCTGCACCAAAAACAAAAATATCGATTTTAACCGTCCTTTGCAAAGTCCGTGAAATCACATGATTTCACGGACTTTTTCTATAGCCTAATTTCCTCTTGACATTCTTTTATACGTGCGTATAATTTAGATTAAACTTATACAAGCGTATAAAGGGGTTGGTGGTATGGCAGCGGAAATCAAACGCCTGGGAGATGCGGAATTGGAGATCATGCAGGCGGTCTGGGGGGCCGGAGAAGCGGTCAATTCTGCCTACATTCAGGCCGCACTGGCCGGAAAGCGCAATTGGTCCTCGGGGGCGCTGGGCACCGCCCTCAACCGTCTGTGTGAAAAGGGCTTTCTGGCCTGTGAAAAGCGGGGCTGGAATAATTTTTATACCCCGCTGGTCCGTCAGTCCGACTACCGCCAGCGGGAGGGGCGCACCCTCCTGGAAAAGCTCTATGGAAATTCCGTGACGGGCCTTGTCGCCTCCCTAGTGGAGGGACAGGCCGTCAGTGAGCAGGACCTTCGGGAGTTGCGCAAAATGCTGGAACACTGGGGGGGAACGCCATGAGCGACCTGTTGTTTCTCAATCTCCTGCGCACCTCCCTGATCGTGGGGGCTCTGACTCTGATCTTGACCCTTCTGTCCCCTTTCTGGGATCGGCGGTTCTCAGCCAGATGGAAAAAGCGTCTCTGGTATTTGCTCTCCCTGGTGCTGCTGGCGGGTATTTTCTTTTCCATTCCGGGGGGGAGGGCCCCCATTGTGGTCGCGCTCCCGGAGCAAACGATCCAGGTGGTCCACAGGCAGAGCGGGATACCCAGGGTACAGGCGGCCACGCCTGAAACGGTTGCCCCCCATGCGCCCGGCCATCCCGGCGGCGGTGAAGCGCCGCTGATGGATGCGCCCACCTCTCCGGCTCCCGCAGCCCAAACCTCCGTCCCGTTGCTTCACGTGCTCAAGGTCGTTTGGCTGCTGGGCGCGGCGGGTATGCTCACACATCAACTCATAAAAGAGCGGCACTTTCAGCACAGGCTGCGCCGCTGGGCGAAGCCTGTGGAATGTGGGCGGCTTGCGGAGACATACCGTGCGACCTGTGGGGAGCGGGGCTGTGTCAGACCGCCCCGCCTCTTTCTGTATGCGGACGCCGGGGGCCCCATGCTGGCGGGACCATTCCATCCCAGGCTGCTCCTTCCGGATGCTGATTTAACGGAAGACGACGCCCTCTGGATTTTCCGCCACGAGCTGACCCACTGGAGCAATCACGACCTGCTGTGGAAGGTTTTGCTGCTGGCGGCCCATATCCTCCACTGGTTCAACCCGGCCGTCTGGCTGCTGCGGCGCATGGCGGGGCAGGACATGGAGCGCGCCTGTGACGAGCAGGTTCTGGCCCATGCCGCTTTGGAAGATCGGCGGTTCTATGGGATTGTTTTGCTGAACGTACTGCAAAAGTGCCGCGGCTCGGCCCTCTCCACCGGCTTTTCCGGAGGGAAACGGGTGCTGGCGGAGCGGTTGGAGGGTATCATGTCCCCCGGGAAGGGCCGGGGCGCTCTCCCCGCCATTCTCTGTATGCTCGCCGCAGTCTGCGCGGTTACCCTGGTGGCCTGCACCGTGACATCCCCGGCCCGACAGGAACCATCTGCGTCCCATGCCGGTGAATCTACCGTCGCGGCAACCCTCCCCCTCACGGATCTGTCCTCCTATGCCCCTCCCCCCGGCATGGAGCCCGACCTCGTCCCCACGAATGCCATGGGGGAGGTGCTGTTGGAACAGACCTTACCGGATGGGACGGAGATCGTCCTGTACCGTGAGCCGGGCAGTGCGTACACAAAATACTGGGCGCTCCGGCAGGGCGATTCCCTGCTGCGGTTCTGCATGGAGGAGAGCGCATACGGCGGCGGAAGCTGCGCGGTAGAGGCGTATGCAGACCTGTTTGGGCATAGCGGCTTTCGCATCGAGGTTCCCCGGGGGGCGGGCTATCAGGCCTTCGACTATTTCTACCTGGACGAAGAGGGCGTACCCCGCCTTCTGGCCGACTGCGCCAATTTGGTGGTGGAACACGACCTGAACGGAGATGGGGAGAAGGAGCTGCTCTACTTCTACCACGGCACTGGAGAGGCCGTTTACTATTTTGGACGAAACGGAACTATTTACAAGGCCGACGTGACCGGGTTGCTGCGGGAGCGCTTCCCGGATTGGACGATAGAGGGTATGGACCCGGAGCACTGGGATAACGGCTGTCTCCCGCTGATCTATCGCGTAGGGGCGGCTGAGGACACGGGCGAGTACGGCCCGGAGAAAATACTGCTTTCCGCTCTGCTGTGCTTTACCCCGGATGCAATCGAAGTGCTGATCCCGGAGGCTCAGGCACCCCTGGACAATCAGTCGGAGTGGGCCGGGCGCTATTATACCCTTTTGGACGGCGTACCCGTCGCCCGCTATGCCGGGGAGACAGGCTGGACGCCGCTGGGGCCTGCCGTGGCTCCGCCCCGCGAGTGGGAGTACGAGGACTTAGCGGGGCGGGATACGGCCACTACCCTATTCGGGGAACCCGGTATTTCCATGCAGATGGTGGACGCGCAAAACGGATGGCTGGCGGCGACTTACGGCCACGGCGTGGGCGGCGCGGACACCTACGTTTACCGCACCCACGACGGGGGCGGAACTTGGACGGAGACAGGACAACTCCTACAGGCGGCATGGTGGCCCAGCAAAACCGCGTTCTTTGATAACGAGCACGCCATCATCTCCATCGGACGTTTCAACGGTTCTCCCGTCCTGATCACCCATGACGGCGGCGAAACCTGGAACCGGGCCGACCTCCCGTTTTACGGCGACACCTGGGAAGTGTGGGATATCCGGCGTCTGGGAACCCAGATTGTTATGACGGCCACCGTGTTCGGCGATGCATACACTGGTGATGAGACCTTGATCTCCTACGACTGGGGCAAAACCTGGCTGCTGGATCGGGGGGAGTACCAGGTGGGGCTGCGGCAAAACCGCGATGGCATGGAGACCTATGTGCGGCAGGGCGGCGCGGAAACCGCCGTGGAGCCGATACCGGATTGGGACGCCGATTTTCCCCGCCCTGTAGAGCTGCGCTCCTTTGAGAATATCATGGGCTGGAACGGCTTCCTGCTTTCCAACCACACCATGACGGGTACAACGACACACACCTATTATATCGTGGAGGACCATGATATCGTACAAATCGCCGACAGCTTCGGCTTTCAGCGGGACGACCACTTTGTGGATTTGGATGGGGACGGCGTGCGGGAGCTGATCTGCAACGTGGCCTACAACATCGGCGGCACAGGGGATGTAATGATTTACCGCAGGAGCGGGGATGCCGTGGAGGTGGCCGGTGTGAATCATTTGATTGATCCGCCGCAGAGCCCGATGATGCGCATGCCCAGTAAGCGCTATGACGAGAGCACTGGAGCAATTGTTGCGGACTATCATTACTATGACACGCCGGAAAAAGACTATACCAGGGCGTTCTCTTTGCAGTACGATGCGCTTGCGTTTTCTCCCTATGAATAGAGCGCAAATCCGATACCCGATATTTTCTGTGCTCTCGCTCAGCACCCGACCGCTGGTCAGGTCCCTTTCAAATCCGCCATGATAGATGCAGACAGTTAGATCCACCTGTCCACGCATCTCGCTCAGTGCCGCCGCCCTTTGTTATCCTAAAAAGCAACTATCAACCAGCCACGGCCCTTTGGGGAGGAAAGGGGGAATTTTCTATGACTTGCACAGAAGTCCGCTTGGCTGACTGTATTTTTCATCAGTCTCACTTTCCCGTTGATTATGGTGGACGCTTATCTCGGTCTTGGGCCGGGCAGCCTGCTGATCCGGGGTTCTATGGGGGCCGTTGCATTCCTGCTGATTTACGCTGCTGTCCTGTATTTCCTCAACAACCATATTGAGATAAGTTCCTGATTTGCCGTTCCGTATACGATCAGCATACGCCAACGGGGCATTGTAAATCAGATAATCCCGCTTTGACCGCTGATACATATTGTCATAAACCTCGTTCTCCATGGCGATAGTATCAATCGCAATCATGCTGTCATCAAGAAATTTCAGTTCCACACAGGCGGTGTCCATATCGAGCACACAAGACATCAGGTATTTCACCATATTTACCTTCAAAATCGAAAAATATAGTCAAAACCTCCGGCTAAGTCGGAGGTTTTGACTTCCTAACCCCGTCTGACAGATGCCATAATCGTAATTTTTCGGATTACTTCCTTATGCGCACCCGTGTAATGGTGTGGTCGTTTTTATGGCTCCCCGGCGGATTTGCATGCACAGGCGAAGCAAATCCGCCGGCCGGTTCTCCCGGACAATCGGTCATGCTATAAGAATTTCTTCATTTGCTCGATATTGGCTTCCTCGGTACGAAGCAGCTTGGATGCCAGGTCCCGTACCCGCTCGTCCTTTCCGGGATAATCGTTCAGGTTGCGAAGGCTTTGGGTCATCCCCATCGTGTTGCCCTGGATCATCATTTCCGCAATTTTTGACGCGGATGGGTCTGCCATTAGCTTCATCGCCGACATCGCGGCGGAAGACGCCTTTGCCACGGGGTTGGTTTCCTTTGGCTTTTCGTCCCGTTCCAAGAGCATTTTTCCGGACGCGCCGGCCAGCTTTTCATATTCCACCAGCTGCTGCTCCAGGGCCTGACGAAGCCTGTCGTCCTTGGCATAGTTCAGCACGGACTGGATCCCCTCGCGGCCCATATTGGTAGACTGGTGGATGGACTGAAGCAGTTCAGATTCTGTCAGCATGGGATATCACCTCAAAAGCAGTATCCCACCGGCCGGTCCTGATTATACGCCGCCGCGCCGCTCCACTTCTTCCCGGTATTCCCTTCTTCCCGTTTCCGTCAGCATGGGCCAGATCAGGCTCCAAAAGCAGGGCAGCCGCTCCCCATCCGGCTCCCCCATCGCCGTGCCAAAGAGGCTGACGGTCACCAAAGCCTGAATCAGATGCCGGGTTTGTCCCGGAACGGTATCTTCCATCATCCTTCCATGGGACTTGAAGCCCCGAAACGTCTCGCCGTAAAATTCATATTGATCGCGGATGATGCCCCGCTGCATCTCGTATACCTTCGGCGAGATCTGCGCCAGCTGCGTATAGTGACGGAAATAGTAGGCATTTCCCTTCTGAAAGGCCAGCTTTCGCCGGAAGTGTCCGTCCAGCTCCGCCAGACTGGCGGCCGGGGCCTTCTTTTGATAGCCCTCCAGCTGCCGGAGCGCCACAGCCTCCAGCAGATCCTCTTTCCGTTTGAAATAGTAGGTCAGATTTCCCACGCTGATCCCCAGCGCTCCGGCGATATCCCGCATGGACACTCCGTTGTAGCCCTGCTCGTTAAAGAGTTTCCGGGCCGTCTCCAGGATATCCGTTTTTACGTCTTTTTTCATGCGCTTCCTCATTTCTGATCCGTTCCGGTATTGACAGTTTAGCACTATCGTACTAAACTGTCAATCAGACGACCATCGGTCCGAAAGCGAGGAGAAATGCATGCAGCCGGAACCCCTCCAAACGTCCGCCAATCCCCTTGGCACCGCTCCCATCGGAAAGCTCCTGCCCAAATTCGCCATCCCCTCGGTCATCGCCTTTCTGGTCTCCTCCCTGTATATCATTGTAGATCAGATCTTTATCGGGCAGGGGGTCGGCCTTCTGGGCAATGCCGCCACCAATGTGGCCTTTCCCTTCAACAACATCTCCACTGCGATCGCCCTGCTCATGAGCATTGGTACCGCGGCCAATTTCAATCTGAATCTCGGCGCCGGTCATAAGGACCGCGCCCGCGAGGTGGCGGGCACGGGCCTGGTGGTTCTGGCTTTCCTGGGCGTCTGTCTGGGCGCGGTCGCCTTCCTGTTCCGCCGTCCCCTGCTGCTGGCCTTCGGCGCTACGCCGGATGTGCTTCCCTACGCCCTCACCTATACCCGCATCACCGCCTTCGGCCTGCCGCTGCTCACCTTTACCACCGGATGCAGCAATTTGATCCGCGCCGACGGCAGCCCCACCTATTCCATGCTCTGTACCCTGTCCGGCGCGGTCCTCAACACCATGTTGGACCCTTTGTTCATCTTCGGCTTTGACCTGGGGATCGGCGGCGGCGCGCTGGCCACGGTGCTGGGTCAGGCACTTTCCATGGGGATGGCGCTGGTCTACCTGCTGCGTACCCGTCTGCGTACCGTGGTGCTCACCCGCGGCGACCTGCGGCCCAGGCTCCATTGGCTGGGGGCGATCTTTTCCCTTGGCATGGCCTCCTTTTTCAACCAGTTGGCCATGGTGGCCGTGCAGATCGTAATGAACAATACGCTGACCTACTACGGCGCTCTGTCGCAGTATGGCCAGGACATCCCCCTGGCCTGCGTGGGCGTGGTCACCAAGGTGAATATGCTCATCATGGGCTTTACCATCGGCATCTCCCAGGGCTGCCAGCCCATCTTCAGCTTTAATTACGGCGCACGCAATTATCCCCGGGTCAAAGAGGCCTATCGCAAGGCCGTGACTGCGGCCACCCTTATCTGCAGCATCGCTTTTGTGTGCTTTCAGCTCTTTCCACGGCAGATCATCGGTATTTTCGGCACCGGGTCAAACGCGTATTTTCACTTTGCGGAACGCTATTTCCGTATTTTTCTCTTTATGACCTTCGCCAATGCGTTCCAGCCCATCAGCACCAATTTTTTTACTTCCATCGGCAAGGCCAAGCGCGGTATCTTGATCTCTCTTACCCGCCAGGTCCTCTTTCTCATCCCTCTGGTCCTGATCTTCCCCCTCTTTATGGGGATCGATGGCGTCATGTACGCCGGCCCCATCTCCGACGCCGCCGCAGTGGCGGTGGCCATCACCATGGTGCTGCGTGAAATGCGGCGGATGCCGGAGCAGGGGGCGCCCATACCGGGTACAGGCGGCGTTGACGGATCCTAAGCGCGGCGCTATAATCAAGGAGCAGCCGGACGCCGGCTGCTCTATTTTACCGTTTCAGGAGGCGACTCATGCCTGTTATTACCGTACATGGGCCGGACGGGACCCATACGATCGAAGGCCGGTCCGGCGAAACGCTGCTCAGCGCCCTTCAGCGGGCCGGCCTGCGGGAACCGGAGGCCCCCTGCGGCGGCAACGGGACCTGCGGGAAGTGTCTGGCCGCCGTCTCCGGCGCGGTGACGCCGGCCGATGCGCAGGAGCGCGCGCTGCTCCCGGCCGGCGGCGAGCGCCGTCTGGCCTGCCGTACCCGGCTGACCGGCGATTGTTCCGTGACCCTGGACGCGCTCCGGCAGGCCTGCGTCGTCTGCGAGGGCGCTTCCCGCCCCGTCTCCCTGCAGCCCTGGGTCGCCGTTCCGGAGTGCGGCGGGCTGGGCGCGGCGGCCGATATCGGAACCACCACGGTGGTGGTCACGCTCTACGATCTGACCACCGGTGCGCTGCTGGGAACAGAGGGCGGCATGAACCGCCAGCGGGTCTTCGGCGCCGACGTGATTTCCCGCATCCAGTATGCCAATACCGCTCCAGACGGTCTGGCCCGGATGACCAGCGCCATTCGGGAGCAGGTCTCCCAAGCGGTGTGCGCCCTGTGCGGCCGCGCCGGACGTAGCACTGGGGAGGTACTGGCCGTAACGGCGGTGGGCAACACCATCATGGAGCATCTGTTCGCCGGGCGCTCCCCCGCCTCCATCGCCGCAGCCCCCTTTACGCCGCAGGACCGGTTTGGCGCAGTGTGCTCCCCGGGGGATGGTTTCTTCCCGGCGTTTCCCCAGGCACAGGTCTATCTCGCTCCCGCGGTCGCGGGCTATGTGGGCGGCGACATTACGGCCGGATTGTACGCATCAGGGGCCTGGCTGGCCGAGCGAGCGGTACTGTTTCTGGATATCGGCACCAACGGGGAGATGGCGCTGGGCACAAAGGACGGCTTCACGACCTGCGCCACTGCCGCGGGCCCCGCCTTTGAGGGCGCGGAGATCTCCCGGGGCATGTCCGGGGTGGCGGGAGCCGTGGACCGGGTCTGGCTGGACGGCGGCGCGCCCCGCTTTTCCGTCATTGGCGGCGGCGCGCCCGCGGGGATCTGCGGCTCCGGCCTGGTGGACGCCCTGGCGGTACTGCTGCGGATGGGCGCGGTGGACGGGACCGGCCGGCTGCTGCCCCCGGACGAAGCGCCCGCGGGCCTGGAAGAATGGCTGGAGGAGGATGCACGCGGCGTTACCTTCTGGCTGGACCGGACGCACGATATCGGCGTTACAGAAGCGGATGTGCGCAAGCTCCAGCTGGCCAAGGCCGCCATCGCCGCCGGTATTCGTACTCTGCTGGAGCATACGCAGCAAACCATGCAGGCGGTTTCCGTGCTCTATCTGGCCGGAGGCTTCGGCAGCCGGATCGACAAGGAAAACGCCGGTGCCATCGGCCTTCTGCCTCCGGAGCTGGTGGCACGGACCCGCTGCGTGGGCAACAGCGCCAGCGCAGGCGCGGCGGCCGCGCTTCTGTCCCGGCAGGCCCGGGACGAGCTGACGGCCATCCGGGACAAATGCCGCTACCTGGAACTCTCCACCGAAGCGGCCTTTACCAGGCATTATGTGGACTGCATGCTGTTTGAACCATAAGACTCAGGGCGGGGGAGCAAAGCTCCCCCGCCCTGAGCTTGTAGAAAAAGGCCTCTGGCCTTTTTCTACAGAGGGATGCATGACGGACAGGGCTCGATTCTGGCAGAAAAGTCGCCCTGTCCGTCATGAGAGGTGTCATTTCCGACGCACGTGTCGCCGGAAATGACGGAGCTTCCTTTCCTTCCGTCGTCTGCGGACGACTCAACTCTGCCAGGCTCTTCTCCAGGAGGGTTTTTGACAGCCTGAGGGCGGGGGAGCAAAGCTCCCCCGCCCTGAGTCCTGTCTGGCGATCGTATGTCTGTTCAGCAGCCGCAGTTGTTGTTGCAGCCGCAGCCACAGTTGTTGTTGCAGCCACAGCCGCCCCAGTTGCCGCCCCAGCCGCCGCCGCAGCAGCAGCACAGAACGATCAGGATGATGATGATCCACAGGCAGCTGCCGCCGCCCCAGCCACAACCGTTATTGCACCCCATGATTGAGTACCTCCTGGTTTCAAAGTAGAAACCTGGGCGCGGGGCGGCGGTGCGCCGCGTCTTCCGGCCCGGTCTCACTTCATTCTATGCATCCGGTACCAGGGGGTGCAAACGCTTATTCCAATTCGAATGCGCCGGTATAGAGCTGGTAGTAAAGCCCATGCTGGGCAATCAGATCGTCATGGCCGCCCCGCTCCACGATACGGCCGTGGTCCAGCACCATAATGGCGTCGGAGTTGCGCACCGTGGACAGGCGGTGGGCGATAACGAAGACTGTGCGCCCGCACATCAGAGAGTCCATCCCCTGCTGAACGATGGACTCGGTACGGGTATCGATGGAGGAGGTGGCTTCGTCCAGGATCATCACCGGCGGGTCGGCCACGGCGCAGCGGGCAATGGCCAGCAGCTGCCGCTGGCCCTGGGACAGATTGGCCCCGTTTCCGGTCAGCAGCGTGTCGTATCCCTGGGGCAGGCGGCGGATGAAATCGTCCGCGCCCGCCAGCTGGGCGGCGGCCTCCACCTCCTCGTCGGTGGCCTGCAGATTGCCGTAGCGGATATTCTCCCGCACCGTTCCGGTAAACAGGTTGGTCTCCTGGAGCACGATGCCCAGGCTCCGGCGCAGATCGCTTTTCCGGATCTTGTTGATATTGATGCCGTCGTAACGGATCTTGCCGTCGGCGATATCGTAAAAGCGGTTGATGAGGTTGGTGATGGTGGTCTTCCCCGCGCCGGTGGCCCCCACGAAGGCCAGCTTCTGGCCGGGCTTTGCAAAAAGGGAGATATCGTGGAGGATGGGCTTGCCGGCCTCGTACTCGAAGTCCACATCAAAAAAGCGCACGTCGCCGGTGAGCCTGGTATAGGCAAAGCCCCCCTCCTTCTGCGGAACCTTCCAGGCCCACAGATTCGTGCGCTGGCCGCTCTCACCCAGCTCCCCCGCCTGATCGTAGGCCGCGTTCACCAGGGTGACCGTGCCCTCGTCCCGCTCGCTCTCCTCATCCATCAGCGCGAAGATCCGCCCCGCGCCCGCAAGGGCCATGACGACCGAGTTGAGCTGCTGGGAGATCTGGCTGATGGGCTGGGAAAAGCTTTTGGACAGCTGGAGGAAGGACGCGATGACGCCCAGCGTGACGCCGCCGCCTACGCCGCCCAGCGCCATCAGCCCACCCGCCATGGCCACGATCACATACTGGATGTTGCCGATATTGACCATGATGGGCATGAGGATATTGGCATATTTGTTGGCCATGTCGGCGCTTTCGAACAAAGCGTCGTTGACCCGGTCAAAGCCCTCCTGGGCCTTCTGCTCATGGCAGAAGACCTTGACCACCTTCTGGCCGTTCACCATCTCTTCGATATAGCCGTTCAGGTCGCCCAGTTTCTCCTGCTGGCGCATGAAATATTTGCCGCTGCGCCCCGCGATAGAGCGGGTGACCAGCAGCATACCGCACACGCAGAGGACGACCACCGCGGTGAGCAGCGGGTTGGTGACCAGCATGGCCAGGAACACCACCACGATCGTGACCAGCGAAGCAAACATCTGGGGGATGCTCTGCGAAAACATCTGGCGCAGGGTGTCCACGTCGTTGGTGTAGACGCTCATCACATCTCCATGGGCATGGGTATCAAAATACCGGATGGGAAGGGTCTGCATATGCACGAACAGCTCGTCGCGGATCTCCTTCTGCACGCCCTGGGAGATGGTGACCATAATGCGGTTATAGGCCAGCGTACACAGCGCGCCCGCCAGATAGAGACAGCCCATGAGGATCAGGGTGTGCAGCAATCCGCTGAACACCGGCTGGTCGGTCAGCAGAAGGGGCGCGATATAATCGTCGATGAGGCTCCCCAGAAACAGAGATGCGGACACCGAGGCCGCCGCACTGACCAAAATGCATACCAGCACCAGAAAAAAGCGGAATTTGTAGCCTTTGAGCACATAGGAGAGCAGCCGCTTTGCGGTGCCGCCCTTCTTTGCGGCGTTCTTATTCATGGTCCTCTCCTCCCTTCGTCTGGGACTCATAGATCTCGCGGTAGATGCCGCAGGATTCCAGCAGCTGCTCATGGGTGCCCATGGCGGAGATTTTCCCGCCGTCCATCACCAGGATCTTGTCGGCGTCCTCGATGGAGGAGATGCGCTGGGCGATGATAAATTTGGTGGTATCCGGGATCTCCTCCCGGAAGGCCCGGCGGATCATGGCGTCGGTCTTGGTGTCCACGGCGGAGGTGGAATCGTCCAGGATCAGGATCTTCGGCTTCTTCAGAAGGGCCCGTGCGATGCACAGCCGCTGCTTCTGCCCGCCGGAGACATTGGAGCCGCCCTGCTCGATATAGGTATCGTATCCATCCGGGAACTCCCGGATAAAGGAATCGGCCTGAGCCAGCCGGCACACCCGCGCCAGCTCCTCGTCGGAGGCATGCTCATTGCCCCAGTGCAGGTTTTCCCTGATGGTGCCGGAGAACAGCTCGTTCTTCTGGAGCACCATGGCCACCTGCTCCCGCAGGGACTCCATGTCGTAGTCCCGCACATCCACGCCGCCCACCTTGACGCTCCCTTCGGTGGCGTCGTACAGACGGGGGATGAGCTGCACCAGCGTGGTCTTGGAGGTGCCGGTCCCGCCCAGGATGCCCACTGTCTCGCCGGAGGCGATGTGCAGCTCCACCTCCTTCAGGCACTCCTTGCCGGGATCCCCGGCATAGCTGAAGCTGACGTGTTCAAAGTCCACAGAGCCGTCCTTTACCTCGCGCACCGGGTGCGCGCCGTTTTTCAGGTCGGTCTGCTCATTGAGCAGCTCTGTGATCCGGTCCGCGGAGGCCCGCGCCATGATGATCATGACCAGGACCATGGAGAGCATCATCAGGCTCATGAGGATCATCATGATATAGCTGAACATACTGGTCAGCTCGCCGGTGGTCAGGGTACCGCCCACCACCATCTTCGCGCCCAGCCAGGAGACCAGGAGCATGCACCCGTAGACGCAGACCTGCATCAACGGCGCGTTGAATGCGATGATCCTCTCCGCTTTGGAGAAGTCCTGATAGATCTCCCGGGACACTGCGCCGAACTTTTCCTTCTCATGCTCCTCCCGGACGAAGGACTTGACCACGCGGATCCCCAGCAGATTCTCCTGCACCACGCTGTTGAGCCGGTCGTACTTCTTGAACACCCGGGTAAAGACCGGATGGGCCCCTTTCATGACCAGCAGCAGACCCACCGCCAGGATGGGAATGACCACCAGAAAAACCAGGGCCAGTTTGGGGCTGATGACAAACGTGAGGACCCAGGCGCAGATGAGCATGATGGGGCAGCGCACCGCGATGCGGATGACCATCTGAAAGGCCATCTGCACATTGGTCACGTCGGTGGTCAGGCGTGTGATGATGCCGGCGGTGGAAAATTTGTCGATGTTGGAAAAGGAAAACTGCTGCACGTTTCGATACATTTCCCGGCGCAGGTTGCGGGAAAACCCGGTGGCCGCCCGCGCCGCAAAGCGGCCGGACAGGGCGCCGAACGCCAAGGCCACCAGCGCCATGACCACCAGCAGGATTCCATAACGCCAGATATTCCCGACATTGCCGGCATTGACGCCCAGATCCAGCAGTTTTGCCATCATCATGGGGATCAGGACATCAAACGCCACCTCGCCGATCACGAAGATGGGCGTCAGAATCGTGTCCCTTTTGAACTCCTGGATACCGCACGCCAGGCCTCGTTTTTTCTTCATAGGTCTCCTCCTCGGATTTAATTCGCATGCTAACTGTAAGCTTTGAAACAGTTTAAGAAAAAGAGAAGCCGCCACGCCGTGCGGGCGGCTCAACTGAGATTCTTTTTCAGTTTCTCCACGGTCGCCATGAATTGTTCCAGCTCCTGGTCGCTGATGCCCTCGGTCAACAACTCCTCCATCTTGTCCAGCCGCTGCTCGATCTGCTGATGCAGCTTCTGCGCCTTCGGCGTGAGCAGCACCTGCTTGAGGCGTGCATCCCGGAAGACCGAGCGGCGGGTAATGAAGCCGGCGGCCTCCAGTTTCTTCAGCAGCCGCGACGCGGTGGAACGCCGGATGCAAAAGGCCTCCTCCACGTCCTTCTGACAGATCTCACGGTCCGGATGGTGTGAGAGAAAGTCCAGCAGCTGTCCCTGCATTTCGGTGAACTCCGGGTCTTCCGGCGGGGGCGCAAACTCCAGGATCTTGCGGCGCATCAGGTTGGAAAGCGCCCGGATCTCTCCGCCGACCGCTCTTCGCTCCCTCGTATCCATCGCCTCCTGTCGCTGATCTGTCTTTAGTTTAGTTGCTTTGCTAACAGTTGTCAAGGAGCAAGCTAAACAAAAATGTCCCGCCGAACGAGCCATCCGTTCGGCGGGGCAGGCTTCTTCCAGCATCGCTTTGCCCCCCGGGAAACGTCGGCCGGACAGGCATTCCCCAGGATTTAGGACCGGCTTCCGGATTGCAGGCGCGATACCGTCACGCTGTTCATGGTCGTGTAAAGCGCGGCCTCATCCACGCCGCCGACGGATACCAGCCGGTCCAGCAGAGTCCCGCCGCCATCCTTCGTGGCCGCGGACAGGGCGAAATAAGACACATAGACCACCTGCGCGCGCAGGAAGGAGCCGCCGGTAAGCATGGCCTGCTCGGCGGAATTGAGCACACCCAGCTCCACGCTCTTGCCCAGGGCATTGCTCCAGGAAAAATCCGGATTGGTTCCGCTGTCGGTATAGCCCAGGGCCCGAAGCACAAAGGTCATATATTCTCCCGCCGAGAGGACGGTATCGGGCGCAAAATAAAGCGCTCCGGCGGCGTCGGCGCCCACGCCTTTGGTATACCCCTTGGCGTAGGCGTAAGCCACATACCGGTCGCACCAGGCGGGCGTATCCGCAAACGGATTGCCCTGGGTGCAGGCCAGCGCGGCGCCCTCCTCCCCGATCAGGCGCAGGAACATCACCAGTCCCACCACCCGGGTCGGCGCGACCTCCAGGTCGTATCCGCAGCCATAGGCGGTACCGGTTCCCTGGAACAGGCCCATGGCCTTCAGCGCGTCGGCCAGCGCGTTGTAATCCAGCGCGCCGCTGTCGCTGCGCGTATAGGCTCCTTCCAGGCCCACCACGGCGGTATCCGACGTAATGGTCACGGCGGCGCCGGCATTCTCCCCCGCCAGATAACGGTGTCCCTCCGTCAGCGCCGCCCCGGCGGCCAGAGCCCGCCCGGCGGTCACATCCACCACTGCGCCGGAGGGGGCGGCGACTGCGGCGCTTCCCGCCAGCAGAAGCAGGCCGGAGCCCGTATATACCGTGACGGTATCGCCCTTCTTCAGCCGATGGTCGGCAAACGCAAGATGGAGCGAGGTCTCTCCGCCCGCCTGGGCCAGATACGCGCTGTGTTTGGCGTTCAGACCGCTCAGCACCGTATCGTAAGTGCTCTGCGTCTTCTCCTCCAGGCGCCGTCCGGCCTGCTCCGCCACCGCCGGGAGGTAGGTGCCGTTGAGATAGCTCTGGGACACCAGCGTCTCGCCGGACGTTCCGCCCGAAGCGCAGACCGCCCCGCAGCCCATCAGGATCAGGGCGGCCAGCAGGAATACCGCGGCCCTCCTCATGGCTCCTCCGAGATCATATAGCTCAGGGACAGCAGGCTGTCGGCAAAGTGGACATCCTCGATGATCACACCGGTGCTGTCCAGCCGCAGCTCGATGTTGGTAAAGTTCCAAATCCCCTTCACGCCGCCCGCCACCAGGCGCGCGGCGATGGCGTTGGCCACCCCCCGGGGCACGGTGAGCACCCCGATGCTGGCGGGGGACTCCTTCAAATACGGTTCCAGCTGATCCACATGGTAGACCGGAACGCCCGAAAGCGTACGCCCCACGATATCAGGGCTCACGTCAAAGGCAGCGGCAAGGGTAACGCCGGAGCGCTGAAAATGGAAGTTCTCCAGCAGGGCCCGGCCCAGGTTGCCCGCGCCCAGGATCACGGCGGTATGTCCCCGGTTCATGCCCAGGATGTCGGACACCTCGCCCCGCAGGCTCTCTACATTATATCCATAGCCCTGCTGGCCAAACTCTCCGAAGCAGGACAGATCCTGCCGGATCTGGGAGGCGGTCAGCCCCATGGATTTCCCCAGCGCGCTGGAGGAGATGCGCTCCACCCCCGCCAGGTGCAGATCGTTCAGATGCCGGTAATAGCGCGGCAGCCGCCGGATGACCGCGCTGGATACCTTTTGCTTTTTCATTTCGCCTATCACACTCGTTCCCGTAGGAAATAGATTTCTACTCAGTGTTTCAGTTTACCTGAAAAACGCCCCGATGTCAACGCTCTTACCCCGGATTCCTGCCGGGTCGTGCCGGAACCCCGCACGCTTCACCCGCATAGAGTAAATCGAAAAGGAGGAGTGCAACTTGGAATTTATCGGAACCATCGTGACCCATATCTATACCTCCCGGGCCCAGCTTCCCGTCCAGGGCGCCGCCGTAGCCGTGACGCAGAAGGCCCCCGGCGGCAAGCATGTTCTGCTGGCCCTGCGCACATCCGACGAGAGCGGAAAGACCGCTCCCATAGCCATACCGACCCCGGCCCCGGCGGCGGGGCAGGCGCCGGGCGCGGAGCAGCCCTTTGCCCTGTGCGACGTCTGGTGCGAGGCGCCCAGCTTTGCCGTCAAACTGCTGGAAAACGTCCAGGTCTTCCCCAACGTACAAACCCTGCTGGAAATCGAGCTGATTCCCCTGCCGGAGCAAACACCGCCCCTGTCCATGACGGTGCCGGTGGAGATCACGCCGCAGAACCTGTAAGGAAGGAGCCACTCCCATGCCTACGGAAGTCCGGCCCTATATCCCCCAGCAAATCACCGTACATCTGGGTTCGCCCAACCAGGCGGCCGAAAACGTCACCGTTTCCTTTCCGGATTATGTGAAAAATGTGGCCTCCAGTGAGATCTATCCCACCTGGGAGCCCTCCGCCATCCGGGCCAATATCCTGGCCATCATCTCCTTTGCCTTGAACCGCGTCTACACCGAATATTACCCCAGCAGGGGCTTTCCCTTCAACATCACCTCCTCCACCGCCATTGATCAGAAATACATCCACGGCCGGGATATTTTCGAAAACATCAGTCAGGCGGTAGACACGATTTTCAACTCCTACATCCGCCGCCGGGGCTTTATCGAGCCGCTGGCAGCCAAATTCTGCAACGGCACCACCACCACCTGCGACGGGCTCTCCCAGTGGGGCAGTCAGGAGCTGGCCCAGCAGGGGTACAATTCGGTGGATATCCTGCGCCATTACTATGGGGACGATATCGAACTGGTCGTCAACGCTCCTGTATCCGGCGTACGCGCCTCCTATCCGGGCTTTCCGCTGCGCCGGGGCATGGTGGGGGAAAACGTGATCCGCATTCAGTACATGCTCAACCGGATCTCCCAGGACTACCCCGCCATACCCAAGATCCCGACGCCGCTCAACGGCCAGTTTGACGAGGCCACTGAGCAGGCTGTGCGTCGCTTCCAGCAGATCTTCTCTCTGACGCCGGACGGCGTGGTGGGGAGCGGCACCTGGTACAAAATGGTCTTCCTCTTTGTGGGCATCACCAACCTGTCTGAGCTTGCCAGCGAAGGACAGACAGTCTATCAGATCTCCTACCAGTCCTCCGGGCAGCTGTCCGAAGGCGACCGGGGCGAGGGCGTGCGGACGATCCAGTATCTGCTCTCGGTGGTCGCCGAGTTCTACGATACGGTCCCGGCGCCCGCCATCGACGGCATCTATGGCCCCGGCACCGTCCGGTCGGTCACCGCGTTCCAGCAGACCATGGGGCTTCCCCAGAACGGCGTGATGGACGCGCGCACCTGGGAAGCTCTGTACCGGGCATACGAGGGCATCACGGAATCGGTGGACCGTTACACCAACGTGATCCCGGAGGCATTCCGGCCCGAGCCGGGGACCACCTCGGGCCTGACGCAATTCTCGGGGCAGGACCTGACCCTGGGCAGCACTGATTTCAGAGGAGGGAGCAACGGATGACCTGTGAAAATCCCTATACCGGCGTACCCGTACGCAGCCTGCAGACCATGCTGCGGGAACTCTCGTTCCACTACCCCGTCATTCCCCGCCTGATCCCGGACGGCATCTTCGGCGAGCACACGCTGGAGGCGGTGATGCTCTTCCAGCGGGAGTTCCATCCCCCGGTCACCGGCCAGGTGGACCACGGGACCTGGGACGCGGTCTCCGCCCTGTTCCAGAGCGTCCGCCCCGGGCTCTCCCCCCCGCTTCCCTGCCGCCTCTGGCCCGGCAACGGTTTTGCCGTTGCCCCCGGCGAGGACTCCGTCCACCTCTATCCCGTCCAGGCCATGTTCCGGGGCCTGTCTCAGCTTCTGGAGGGGATCGAGGACGCCCCGGTCTCCGGTACCCACGACGCCGCCACCCAGGCCAATCTCCGCTATGTCCAGCGCAGCGCGCAGCTCCCGGAGACCGGCCTGGCCGACCAGGCCACCTGGAACGCTCTGGCCCGGCTGTACGTCCTGTTCGTCACCTTCGCCCAATCGCCCCGCCTCCTGCGTGAGGGCTGGCTGGACGTTCCCTGAATCCGCCGCTTGCATCTTGGGCACAACACCTGTATAATCAAGCTGTACAAGTGTGAAAGCAGGTGGTCGGATGCATTTCGAGCTCTCTCCCCAGCAGCTCCGGGAGCGGGGCGGTCTTTTGGAACAGTTCCTGGACGTGGCCTTTGATTCCAGCATCCTGCTGGATCAGGACGGCTATGTGCTCAACTGCGGCAACGGCGCCACGCAGCTCACCATGACCCGCCGCTCCGGCCTGCTGGGCCAGCATGTGACCGCCTTCGATAAGGTATCCCCCTTCGAGGAGGTGCTGCGCACCGGCACGGCCGTCAAAAACAAGCTCTATGTGGTTCAGGGCCGCCGCTGTCTGCAGAACATCTACCCCATCTTCTGGGAGGGCCGCGTGGTGGGGGCCCTGGGCGTGCTGAGCTACACCAATATGAACGATATCCGCCAGCAGCTGGTGGGCGACCTGGCCGAGCACCTGTCCGAGGTCAAGCTGGGCGATATCGCCGAAGTGGAGACGGAAAATCTTATACGGGCCCGCCTTCAGCGCAACTACACGTTTGAGGACTTTATCGGCGAAAGCGCCAAGGTTCGGGCCGTAGTCCACGAGTGCAAGGCGGCCGCCACCGCCCCGTATCCGGTGCTGCTGCTGGGCGAAAGCGGTACCGGCAAGGAGATCCTGGCCAGCGCCATCCACTCCTTCGGCATGAAGAGCATCCAATCCCCCTACATCAAAATCAACTGCACCGCCATCCCCAACCAGCTGCTGGAATCGGAGCTTTTCGGCTACGAAAAGGGCGCGTTCACCGGCGCCACCGCCCCGAAAAAGGGCCGCTTCGAAGCGGCCAGGGGCGGCAGTATCCTGCTGGACGAGATCGGCGATATGGATGTGGCCCTTCAGGGCAAGCTGCTGCGGGTGCTGGAGGAGCGGGAATTCGAGCGGGTCGGTGGAATCAAGACCATCCCGCTGGAAGCCCGGGTCATCTCCTCTACCAACTCCGATCTGCTGCAAAAGTGCAAGGACAACCGCTTCCGCCGTGATCTGTATTACCGCCTGTCCACGGTGGAGATCCGCATACCGCCTCTGCGGGAGCGGCCCGACGACATCCCGCTGCTGGTCAGTCATTTTATCAGCCGGGAAAATCTGCCCATCGCCATCACGGACCCCGCCATGGAAGCCATGGTCGAATACGCCTGGCCCGGCAATGTGCGCGAATTGCGCAACATCATCCAGCGTTTGGGGATCTCCTGCCCGGACCGGCCGGTCCGCACCGACGACGTGATCCGCTATTTCTCCGACGGCTCTCTGGCGGCTCCGCTTTTCCCCGGCACGGGCGACAGCGCCTTTCCCCCTTACGTCCACATCCATCCGGAGCAGGCGCAGGCGCGGGAGACCCTGCTGAACGTCCTGCGGGAACAGCATTGGAATCTGTCCGCCGCCGCCCGCGTGCTGCACATCACCCGCGCGACCCTCTATAAGCGTTTGAAAAAATACAACATCACCGTACAGCGCAGAGGCTCCTGAAAAAAGTCCTGCCGCAGAACAAGCTGCGGCAGGACTTTTTTCTCCTTTTGGCAGTGTTATATTACCACAAAACGGGCCAAATTTCAAGTCTTGCAGTTCCAGCGCCGCAGGTGTATCCTCTAAGAATCTTTTCAAGGAGGGATGCACGATGGATGACCTTTCTGCCCTGATCCCGCAGCCAGACCAAATGCAGGCCGCTCTGGCCGAGCTGGCGGAGTGCAACGCTCTGACGGCCGGCTGGGGGCTGTCCCTCTCGCCCGTCCAGATGCGCATGCTGGCGGAATGCCGCCGCTCCGCGCTCCGCGATACCGGTCGGGTGGAGTTCGGGGGCGGCGTACTGAAACAGCTGGTCCGCGCCTTTTGCGCCTCGCCCTATCTGGACCAGGAAAACTACGCGGACACGCTGGCCCAGCTTCAGGCCCTCTTCTACCACTTCAAACAGGAATCGCATGACCGTATCCCAGACGATGAACTCATCGCCGCCATGGCCCAGTGCTTTGACGGCAGGGCCCAAGGCGCGCTGGACGCTCTGGCCGGCCTGACACCGGAGGAACTGTGCGTTCCGGACCGGGAGGCGCGGTGGGAGCCGGCGCCTTGAGCGGCGGCCTGCCGGAGCGCGCCTTTTCTCCGGAAGAGGCGGCCGCGTTGCGCCAGAAACTCTGGCCGCTTCTGGCGCGGCAGGCGGGGCTTTACACCGGCTGCGGCAGTTCTTCCCTGCCGGAGGACACCGCACGGGAATTGCTCTGCTCCCTGTGCTATACGCTGAAGGTCTGGTTTCAGGCGGGCGGGGCTGCGTCCCAGCCGCTGGCAGACGCCGATCTGGAAGCGGGCCTGCGGCAGGGACAGGCCATACTGGAGCAGAAGTGCCGGCAGGCGCGCCGCCTTTGGATGGCCGTGCGCCACTCTGCTCCGGATCTGAAAAACCGCGCGCTGGCCGATACGCTGGACAGCATCGGCGCCTTTTTCCAGCGGTATGATCTTCGCTTTTTCGCCCATTGCATCCCCTGTGATATCGACTACCCGCTCTGCCGTGCCGTCCCGGAAGCGCTGCCGGGCGTGGACTATATCCTCGCTTACCTGGATCGGCTGGGCATGGAGCACGCCCTGCTGCGTCCCTTTGCCCCCTCCCGGGTCCGCCGCCTGCTGGCGGCCGGCTGCCCCGATCCCGTCGGACTGCTGGTCAACCTCTGTGAGCCGGTGCTCGCCAATGCCGTGGGGCTGACCCTGCTGGGGGAGGACCCCAGGGAGCTGGAAATTACACCGCAGCGCCGTACCCGTTTATGCGAATACTTCGAGCCGCTCCCTCCCCACCGGGCCCGCGCCGCCCTCCGGGACGGAGCTGCCCGACTGTGCGCCGGGCTCGGTCTCCCGACTCCGGCGGCGGACTATTTCATGGATACGGCACAGGCTCTCCACCCCCGCATTGAGGCCGCCCTGCCCAATCGCCTGAACGGGGTGTTCCTCTCACTGGCTCCGTAAGCGTCGCAGCGGCCGGAGTAGCGCGGTCTCTTCCGTGACGTATCGCCTCGGGTACGCACGCTTCTCAGTCCTGCGCGCACGTCCTGTCCGCATTCGGCGCCCCTCCACACGCCTGCAGGCGCGAATTCTGCACGGTCCTTTTCGGCAGAGAGAGCCGGCGCCCTCCGGCGCCGGCTCTCCCGGGAGCTGTAATCGGCTCAGTCCAGCCAGTTATCCTTCTCCTCTGCGTAGAGGGCGGGCAGGATGCGGGACAGGTTGGAAAACTCCTTCACGTTGTGGTGCAGCAGGTTGACCATAGCCTGGGCGGGGATCTGAACCCCGTCGGGGATGCACTTGACGGCCTTGCCGTCGATGATCTGCCAGCCGAACCAGAAGCGGGAGCGCAAAATGCTGCCGCCCTCGCAGGGACGCAGGAAATGGGTCATGACTACCGGCACGTCGGGCATGGTATCGTCGCCGATGACCTGTACGTTGGCGCACACCAGTGCGTTGCACACCTCGGTATCCACCTTGGACTCGTCATAGCCCAGCTCCGAGGGCTTGCGGAAGTGGATGCGCAGCAGATCGGCCTTTCCGGTCCCGATATCCTCCCAGATGTTGTGGATGCTGCCCCAGTGGCGCTCCCGCATGGACTTGCTCAGATCCAACGCCTTGGCGGGATCGTCCAGATAGACGTCGTAGTGATCCTCGTTATCCCAGCAGGCGTAACGCAGACGGTGAATGGGATGCCAGGCAAACCACCAGTCGAACATGACGCCGTCCACGCCGGGGAAAAAGGTCTTGTTGGCGATCAGGCCGGTGCCGTCGCTCATCTGGAACCAGCCGAACTCACCGGGAAGGTCGCCGGGCAGGAACAGGTCGTTTCGGTTATCGATGTGCAGGGCGTTGGCCGGATCTCCCGGGCCCGCGTCGATCAGCTTGTGGCGCTCCGGATCCCCGGCAGCACAATCCTGCAGGTAGTACTTGTAGTAGCTGCGCTTCTTATCTTCGTTGTTAGCGGGTACTTTCTTGGCCATTTCGATCACTCCTTTTGATACTGGAACATCGCCGGTCTGTCCGGCGTCTTCTGGTTCCATAAAGCAGCAAAAGTCATGCCAACCCGCACGAATCGGATCAACGCGCCCGAACCGACCGCCTTTCCGTACGCTTAGGCGCTCGGCCCGGCCGCCGCTTCCCCTTTAAATTGTTTAATCGTCTATACATCTGTTTATATCAACTGTATCGATCCAGAATACAGTCTTCAGGTCTCCCGGTCTACCGACTTCATTTGTTTCAGGTTCCCGATTTTTTGACTGCGCCGGGAGAGTTCCTCCAGCACCGCCTCCAGCGGGATGTTCTGCTGGGCCATCATCACCATCAGGTGGTAGATCAGGTCGGAGATCTCCCCCACCGTCTCCTCCTGCCGGCCGTTCTTCGCGGCGATGATAGTCTCGGAGCACTCCTCCCCCACCTTTTTCAGGATCTTATCCAGGCCCTTGTCAAAGAGATAGCAGGTGTATGAGCCCTCCCGGGGCGTACTCTTCCGGCCCAGGACCACCTGGTAGAGCTCCTGCAGTACGCTGTCGTTCATATCGTTTCCTCCCAAATCGTGTTGAAGAAGCAGGAGCGGCTGCCCGTATGGCAGGTGGGACCGTCCGGCTTGCAGAAATAGAGCAGGGTATCCGTATCACAATCGGTCGCCATCCGTTTGACGTGCAGGTAGTGCCCGGAGGTCCCCCCCTTGTTCCACAGCTCCCGGCGGCTGCGGCTCCAAAACCAGGCGGTATGGGTCTTCAGGGTCAGCTCCACCGCCTCCCGGTTGGTAAAGCCCAGCATGAGCACCTCGCCGGTGTCCGCCTCCTGGATGATCACAGGGATCAGATCGGATTTCACAAAGAGCTGGTCCAGATCAAACGCCATGTTCCTTCACCTCACCGGTATGTTTCTGGTCCGCAGAAAATCCTTCACCTGGGGCACGGTCAATGCCCCGAAGTGGAACAGGGAGGCCGCCAGCGCCGCGTCGCAGCCGGTCTCCTCGAAGACCTGGGCGAAATGCGCCAGGCTCCCGCAGCCGCCGGAGGCGATGACCGGGATCCCCACCGCGCGGGTGACCGCCGCCGTCATGGCCAGGTCGAAGCCCGCCTTGGTCCCGTCGGCGTCCATGGAGGTGAGCAGGATCTCCCCGGCGCCCAGTTCCTGCCCCCGGCGGGCCCACGCCACGGCGTCCAGCCCCGTGGGCTTGCGCCCGCCGTGGACCACCACCTCGTACGTGCCGTCCCCACGGCTTCTGGCGTCGATGGCCAGCACCACGCACTGAGAGCCGAACCGCTCCGCGGCCCGGGCGATCAGCGTGGGGTCGTCCACCGCGGCGGAGTTGACGCTGATCTTATCCGCACCCGCCCGCAGCAGCCGCCGGAAGCCCTCCAGGGTGCGGATGCCGCCCCCCACGGTCAGCGGCACGAAAACCTGCTCCGCCGTGCGTTCCACCACGTCGGCCACCGTGTCCCGCGCATCGCTGGTGGCGGTGATATCCAGAAAGACGATCTCATCCGCCCCCTGGTCGGAATAGTACCGGGCCAGCGCTACCGGATCGCCCGCGTCCCGGATGTGGACGAAATTGACCCCTTTCACCACCCGGCCGTCCCGCACGTCCAGGCAGGGAATGATCCGTTTTGCTAACATAACCGTCCCTCCCGATACCGGCCGCTCTGCACAGGGCCGCGCCGCGGCCGCCCTGCCATGACCGGCTTTTCCGCGCCGCCGAAGCCCGGAAGCGTCCCTTTCATGTCTGTGCCCCGGCCGCCGCCACCGCGGCCGCCAGATCGATGGTCCCGGCATAATAAGCCTTGCCGATGATCGCCCCGTACAGGCCCATATCCCGCAGCCGCTTGACATCGTCCAGCTCCGTCACGCCGCCGCTGGCCACCAGATCGCAGGAGACCGCCTTCTGCAGCGCCGCCAACCGGTCAAAGGAGGGACCCGTCAACATTCCATCTGTGGCAATATCTGTAAATATAATCACCTTTACGCCTATACCTTCCATAGACCGGGCGAATTCCAAATAATCCAGCCCGGAGGACTCTACCCATCCGGCGGTCTTGACGATGCCGTCCAGGGCGTCGATCCCAACGGCGATCCGCGCTCCATAACGTTCCACGGCGGCGCGGACGAAAGCCGGATCGCGGACGGCGGCAGAGCCGATGACCATACGGGACACCCCCATGGCGTCGGCCGCCTCCAGGTCGGCCATGGAGCGCATGCCGCCTCCCAGCTCTACCCGCAGGCCGGAACGCTCCGCCACGGCACGGACAATCGCGCCGTTTTTCCGCTCGCCGCTCCTGGCCCCGTCCAGATCCACCATGTGGAGATACCGGGCGCCCGCATCGGCAAAGGCCGCGGCGGTGCGCTGCGGGTCCTCCGCCACCGGATGTACGGTATCAAAATCTCCTTTGTAAAGCCGCACGACCTTACCGTCTTGCAAATCAATGGCCGGTAAAACGATCATCGGTTCAACCCTCCGAAATTCCGCAAAATCTGCAGTCCCGCCTCCCCGCTTTTCTCCGGGTGGAACTGGCAGCCGTACACATTGCCGTGGCTCACCGCCGCCACAAGCGAGGGGCCGTACTCCGTCCGGGCGATCACGTCGGTCTCATGCTCGGCCACGCCGCAAAAACTGTGGACGAAATAGACCCAGGCGCCCTCCTCCAGTCCCCGGAACAGCGGAGAGTGATTCTGGAGGCTCAGGCTGTTCCAGCCGATATGGGGCAGCTTTCGGTCCGTCTTGATCCGCCGGACGCTTCCATGGACCAGACCAAGGCCGCCGCATTCCCGTACCTCTTCCCCCACGTCGAACAAAAGCTGCATGCCCAGACAGATGCCCAAAATGGGCTTTTTCGCCGCCTGACGGACCAGTACCCGGTCCAGGCCCGGTCCGCGCAGGCGTTCCGCCGCGTCGGGAAACGCGCCCACACCCGGCAGAATGATGGCGTCGGCGCGCTCCAGCACAGCCTCATCGCCGGTGATGCAGGTATCCAAGCCGAGGTAGCGCATGGCGTTGGTAACGCTTTTCAGGTTGCCCACGCCGTAATCCACGATAGCGGTATAGCTCATGCCTGTATGCCTCCTTCCAGTTGCTGAAGAAGGACCGTCTTTTCCCGGCGGTCATGGCCCGCCCTCTCATAAAAGGCGCGGGCGTCCGTCTCTTTGGCGCCGGTCAGCGGCATGATCTCGGCGCAATTTGCCTTCCGGGCCAGCCCCCCGGCCGCGGCCAGACAGGCCCAGGCCCAGCCCCTTTCCCGGTGATCCCTGCGGGCGGGCATATGTCCCACCAGACCCCAGGGCCGCAGCCGCCGGGTCAGATCGGGGATCCTCACCAGGGCGCGGAAGGCCCGCAGCGTCCCGTTCTCCGCCGCCATCACAGGACTCCCTTGGTGGAGGTGACGCCGGTGCCGGTGACCGTGACGGCCTCCTTTATCGCCACCCCCAGGGCCTTGAACAGGGCCTCGGTGATGTGGTGGGCGTTGGAGCCGTAGCGGCACTTCATATGTAAGGTCAAGCCGCTGTTGAACGCGAAGGCCCGCATGAACTCCTCGGTGAGGCAGGACTCATAATCGCCCATCCTGGACTGGGGCATCTGCGCATCAAAGACCAGAAACGGCCGGTTGGAAAAGTCCAGGGCCGCGAAGCACAGGGCCTCGTCCATGGGGATGCAGGCGGAGGCGAACCGGCGGATGCCCTTCCGGTCCCCAAGGGCATGGTTCAAAGCCTGGCCCAGGACGATGCCGGTGTCCTCCACCGTGTGGTGGCCGTCCACCTCCAGGTCCCCCGCGGCCTCCAGCTCCAGGCCGAAGCCGGCGTAGAAGGCCAGGGCGGTGAGCATATGATCAAAAAAGCCGATGCCGGTGGATACCCGCACCTCGCCCCCGTCCAGGCAGAGGTTCACGGCGATCTGGGTCTCTTTGGTCTTGCGTTCAATGGAATAGGCCCGGCTGGGGGCCTCTCCCGCCCGGTACACAGGCACTTTCACGGAAATTCCTCCTCGTTCCACAGTTTTATTCAAAGCGTACCCGGATGGAGTTGGCGTGGGCCGTCAGGTGTTCGCTCTCCGCCAGGGTGACGATCTGCCCGGCGATGGGGGCGAGGCTGGCGCGGTCATATTGGATGACGCTCATGGTCTTGAGGAAGCTGTCCACACTCAACGGCGAGAAGAACCGCGCCGTCCCCGAGGTGGGAAGCACGTGGTCAGGGCCCGCCAGGTAGTCCCCCAGAGGCTCCGGCGACCAGGCCCCCAGAAAGACCGCTCCCGCGTTGCGGATGGCGGGCAGCAGGGCGCGCGGGTCCGCAGTCATGATCTCCAGGTGCTCCGGGGCGATCTCATTGGCCAGCTGCGCGGCCTGTTCCAGGTCCCGGCACACGATGGCGCAGCCGAAGTCCCGCAGGGCGCACTCCATGATCTCAGAGCGGCTGAGGTACCCGGTCTGCCGGACGAGCTCGGCGTCCACCGCCTGTGCCAACGCGGCGCTGGTGGTCAGCAGCACGGCGGAGGCCAGCTTGTCGTGCTCCGCCTGGCTCAGCAGGTCGGCGGCCACATCCTTGGGCCGGGCGGTCTCGTCCGCGATGACCAGCACCTCCGAGGGGCCGGCCACCATGTCGATGTCCAGCGTGCCGTAGGCCATACGCTTGGCGGCGGCCACATAGGCGTTGCCCGGTCCCACCAGCTTATCCACCCGGGGAATAAAGCCCGCGCCATAGGTGAGCGCCGCCACCGCCTGGGCGCCGCCCACGGCGATCACCCGGTCCACCCCGGCGATCTTTGCCGCGGCCAGCACGGCGTGGTTCAGATTCCCCGTAGGCGGGGTGACCATCACGATTTCCTCCACCCCGGCCACCTTGGCGGGCACTGCGTTCATCAGCACGGAGGAGGGATAGGCCGCCGTCCCGCCGGGCACATAGACGCCCACCCGCTTCAGCCCCCGTACGATGCGGCCGACCACGCCGCCGTCGGGAGAGCTCCACTCCAGCGTGTGGGAGAGCAGCTTTTCGTTGTAGTCCCGGATGTTGGCCGCGGCGTGCTCCAGGGCCGCGATCAGCGCCCCGGGGCAGGCGGCATAGGCCGCGTCCAGCTCCTCCCGGCGGATCTCCCGCGGCTCGGCGTGGTCAAAGCACAGGGAGTAGTCCCGCACGGCTGAAAACCCGTTTTCCTTTACCGTATTAAAAATCTCAGCGACAGCCGCCTCGATGGCCGCATTGGCCTGCGCCTGCCGGGCGCGCATGGCGGAGATGACCTGCTGCTCCGCCCTGCCGTCCGCCGTTACGATCTGAATCATTTCCGCTTCTCCAATTCCGCCTCACAACGGGCAATAAAATCCTCGATTTCCGTCTGATACAGCTTCATGCTGGCCGTGTTTACGATCAGGCGGGCGCTCACCTGCGCCACGTCCTCGATGGGGGTCAGCCCGTTTTCCCGCAGCGTGGCCCCGGTCTCCACGATATCCACGATAGCATCCGCCAAATCCAGAATGGGGGCCAGCTCCACACTGCCCTCGATCTTGATGATATCCACGTCCATGCCCTTCTTCTCGAAGAAGGCGCGGGCCACATTGGGATATTTGCTGGCGATCCGCCGGGTCTTGTAAGTACCGTAGAAGTCGCTCCCCTCCTTCACCGCCAGGGCAAAGCGGCAGCGGCCAAAGCCCAGGTCCAGCACCTCGTAAAAGGACTTGCCCTGCTCCAGGATGGTGTCCTTGCCCACGATACCCAGGTCGCATACGCCGTGTTCCACGTAGGTGATCACATCGGGGGCCTTGGCCAGCACCGCGTCCAGCGGATAGTTGGGGATGGAATGGATCAGCCGGCGTCCGGGATTTCGAATGGGGGAACCGTCCAGGCCCATGGCCTCGAAGAGCTCCACGCTTTTGTCCTGCAGGCGCCCTTTCGTCAGCGCCAGGCGCAGACGGTTTGTGTTCATGGTCATGGCACATCCACCAGCCTCTCCCCTTGCTGCTCCAGCACCAGCACACGGGCGGCCCCCTTCTCCCTGGCCAGGGCCAGCGTGGCCTCCAGCGTTTCGCAGGGGGAGAGCTCGCAGGTCCCCCCCGCCCGGCCGTCCACCGCCGTCAGCGCCCGGGCGAGCTGGCCCGGCGCAAAGTGGACCAATACCCCCAGCCGGGGCGGCTCCCCCGCGCTCAGGCAGCCTGCCACCGCGTCCACGTCGATGGCAAATCCGGTGGCAGGCGCGTTGCGTCCAAAGGCGGCCACCAGGCCGTCGTACCGGCCGCCGGAGAGAACGGCGTCCCCCGCCCCCTCCACATAGCCCCGGAAGACCACGCCGGTATAATAGTCGATCTGGTGGACCAGACCCAGGTCAAAGCGGAGGAAGTCTCCGTATCCGGCGGCTTCCAGTTCCCGGTACAGGTCGTGCAGGTAGGTCAGCGCCTCGTTTTTCCCCGCGAGACGCTGCGCTTCCTCCAGCACCTCCACCCCGCCGAACAGGCGGGAAAGCCTCGCCAGCGCGGCACAGGCGCTCCGGTCGGCATAGGGCTCCAGCAGGTCTCCCAATGCGGCAAAATTCTTTCCCTCAATGAGCGCGCGCATTTTTTCCACGGTCTCCCCATCCATCTCCATACCGGCGGCCAGGGATTTGAAAAATCCGGCATGGCCCAGCTCAATGTGAAAGCGCTCCAGCCCGCAGGAGCGCAGGGCGTCTACCGCCAGGGCCACGACCTCCAGGTCTGCCTTGGCGCCGGCGGCGCCGATCAGCTCCACGCCGCACTGGGCGATCTCTCCGCTGCTGCCCCGGTGCTCCGCCCCGGAGCGGAAGACCGTTTCATCGTAATAAAGCCGCTGGGGCAAGGGCAGGGTCTTCAGCTTGGTGGCCGCCACCCGCGCGATGGGCGTGGTGCAATCCGGCCGCATCACCAGTATCCTGCCGCTGCGGTCGACGATCTTCAGCATAGCCTCCTGGGGCATGGGATTGCCCGACTGGAGGAACAGGTCATAAAACTCCACCTCGGGGGTGGAGACCTCCGCATAGCTCCGGCGGCGAAAGAGGGCGGTCAGGGCATTTTGCACCCGCCGCCGGTCCCTGCACTCGGCAAACAGCCGGTCCCGGGTCCCTTCGGGGGTATTGATGGTATACTTCACAGGGCATCTCCCCTTTTACTTTAACGCGTTACCACGCTAATATACTATATTTCCTGCCGCTTGTCAAGCGATTGCCGTCCTTTTGCGGCAAGGCCGAATAAACTTCCGTCCCTCCGGCGCAGGAGCGCCGCCTTGCCGCCGTCCCGCTGCTTTTGTCAGCGGAAGGGCACGGGGGGCGTTTGCCCCCCGTGCCCTTCCGCTGACGCTTTCCGGCAGCATGGCACATTTCGCCGTCCCCGGCAAGCCCGTCCGACATCCGGTATGGCCCGCAAACGCCTCCGGCGTTTGCGGGGACCTGTTTTCCTTCCCCTGCCGGGCGAGCGGAATCCGCCCCACAGCAGGGTTTTGCCGTGCAAAACCCTTGGACGCCGCCGGCGCGGCGAAGGACGGCATGCCGCCCGTCAAAACAGCGTAATCTGGCTGGTATCCGGCATG
>CDZT01020619.1_pt1 | contig 36125 bp, 39 predicted proteins | sample 557531 | NCBI WGS metagenome assembly CDZT01 (sample SAMEA3182066, study PRJEB8094) | gut metagenome | biome: human; feature: gut; material: Stool; isolation source: human stools | place: Canada | collected 2013-03-05
TGGTAGAGCAACTGACTCTTAATCAGTGGGTCCCCGGTTCGAGTCCGTGAAGGCGCACCATGGCCCGTTGGTCAAGTGGTTAAGACAGCGGCCTCTCACGCCGTTAACATCGGTTCGAATCCGGTACGGGTCACCACTTAAAAAGTGTCTTGACAAAAGGCGCGAAGGACAATATAATATAGTTTGTTTTCGAGCAGTGCTCGATGACATATAGTTGGTGCTGATTAGGATGAGGGTCCACCCGTTCCCATTCCGAACACGGTAGTTAAGCTCATTTCTGTCCACAATACTTGGCTGGCAACGGCCTGGGAAGATAGATAGCGCCAACACTAAGCGACGGTCTTTTGACCGTCGCTTTTTTGTTGTGTGGATTTCGTGGAGCGCTGTGAGCTTTGTCAAAATACGGTTTAGCACATAGTTGTATATTTTTGTCTTAAGTTGTCATCTGCGTTTTGCAGAAATTGCCTGTCTGCAACGTGACGGATCATTTGCAGCGCTGAAGGACTTTAATGATCAGTGCATTGAAAATCAGGCAGCGGAAATTTAACTTTGGACAGATACCAGAAAATGAGGACGCCTGTCGAAAAGCTCTGACCTTCACCCCTTCTCCTAGCTTGAAAAGTGTACAGGCTATTCTGAAGTCTGAGCAGGATCTGCTTCAGACGGAAGATGTGGATCCAGAACCTGTGCCTCAGAAGGCCCACAGGTTTACCCGTGGTGCTGAGTACTACAGAAGGGGGAAGAAATAATGTTCAGTAACGAAACGATTCGTAAGCTCAGAGAGATCCACATGGGCGTCATGGCAGAGCAGCTTTCTGCCCAGCTGGAAGACCCACAGTTCCGGAATGTGCCCTTCGAGGATCGACTCGCCATGCTGGTGGATGCCGAATGGAGTGCGCGGAAAAGCAACCGGCTCACTGGCCTGATCAAGAAGGCCGGCTATGCAGATACACAGGCCAGCGTGGAGAATATCGAGTATATTGCCGAACGGCATCTGGACCGGGAGCAGATCCTCCGCTTGGCATCCTGTTCGTACATTCAGGAGGCACGAAATGTGATCATCCTGGGCGCTACCGGTGCTGGAAAGACATTCCTGGCCTGTTCCCTGGGTGTGGCGGCCAACCGGAACTTCTGCGCCGCTCGGTATCTCCGGCTGCCGAATCTTCTGGTAGAGATCGCTGTAGTCCGGAGGGATGGGACCTATCGGGAATATATGAAGCAGCTGAAAAAGGTGAAGCTGCTCATTCTGGACGAGTGGCTGCTGTACCCGCTGAAGGAGGCAGAAGCCCGGGATGTACTGGAGCTGGTGGAAGCTCGGAACAAGGTGGCGTCCACCATCTTCTGCTCCCAGTACGACACCAGTGAGTGGCATAAAAATCTGTATGATCCAACTCTGGCGGACGCGATTTGCGACCGGATCATCTACAACGCGTACACGGTTCAGATCGAGGACGAGTCAATGCGCAAGCGCATGGGTATGACAGAGTAATTTCCCCGGCGGCCGGGTGCACCATGTGCCCGGCCGCTGTGCACCATTTGGGCGGTGTCCGTGGACCGACGTGGTGGTGCATGCACCACGGCCTCGGTGTAGGACCAGCGGAAAGGGTGTCCGTTTTCAGCGGTCAGGGTGTCGGACGGCTAACGGTCAGGGTGTAGTTTTCGGCCGGCATATTCACCTCTGGCCCGAAAACTGGGGGGAATACCTCCGGCAAGTGAATTTCATCGAGAAATTTGCTTGTTTTTGCTCACTTGCAAAAGTAAATGCAAGTTTGTAAGAAGTAAATGCAACAGCAAAGTTCAAAAACTTCGATTCACTCTTACAAATATGGGGAAATTCTCTTTTCAATGGCGTAGAATGTGTTAAAATCAATAGCATAAGGCAAGAAATCGGGAAAAAGGCAAAAAACTCCCAGAGGTCCGATTGCCGCTTACTTTTTTGTAAAGGTAAATCGCACCCCTGAAAGTTCTCTGTTTGACATCTGAAATGCTGAGGGTTACTTCTTCAGCAGCTTCGGAGACAGAACAATGTCGTTTGCCTCGATTTCGCGGATATTGAGCTTCGGCAAAATATCATCCCCGTAGATGAAGTTGAACAGTTGGTATGCAGACCGACTGTTCAGCTTTCCTCTTTTATACGAGTTGATATGAGAAAGCATCAGGTCAATATCCTCCTGCTGAAGGTCATCAAAAGATTTGCCCTTCGGCAAAACACGCCGAACCAGTTCGTGGGCTACTTCGATGCCGCCTTTTTGATAAGGGGCACTGGGATTGCAATAGAAAACAAGACTGCGAAGCTCATCGTTTTCATCCTGTTCGATGGGGACCGGATTGCTGAACTCACTGCCACGGTCAGTCAAAATGACAGGAAAGAGTCTACAATAGGTTTCCCGTCCAAACATGGCATAGAGGTCGTTGAATACATCCAAAACAGAACGGGCGGTATTGTGGTCACGCAGGAAAGCAAGAAGCAGATTGGTGTTCTGGGAAAACATAGTCAAAAGGACTTTCCCACTCTTGTTTCCAATGACAGAGTCCATCTGAACGACAGGAACATCCGGGTTATCCGCAATGAAGCGCATAAAATCTTCGTAAGTGCGGCCTTCATAGCAGTGTCTGTCGATTTTCAGCTTTGGAGTGCTCCGCCTCGGACGCATCCTGATGATGCGTGGACAGTCCATCTTATCAGCGTCAAAAAGGCCAGCGTTCAAATAGTTATAGGCAGTCTTTTCGCTGACCATCAATTCATCCGCATTGCTCATAAAGACATAACAACTATCAAATTGAGCAGAAAATTGCAGAGAAAGACCGTTTGGAGGCGATGCGCTCCCGTCATGAGACAGGAAAGACCGAGGCGGAAATCGAAGAAGAATTTGAACAGAAAAAGCAGGACTTGCAAGCCAATTTGCAGGACCAGCTTTCCAATACCGTAAAGACTTTCATTGAAACATCTACGCAGGATGTTGTTGAGACGGTTGAGAAGAAAATCAAGGAATGGGAAAAGCGGGTTAGAAGATTCCGTCAGGGACCACCTGAGAGGCTTCTCCCGCACGATACCGTCATTTCTGATGGCCTATGGCAATGATACCGTTACGCTGGCAACCTTCGATGCCGTTATCCCGAATTCTGTGTTCCTTGAGGTGACAAGCATTACCCTCGACCAGTTCCGTTTCCTTCGTGACGGCGGTAAGTACAAGGACGCTGAGACAGGGGAGGAAAAGGAGTTTGCGGGCAATCTCTTTGACCCGGTCGTATTCGATGACTCTGTGAAGGAATTCCTTCGGCTCAAGAAAAAGTTGTCGGATTATTTCGATGAAAAGAGTATCGAGGACATCTTCGATTATATCCCGCCGCAGAAGACCAACCAAATCTTCACCCCGAAGACAATGGTCAAGAAGATGGTGGATATGCTTGAAACTGAGAATCCCGGCTGTTTCGATGACCCGGATAAAACCTTTATCGACCTCTATATGAAGTCGGGCCTGTACATCACGGAAATCGTCAAGCGCCTGTATCAGAGTGAGCGAATGAAGGAACAGTTCCCTGACCCGAAAGAACGCCTTCGCCATATTTTTGAGAAACAGGTCTATGGATTGGCTCCAACAGAAATCATCTATCATATTGCGTTATCCTATATCCTCGGCTTTAATGAAGGTATGGAGGACATCAAGCATAATTTCCGGCAGCTTGATGCCCTGCCCTACGCAAAGGAAGGGACGCTCCAAGAAAAATTGGACGAGCTGTTCGGATAAAAACGAGAACTCCAGAATCAAATTTAGATTCTGGAGTTCTTATTTTTCAGTGTGTGATGAAACCTACACCTGCGTTTGTACGAGTAAATGCAACACTGAGATTTGTAAGACTAAATGCAATGGTGGGGTTGCATTTACTTTTGCAAACGAATTTTGCTTGTTTTTCTTAGGAAAAACCGTTGACAAATTGACTGCGCACAGATATAATAATAGAGCCGCTTTGAATGGGTTATAAGTATTTCTTCGGAAATCGCCCCCGACAGCGAGCCCGTAAATGAAGGAGTTGAAAAGAATGAACGCAATTATCGTGACTGGCGGCAAGCAGTACAAGGTGTCCGAGGGTGATGTGATCTACATCGAGAAGCTGGACAACGAGGCTGGCGATACCGTAAAGTTCGAGCAGGTCCTGGCTATCATCGATGGTGAGAAGGCTACGTTCGGCGCTCCCGTTGTGGAGGGTGCTTCCGTGGAGGCCAAGATCGTGAAGAACGGCAAGGGCAAGAAGATCCGCATCTTCAAGTACAATCCCAAGAAGGGTTACCGGAAACGTCAGGGCCATCGTCAGCCTTACACCAAGGTTGAGATCGGCAAGATCTCTGTCTGAGCATGACGACGATCACCTTCCGCAGTCAGGGCAGCCGGATCACAGGCTTTGACGTACAGGGTCACAGCGGTTACGCTGAGGCCGGTGCGGACATTGTCTGCGCGGCGATCACCAGCGCCGTTCGTCTCGTGGAGACCACGGTGAACGATGTGCTGGGTCTGGCGGCATCCGTGAAGGTGCGGGAAAGTGACGCATCCATCTCCCTCCGTCTGCCGGGAAGCCTCGGCCAGACAGCGGAGAGCACCTGTCAGGCACTTCTGACGGGCATGATGGTCTACTTTGCTCAGCTCCACGACGAGTATCCCGAACATATCGAAGTTCTGGAGGATGAATAATTCTCCCTGAAATCTACAGAAAGGATGGTCCTTTATTATGATGATGATCGGTTTGCAGTTCTTCGCCCACAAGAAGGGCGGCGGCTCCACCAAGAACGGTCGTGACTCCAACTCCAAGCGTCTGGGCGCCAAGCGCGCGGACGGCCAGTTCGTCAAGGCCGGCAACATTCTGGTGCGTCAGCGCGGCACCAAGATCCATCCCGGCACCAACGTGGGCATCGGCACTGACGATACCCTGTTTGCCAAGGTGGACGGCACCCTGCGCTTTGAGCGTCTGGGCAAGGATCGGAAGCAGGCTTCCGTCTACGCCGCTGAATAATCCGCATTTTAAAAGCTCCGGTCGAAAGACCGGAGCTTTTGCCATTTCCAACAACATATACCTACTCAAACAATAGGATTTATAAGGATCATCTCTTGAAATACCGATTATGACTGTGCTACAATAACACGGAAAAACGATTGTGAGGGAAACAATGTTTACCGGATTTACTGATGCCACTGTGGACTTCCTGTGGGGCATCCGCTTCAATAACGAGCGCCTCTGGTTTGAAGCCCACAAGGAGACTTATTTAAGCGAGCTTTACCGCCCCATGAAGGACTTGGGGGCGGAGATCTATGAATTTCTGTCCGAACGGCGGCCGGATGACCCCATGGTGTGCCGTGTCTCCCGGATCTACCGGGACGCCCGACGGCTCCACGGCCGGGGACCCTATAAGGACCACCTTTGGTTCTGCGTGGAACGCCCCTCCGAGGATTGGACCACCCGGCCGACCTTCTGGTTTGAGTTGGGGCCGGATTACTGGGGCTACGGTATGGGCTGTTGGATGGCCCGGCCCATGGACATGGCCAAGCTGCGCTCGCGGATTGTCCGGGACCCGAAGCCCATGGAAAAGCTGACGAAGGCGCTGCGTGGCCAGACGGAATTTACTCTGGGCGGCGATACCTACAAGCGTCCCAAGGCAGGTGCGCCGTCGGAGCTGCTGGCACCGTGGTTCCAGATGAAAACCATCAGCATCACCCATGAGGAGAAACTGACGGAGGAACTGTTCAGCCGGGATGTGGTGGACCGGATCAAAACCGGCTACGCATTTCTGCTGCCCTATTACGACTATTTTCTGACACTGCCCTCCGACCCGGAGCCGGAGACACTGAAATAAGTAAAACAAAGGAGCGATCCCTATGAAAGCCTGTCCTGCAAGAGAAGAAGCTCTGGCTCTGCTGAAAAAGTACAACAGCGAGCCGTTCCACATTCAGCACGCCCTGACGGTAGAGGGCGTCATGCGCTGGTATGCCAACGAGCTTGGCTATGGCGCAGATGCCGATTTCTGGGCCACCGTGGGCCTGCTTCACGATGTGGATTTTGAAAAGTGGCCGGAGCAGCACTGCGTCAAGGCCCCGGAGCTTTTGCAGGAGATCGGCTGTTCTGAGGAACTGATCCACGCGGTCTGCTCCCACGGCTACGGCATCTGCTGCGATGTGGAGCCTGTGGAGGAAATGGAAAAGGTCCTCTTTGCCGCCGACGAACTGACGGGCCTCATTGGGGCCGCGGCCCGGATGCGGCCCAGCAAGTCCGTGCAGGATATGGAAGTCAGCTCCCTGAAGAAAAAGTACAAGGACAAGAAGTTTGCCGCCGGCTGCTCCCGGGATGTCATCAATACCGGCGCGGAGCGACTGGGCTGGCCTATTGAGGAACTGATGGAAAAGACCATTTTGGCTATGCGCTCCTGCGAGGATGCCGTGAACGAGGCTGTGTCGGCCCTGTAAAAAGATTTCTATATGATCGAACCCCACCTCCAGCGGACTGTCCATCGGAGGTGGGGTTTTGTCAGATGAAAAGAGAATCAGCGGAACACGTTGAAATAAAGATACGCGCCGGTGACGATGACCAGCCAGAGGCAGGTGAACAGAGGTACAATGACCCGGAAGGAGCGGTGCTGGGTCTTGTGGCGAAAGACCTCCATGCCCAGCCATGCGCCGATACCGCCGCCTACGATGGCCAGCAGCAGGAGATTTCTCTCCGGCAGGCGGGGGACCTTCTCGTGGCGGGCCTTCAGCTTAGCCAAAAGCTTGTCCAAGCCATAGGCCAGAAACGCCGCAGCATTGATGATCAGGAGCCACAGCCAGAGGAATCCCCATTTGGTGCCGAGGATCGTAAAAATAAAACCATTTTTCGCCGTGGGTTCCACCACGGTCTTGGCAAGACGCATCATGGTCATCGTTCATTACCTGCTTTTCTATGATTTGGGAGGCTTACTCCCTGCTTTGTGTTTGCAGTTGAAAAAAGGACTGGCCGGGAATTTCCCGGCCAGTCCATTTTAGCAGAGTTTTCAGTTCTTGGCAAGAGCTACCAGTTCTCCGGCGGTCTTGGCAGCCAGTCTGGCGTTGTTGTACACCAACTGGATGTTGGAAGCCAGAGAATCGCCGCCGGTGATGTCCTTGATCTTGGCCAGCAGGAAGGGAGTGGTCTCCTTGCCGTGGATGCCCAGCCGGTTGGCCTCGGCCACAGCCTCGTCGATGGCCTTGTTGATGACCTCGTGATCCATGGAGTATTCCTCGGGGATGGGATTGGTCACCAGCATACCGCCTCCCAGACCCATGTCCTGCTTCACATAGAAGGCCTTGGCCAGCTCAGCGGGAGTGTCGATGCGGTAGTCCACCTTGAAGCCGGACTTCCGGGTGTAGAAAGCAGGCAGTTCCTCGGTGCCGTAGCCGATGACGGGCACGCCGTGGGTCTCCAGATATTCCAGCGTCAGGCCCAGATCCAGAATGGACTTGGCACCGGCGCAGACCACCATGACGGGGGTGTGGGCCAGTTCCTCCAGATCGGCGGAGATGTCGAAGGTCTGCTGAGCACCCCGGTGGACACCGCCGATACCGCCGGTGGCGAACACCTGAATGCCGGCCATGTGAGCGATGATCATGGTGGTGGTAACGGTGGTGGCACCGTCCCGGCCCTCGGCCACCAGAATGGGCAGGTCACGGCGGCTGGCCTTGGTGACGGCCGCGCCGGTCTTGCCCAGATAGTCGATCTCGGCCTCGGACAGACCGGCCTTCAGGCGGCCGCCGATGACGGCGATGGTGGCGGGCACCGCGCCGTTCTCGCGGATGATCTTCTCCACGTTCAGGGCAGTCTCCACGTTCTGGGGATAGGGCATACCGTGAGAGATGATGGTGGATTCCAGAGCCACCACGGGACGGCCCTCCTCCAGGGCCTTCTGCACTTCGGGAGCGATGTCCAGATATTTGTTCAGCGTCATGTTGAATTCCTCCATAAGATTGAAATTTGAATGTTGTTTTATTTGGAAAAAGCGGCACGCTGCCGCAGGGCGTCCTCGCTCATGGCGGGATTGATGGTCTCAGCGGACTCCATGGCGATGACGGAGGCGGCCAGCCCCGCCTTCGCCGTGTCCGTCAGGTCCGTGCCCTGTAAATAGGCCCATGTGATGGCGGCCATGAAAGCGTCGCCGCAGCCGGTGGTGTTCACCATAGCTCCCGGCAGAGGGGGAAGCTGCACCTGATGCCCGGATCGGTCGGCGGCAAAGACGCCGTCGGAACCCAGAGAGATAAAGACCCGGTGAAGACCGGTGTCCAGCAGCGTCTCCGCTGCTTTTCGGAGGCTGGCATCGTTAGTGATCTTCACGCCGGAGAGCAGCTCTGCTTCGATACGGTTGGGCTTCAGGGTGTGTAGCTTGCTTAGCACCGGCTTCAGCTTCACCGCCTTGGCGGTGGATACCGGGTCGGCAAACAGGGGCGCGGTGCAGTGGTCCGCCAAATATTGAATGCTCTCGGCGGGCAGGTTGGTGTCCAGTACCACCGCCTGGCTGGCGTTCAGCAGGGTCAGCCGCTGGGAGAGCATCTGGGGGGTCATGTGCTTGTAGATCTCCATATCGCTGACGGCCAGGGCCATGTCGCCCTTTTCGTCGGTGATGAAGAGGTAGGTGGAGGTGCGGCCCTCCGGGATCACCGGGGACTGGGAAATGTCAATGCCTAGTTCCCCGCAGCTTGCGGCGATCTTCTGAGCATTGATATCGTCACCGAATACCGTCACCATCCGGACGTCCATGCCCAACAGGGCCATGTTGTGAGCAATATTCCGCCCCACGCCCCCCAGACTCATCCGCACCACGCCGGGATTGGAGTCCCGCATGACGGGAACCTCACCGGGCCAGCCGCCGATGTCCATATTCACGCCGCCCACCACGGTGACGTAGGGGGCCGTGTGGACGATATAGCCCTTGCCGGTGATGTAGCCCTTTTTCATCAGGTTGGAGATGTGCACCGCCACGGAGGACCGGGTGATCCCCGCCTTGTCTGCCAACTCCTGCTGGGAGATCAGGGGGTTCTCTTCGATCCAGTTCAAAAGCTGCCGCTCCCGCTGGGTCATGGTTGTCCCTCCTTTGTAAGCAAAAATTTAGACTTCTAATCTAATGCTTATTTTACGCGGCGAAAGCAAAATGTCAAGCACAAATTTCAGAAAAATAATTATTTCAGGAAAAATTTGCAAAACCGGGAACAAAATCACCGTTTGTGCCGACAAAGAAGTAGAAATGAAAAAGGAGGCGGTTTTCATGAAGCGACTGTTTGCGGCGATTTTGTGCCTGTGCCTGTTAGCGGGCTGCGGGCGGACAGACAGCACCGGCAATACCTGCCGGGCGGAGGACGAGCCTACGGTCGGGGCCGAAAAGGCGGAACCGATCGGGGAGAGCTTCCGGATCATTCAGGAAAAACCGGACTGGCTCCTGCTGGCCAAGGAGGAGGGAGGTTCGGCGGAGGTGTATACCCTCTCCCTGCGCGATGTAGAGCTGACACTGGACGGCGAAGCCTTCGAACGGAACGAGCCGGGGGCCTATCAGCGCTTTCCTGACGGGACCCTGACCGGCGCGCTGGTGGAGGTCGCCTACGATCTGGTACTGGAGACCTACCCCGGCCAGCTGGCGGAGGTCACGGCGGTGAATATCCGCTCTGACGGCTTTGACGACCGCTGTGCCCTGTACCTCCGGGTGCTGAATGACCTGTGGGCCGTGGATGAGGGACTGAACAGCGACATTACCATGCTTTCTGTGGACCTGTCCCAAACCGGCCTGTCCGATAGCGAGCAGGCGGCGGTAGCGTGGGTATTCGGCGGGATGCACGATATTTCCGAGACCATGACCATGAGCTACGAGGAATTGGCGGCGGAGGGGTATCTCTCCGACACGGCCCCGGAGGTCGACGGGATCCCCCACTGGAAGGACGGTTGCCTGTTCACCATTACGGAGCAGAACGGGCAGGACAGCATCCATGTGGAACAGGACAGCAAAAATATTACCGGCGCAGACCCGCTGCCCCGTACAGAAGAGAAAAGCGGCGCTGCTTGCCAACTGCCTCCGGCGGAGGCCGGACAAGGGCAGTCCGACTTCTGTCCGGTAAAAACGGAGAGCGGCGAACCGGACGCTTTGCAGAACAACGTGACCTTTGATGCCCAGAAGTGGCGCTCTGCGCTGGGGGCCTACTTCTTCACTGACTGCACCGCCAGCCGGGATGCACAGGGACATTGGGGAGATTACACCGTAGGCGCCGCGGCAATCTCCTGAATAGCGGATGACAGGTGCATGAACAGCCCCGGAGATGATTCCATCTCCGGGGCTGTGTTCACGTACTCGCGGCGCAAATCGTGAACGGCCTGTAAAATCTCTTGAAATCAGGCAGAGGGACTACCATTTTTGAGGAAGATGTGGTATTGTATCCTTGTATTGATATGTGTATTGAAAGGGGGCGGAACCGTGAGAAGAAAGCGGCGGATCATGTCAGGACTGCTGGCGCTGTGCATCGCGCTGTCGGTGCTGCCTCTTTCTGCCTGTACCGCGCCGAAGCTGACATTGGACCCGGAGGAGCTATACGCTCTGCCGGAGCTGCCGGAGCGGTATACCGCACTGAACAAGCAGCTCAGCGCTATCCAGGAAAGCGGCGCGGAATATGCCGCCCCGGTGTCCGGCAGCAATATCCAGCCGGTGCAGATGATGGATCTGGACGGCGATGGCCGGGAGGAGGCACTGGCCTTCTTCCGCCAGAGCGATGGGGAAAAGCCCCTGAAGATCCATATATTTACGGCGGATGATGACAACAGCTACCGGCAGGCGGCGGTCATTGAGGGCAGTGGTCTGGCGATTTACAGCGTGGATTACAGCGATATTGACGGCGACGGCCGTATGGAGATCATCGTGGGCTGGCGGGTCAGCATGGATCTGCAGGCGCTGGCGGTCTACTCCTTGGAGCCGGACGGCGCACGGGAGCTGATGCGGACCAATTATGTGAAATACGCCGTGGCGGACCTGAATAAAGACGGCAAACGGGAACTGACGGTGCTACGGGCCAATCAGGACGGTGAGGGCGTTGCAGACTGCTATGTGTCGAAAAACGGCGCGCTGACGCTGCGGTCCAGTGTTCTGGTGTCCATGACCATGGCGGAGCTGAGCCAGCAGGGAAAGGTCACGGTAGGCGTACTGCGCTCCAATGACCCGGCTCTGTTCATCACCGGCGTTGCGGACGGCGCCCGGGCTATTACGGATGTGCTGGCCCTTCGGGGCGGAGAACTGACAAATCTGGTGCTTTCCGCCATTACCGGCGTTTCCGGAGAGGTGTCCCGGTTCTGTTCCGTGTATCCCATGGACATCAACGGCGACGGCGTTACAGAGGTGCCCCGCACGGTGACGCTGCAGGGCGAGGACGCAGACCACGCCGTTTCTCAGCGGGTGGACTGGATCAGCTATGACGCTTCCGGTACCGCGTCCCGGGTCCTGTCCACCTATCACGATGTTGCCGACGGCTGGTATCTCCAGCTGCCGGAGGGCTGGCCGGAGCGGGTCTGGGTCGGCCGGTCCACATCGCCGGATGAGATCGGCATTACATTCTATACCGACAGCAGCCGGGAGGAATCCTATGTTCCGGTGCTGCGGATCACGGCCCTCAGCGGCTCCGAACGGGAGCGGCTGGCGGTGCGGACGGGACGGTTCATCCTGGGCCGGAATGACGGCGTCATCTATGTGGGCGAGTTGCTGAAGGGCAATCAGGATTGGAAGTACAGCGTTACAGAGGACGAGGTGCGGGCCTCCTTCAGCCTGATCGGCACGGAATGGTCCGCAGGGGACAACTGATGGATATGGAGGAGCTTTCGTGAAGAAAATTCTGGTTTTGGAGGATGAAGCCAGCATCCGCAGTTTCATCGTCATCAATCTCCGCCGGGCGGGCTACGATGTGATCGAGGCTGAGACCGGCGAGGAGGCATTGGAACGGCTCCGGGCCAACCCGGATACCAAGGTGGCTCTTTTGGACATCATGCTGCCGGGGATCGACGGCTTTGAGGTCTGCCGCCGCATCCGGGCCACCAATACGAAAATCGGCATCATCATGCTGACGGCCCGGTCTCAGGAGATGGACAAGGTGACGGGACTGATGACCGGCGCCGACGATTATGTGACCAAGCCCTTTTCTCCGGCGGAGCTGACCGCCCGGGTGGACGCGCTGTTCCGCCGGGCTGGCGGGGAGGAAGTGGTCCAGAGCGGTGAGATCAGCCAGCCGCCCTTTTTACTGAATACCCGCAACCGGACGTTGGAAAAAAACGGCCAGCGAGTGAAGCTGACGCAGGTGGAGTATGCCATCATGCGGGTGTTTATGGAAAATCCCGGCAAGGCACTGTCTCGTGAGGAGATCTTAGACCGGGTCTGGGGGCGGGACTACTTCGGAGAGCTGAAGATCGTGGACGTGAATATCCGCCGCCTCCGCTTAAAAATCGAGGACAATGTGCAGAATCCCACATTTATCACAACCGTCTGGGGTTATGGTTACAAATGGGACGCGTGAAACGAATAGACTGACGGCACATTGTCCGGGGCCCCGCACGGCGGGGCGCGCCGTTAGGCGCGTACAAGGGTTTTGGCGGAGCCAAAACTTTGGCGCAAGGCGGAATTCATTTCCGCCGCGCAAGTAAGATGGAAGGGTTCCCATTTCGCCCCGCAAAATGGGAAAGCAATGTGCAGAATCCGACTTTCATCACAACCGTCTGGGGTTATGGTTACAAATGGGATGCGTGAAGCGAGTAAGCTGGCGGCACATTGTCCGGGGCCCCGCACGGCGGGGTGCGCCGTCAGGCGCGTACATGGGTTTTGGCGGTGCCAAAACCTTGGCGCAAGGCGGAATTCATTTCCGCCGCGCAAGTAAGATGAAAGGACTCCCATTTTGCGGAGCAAAATGGGAAAAGAAAGGGTGAGATGCTTCGTGCCGGAGGGAAGTCAAAAACGAAAAGCCACGCGGGTGCGGAGCCTCCGCCAACGTTGGATCGTCAACTCTGTGGTGCCCATCTTCGTGCTGCTGGCGCTAATCGTGGGCGGCGTATCTCTGGGCATTTCCAATTACTATTATAAGGGAATGCTGGACGGTCTGGAACGGCAGGCCCGGGCGCAGTCCGGCGCCTTTGTGGACTATTTCATGGATCAGGGGTTCGCCAACTATTTGCAGCGGGCCAATCAGGCTATTTCCGACTATGCGGACAAGGAACGGGTAGAAATGCAGTTCCTGTCCAGCGTCGGCCGTATTCAGGCGTCCTCCACATCTAATCTGACGGTAGGCACCCGCCCCGGAACGGAGGATATTTCCAGAGCAGTGGAGACCAACCGTATCAGCTATTTCCGGGGCGCGGACCCCAAGACGGGAGAACAGATCTTAGCAGTGTCCCACCCTCTGACGGTGAACGGCAAGGTGGTAGGCGTTCTGCGATTCGTCACCTCTCTGCGGCAGGTCAACGTCCAGGTGTGGATGACGGTGCTGGCAGTGGTGCTGGTGGCTTTGCTATGCCTGCTGTTGGTGTTAAGCTCCAACCTAATCTTCATCAACAATGTGGTGGAGCCGGTGGCGGTGGTATCTGACGCTGCCAAGCGGATCTCTCAGGGAAGCTACGGCTTCACGCTGGAAAACAAGTATACCGGCGAGCTGGGCGAGCTGGTGGATAATATCAACGATATGTCCATGAAGATCGGCCAGAACGAGAAAATGAAAACGGAATTTATCTCGTCGGTGTCCCATGAGCTGCGAACGCCGCTCACAGCCATCAGCGGCTGGGGCGAGACGCTGCTGGCGGACCGGGAGCGGGATCAGATCCAGCTCCACCGGGGCCTGCGGATCATCCTCAACGAGTCCCGACGGCTCTCGACCATGGTGGAGGAGCTGCTGGAATTTTCCAAGATGGAGGATGGCCGCTTTACGCTGCAGCTGGAAGAAATGGATCTTCAGGCAGAGTTTGAGGACGCCATTTTTACCTACCGGGAGCTGTTCCGGCAGGAGGGCATTGAGCTGCGCTACGAACCGGGAGAGGAGATCCTGCCGTCCATCAGCGGTGACCCGGAGCGGCTGAAGCAGGTGTTCTGCAACGTACTGGATAACGCTGCCAAGCACGGCGGCACAGGCCGGCGCATCGATGCCTCCCTGACCCGGGAGGGAACGGTGCAGGTGGTTCGGGTCCGGGATTACGGTCCCGGCGTTCCGGCGGCAGAATTGCCCTATGTGAAGCAGAAATTCTATAAGGGCTCCTCCAAGGCCCGGGGCAGCGGCATCGGTCTGGCCGTGTGCGACGAGATCGTGCGGCTCCACGGCGGCACCTTCGACATTGCCAATGCCGAGGGCGGCGGCGCGGTGGTGACCATCTGCATCCCGGAAAAAGAATGAATAGAACAAATGTTTGATTTTCGAACAACAGTGTGATATACTGAAACAGCGAAACAGAAAGGAACCTTATCTATGGCGGAACATTCCAGCGGTGCCTTCCGCACCAGTATCGGCGGACAGGCGCTGATCGAAGGCATTTTAATGCGCGGGCCTGAAAAGCAGGCCATCGTGGTCCGGGACAAAGACGGTCAATTGGTGGAAAAGGTGGAGGAACTGAAGCTCATCAAGGACCGTTACCCCATTTTGGGCGTCCCTCTGATCCGGGGAACCGTAAATTTTCTGGCGGCGATGGTCAGCGGCGTGAAGGCCCTGATGTACTCTGCGGACTTTTACCCGGAGGAGGAAGAGAGCCAGCCCTCCAAATTTGAACAGTGGTTGGAAAAGCACCTCAGCAGCGAAAAGCTGGAAAAGGCTGTCGTGGGTCTGGCCGTGCTGCTGGGCGTGGGAATGTCCATTTTCCTCTTTCTGGTGCTGCCGACGCTGCTTACCGGCGGGATCCTTCACTTTTTCCCCGGCTTTCCCCTGTGGGGCCGGAACGTGGTGGAGGGCCTTTTGAAAATCGCGATCTTTCTGGCGTATCTGATCCTCTGCTCCAAGCAGAAGGACATTTACAGGGTGTTCCAGTATCACGGAGCGGAGCATAAAACCATTTTCTGCTACGAGGCGGGCCTGCCGCTGACGGTGGAAAACGTCCGCATCCAGCCCCGGCACCATCCCCGCTGCGGAACGAGCTTTCTATTTGTGGTGATCTTCGTGTCCATTCTGGTTTCCAGCGTGGTGTTCGGCATCTGGCCCATCACCAACGCGGGATTGCGGACGCTGGTGCATCTGCTCCTACTGCCGTTGGTAGTGGGCATCACCTATGAGTTCAACCGCTGGGTGGGCCGCCATGTGCAGGACAGCAAGCTGGCCCAATTCCTGACGGCCCCTGGCCTGTGGATGCAGAATTTTACCACCAACGAGCCGGATGACAGCATGATTGAGTGTGCCATCCGTTCTCTGGAACTGGTTCTGCCCAGCGAAAAGGGCAAGGACGCATGGTGACAATTATAGAAATACTTCTTCCGCAACCAGCGAAACGTTTGCGGAAGAAAAAGGAGGAGCAAGGGAGTGAACGCAGTTTTTGCCACAGGCAGAAACGAAGTTCAGCGGACTTTGCGACGACGCATGGCGATCACATATAATGACTTGTTTTTGGATATTCGCCGGGAACTGAAGCAGGGCGGCGTCATCGACACCACCCTGGAGGCCCGGGAGCTGACCTGCTTCGGGGTCAACAAGACCCGGGAGGAGCTGACCCGGGATGGGCGGCTGTACGCCCCGCCGGAGCTGGAACGCCGGGTGCGGGAGCTGACAGCCCGCCATCTGGCGGGAGAGCCGGTGGCGTATCTCATCGGTGAGTGGGAGTTTTACGGCCTGCCTCTGGATATCTCCAAGGAGGTGCTGATTCCCCGGCCGGATACGGAGGTGCTGGTGGATCAGGCGCTGCCCTATGTGCAGTCCTTGGGCAACTGCCGGGTGCTGGACCTGTGCGCTGGCAGCGGCTGTATCGGTCTGGCGCTGGCATCGCAGGCCCCTCAGGCCCATGTGGTACTGGGCGAGTTTTCCGACGGGGCCCTGCGGATCTGCCGGCAGAACACCCGCCGGAACGCCCTGACGGGCCGGGTGATCCCCATGACGGTGAACGCCCTGGAGCGGCCGGACCGGGCTTTGGGGGAATTTCACTGCATTGTCAGCAATCCCCCCTACATCCCTCATGGGGATATTCCGGGATTGGATCATTCCGTGAAGGACTACGAGCCCCATCTGGCGCTGGACGGCGGCGAGGACGGTCTGGATTTCTACCGGGCCATCAGTGAGAAGTGGAAGGCGGCGCTGGCTCCCGGCGGGCGGCTGTATTTTGAAGTAGGTATCGGTCAGGCGGATGCGGTGCTCCGGATCATGCGCGCCCAGGGCTTTGGAGACATTCAGGTGGTGAAGGACCACAACGACATCCCCCGCGTGGTGTTCGGCACCCTCTGCGGAGAGGTTTACAGCGAGTAAGAACGCCCGGCAGACCGGGCAAGCAAGATAGAAAATCAGATTTGGGAGGAAGAACGTATGGCAAAAGAGAAAGCCCCCGTGGCCAGTGCCGCACCGGCGGAGGATCGGAAGCGGGCCATTGAAGCGGCTATGGGCCAGATCGAAAAAATGTACGGCAAGGGCTCCATTATGCGTCTTGGCGACCAGAATAATTTGCAGGTGGATGTGATCCCCACCGGTTCCCTGTCCTTGGACGTGGCGCTGGGCGTGGGCGGTCTGCCCCGGGGCCGCATTGTGGAGATCTACGGACCGGAATCCTCCGGTAAGACTACGCTGGCCCTTCATGTGGCGGCGGAGGCCCAGAAAAAGGGCGGCGAGGTGGCGTTTGTAGACGCGGAGCACGCACTGGACCCCACCTACGCACGGGCCTTGGGCGTGAATATCGATGAAATGCTGATCTCTCAGCCGGATACCGGCGAGCAGGCTTTGGAGATCACCGAGGCATTGGTGCGCTCCGGTGCCATCGACGTGATCGTGGTGGACTCCGTGGCGGCGCTGGTGCCCCGGGCGGAGATCGAGGGCGAAATGGGCGACAGCTATGTGGGCCTTCACGCCCGGTTGATGAGCCAGGCCCTCCGGAAACTCACAGGTGCGGTGGGCAAGACCAACACAATCGTTATTTTCATCAACCAGCTTCGCGAGAAGGTGGGCGTTATGTACGGTAACCCGGAGGTCACCACCGGCGGCCGGGCGCTGAAGTTCTACGCCTCCGTCCGCATCGACGTCCGCCGGATTGAAGCGCTGAAAAACGGCGGCGAGGTGGTGGGCAACCGGACCCGGGCCAAGGTCGTGAAAAATAAAGTGGCGCCACCCTTCCGGGAGGCGGAGTTCGACATCATGTACGGCGAGGGCATCGCCCACACCGGCGAACTGATCGACTTGGGTGTCCGGCTGGGTATCATCACCAAGGCCGGTTCCTGGTTCTCCATGGGCGAGGTCCGCATCGGTCAGGGCCGGGACGCCGCCAAGAAGTATCTGGAGGAAAATCCCGATATTGCCGCCGATGTGGAGGCGCAGATTCGGGCCAATTTCGATAAGCTGATGGGCAACCAGTCCCGGATCGCCGCTGCCAAGGCCGCCGGCAAGGCGGTGAACGTCTCCGCTGACGATTTCAACGATGAGGATTGACCGCATTGAAGCCTCTAAGCATAAGCGGGGGCGGGTGCTGGTATTCCTGGCAGACGGCAGTCTGCTGAAGGTGACGGAGCAGGAGCTGCTGACCTTTGGTCTGCGCTCCGGCGATGAATTGGACGAGGAAACCCTGACGCGGCTGAAGGAGGCCGCCGGGGTGTCTAACATCAAGACCACGGCGGCGGACCTCGTTGGCCGTCGGGCCATGAGCCGCCGGGACCTGGAGAAGAAATTGCAGGAAAAGGGAGCCTCAGAGACTGAGGCCCGCTATGCCGGAGAGTGGCTGGAAGCCATCGGCGCGCTGGATGACGGCGCCTATGCCGCCGCGCTGGTGCGGCACTGCGGCGATATGGGATACGGTCCCCGGCGGGCCAGAGAAAAGCTGCGGGAAAAGGGCGTGCCTCAGGAGCTTTGGGACGAGGCGCTGGACGAGCTGCCCCCGGACGGGGAGCAGATCGACCGCTTTCTACAAAGCAAGCTCCACGGCCGGTCCCCGGAGGATAAGGAGAAGAAGCGGCTGACGGACGCCCTTCTGCGCCGGGGGTTTTCTTGGGGCGAGGTGAAGTCCGCCTGGGGCCGCTATGGTTCTGAGATCTGGGAGGAGTGATCCCGGAGGTTATATCCGCGGAGCCGAGGATCAGTCTCAAAGACTGTGAAATTTTTGGTTCTGATTGCGCATTCGTTATTTCCGCCCGGAGGGGCGTATTCGATCATACCGGAGGAATCCATTTTGAGCTATAATGTATCATTCATTTCCCTTGGCTGCGCCAAGAATCAGGTGAACTGCGAGCAGATGATGGCTCTGTGCGCCGAGGCAGGCTACTCCATTCAGGCCCAGCCGGAGGGCTGCGACGTGGTGGTGGTGAACACCTGCGGCTTTCTGGCGTCCGCCTGCGAGGAGGCCATCGAGAACATTTTAGAGATGGCGGAGCTGAAAAAGGCGGGGCAGGTGAAAAAGATCTTAGTCACCGGCTGCATGACCCAGCGCTATAAAGAGGATATTTTCCACGAGCTGCCGGAGGTGGACGGCCTGCTGGGCACCGGCAGCTACGGCGACATTGCCACGGCCATCGCCGAGGTGATGGAAAAGGGCGAAAAGCCCTGCCATCTGGGGAATATCCACACCGCCAACCAAAGCGGTGAGCGCATTTTGTCCACGCCCCCGTGGTATGCCTATCTGCGGATCGCCGAGGGCTGCGACAACCACTGCGCCTACTGCGTGATCCCCTCCCTCCGTGGCAAGTACCGCAGCCGTCCCATGAACGAGCTGCTGGACGAGGCAGCGGAGCTGGCCTCCGCCGGGGTGAAGGAGCTGATCGTCATCGCGCAGGACATCACCCGGTACGGCACGGACCTCAACGGTGAGCATCAGCTGGCGAAGCTGCTGAAGGAGCTTTGCAAGCTGGACTTCCATTGGATCCGGCTCCATTACCTCTACCCCACGGACACCACCGACGAGCTGATCGACGTGATCGCCAGCGAGCCGAAGATCGTGAAGTATCTGGATATTCCCATCCAGCACTGCAACGATACCATTTTAAAGGCCATGAACCGCCGGGACACCAAGGCGGACCTGCTGGCCCTGCTGAAAAAGCTGCGGGAGAAGGTTCCCGGTCTGGTGCTGCGGACCAGCCTCATCGCGGGATTGCCCTACGAGGATGACGCGGCCTTTGAGGAGTTGTGCGACTTCCTGCGGGAGGTCCGCATCGAGCGGGCGGGTGTGTTCCCCTTCTCCCCGGAGGACGGCACGAAGGCGGCCCTCATGGAGCACGTGGACATGGAAGAGGCCCAGCGCCGCGCGGAGCTGGCGGTGGATGTCCAGTCTGACATCATTGACGCCTACAATGACTCCATCTTAGGTGAAGAGCGGGAGGTCCTCTGCGAGGGGTACGATTCTCAGGCTCAGATGTTCTACGGACGCAGCTATGCGGAGTCTCCCGACATCGACGGACGGATCTGGTTCACCGCCGACAGCGAGATCGCTCCCGGCAGCTTTGTGAATGTCCGCCTGACCGGCACCATGGACGGTGAGACCACCGGCGAGCTTGTGTGAAGGCGATTGTTTTTCCTTGAAAACCCTGCGAAAGGACGTATATTATGAATTTACCCAATAAACTGACCATGCTGCGGATCTTGCTGATCCCGGTGTTTATGGTGGTGCTGTACTGGGACTTCCCCGGCGCTACCTGGGTGGCGGTGGCCATTTTCATCATCGCCAGCTTCACCGATCTGCTGGATGGGAAAATCGCCAGAAAGTACAATTTAGTCACGGATTTCGGCAAGTTTGCCGATCCTCTGGCGGATAAAATGCTGGTGACGGCGGCACTGCTCTGGTTCGTGGAGATCGGCCAGATGCCTGCCTGGGCGCTGCTGATCGTCCTTGTCCGGGAATTTGCCGTCAGCGGCCTGCGGATGATCGCCAGTGATAAGGGCCGTGTTATCGCCGCCGGTTGGTCCGGCAAGGTGAAGACGGCCAGCACCATGGTGTGCATTGTGCTCATGTTCCTGCCGATCCCCGGCTGGCTCAATACCGTGTGCGTGGCAGTGATCGCCATCACCACCCTGTATTCCGGCGTGGAATACTTTGTGCTGAACCGGGACATAATCGCCACAGCCTGAGAATTGAAATCGAAAATGAAAAAGGTGCGGGAACGTAAGTTCCCGCACTTTTTAACATTCAGTATACTCGCACAGCTCCCGGACCTTGGCCTGAATGCTTTTTAAATCCAGAAAGGTCTCCGGGCGCTTCTGCTCGTCCCGCAGCAGCGCCGCCGGGTGATAGATGGCCGTCATCTGGACGCCGCCCCGCTGGAACCACTGACCGTGCTCTTGGGTGATCTTGAAATCTTCTTTGATGATGGCTTTGGCGGCGATGCGGCCCAGGCAGACGATGATCTTGGGCTTCATCAGTGCTGCCTGCCGCCGCAGATAGCCGATGCAGGCGTCCTGCTCTACATTCAGAGGGTCCCGGTTCTGAGGCGGGCGGCACTTCACCACGTTGGCGATGTAGACCTTGGTGCGGTCCAGATGGATGATCTCCAGCATATCGTCCAGCAGCTGCCCAGCCCGGCCTACAAAGGGAATACCCTGCTCGTCCTCGTGCTGGCCGGGGCCTTCGCCGATGAGCATGATCTCCGCCGTCTCGCAGCCGTCCCCAAACACCACATGGGTCCTGGTGTCCGCCAGCGCGCAGCCCCGGCAGACGCCACATTCCTGTTTTAAACGCTCCCAGCTATCCGCCATGGTATCCCCGCCTTTCTGAAATAGCCTTGTTTGAGTATAGCATATTGTTTTCTCCCGCGCAAGCGTATAAGGCGGTGGCGGCCTGCCGATACTGACAGGGCATCAAGCAGAGGAGGGCGGCGTATGGCGGAATTTTTGTGGATCTTCTGGAGCTTCAGCCTTTTAGGATGGGTGCTGGAGCGGCTGTTTGCTGCCGTGACCCGGTCTCCCCGGCGGAGGAGACGATGTCTACTGCTCCTGCCGCTCTGCCCGGTGTACGGACTGGGCATGGCGGCGGTGCTGGCCCTGCCGCCGAGCCTTCGTTCCGGGTGGTTGCTCTACCTCTGGGGCGGGCTGACCGCCACCTCTGTGGAATATATTTACCACTGGTGGGGGGAGACCTTTTTGAGCGTGTCTTTCTGGGACTACACCGGGGTCTTTGGGAATTTGCGGGGCCGGGTGTGTCTGCCATTTTCCCTGGCGTGGGGACTGCTGCTGTTCCCGGCTGTCTATCTGGTGACGCCGCCGGTGGTGGCGCTGGCGGACCGTGTTCCCGTCGGCGTGACGTGGTGGCTGTTGTTGGCCTTTACCGCCGACGCTGTGTGCTCCCTCCGCTTTTTGGCGGTGACCCATGACCTTGAAGCCCTGCGGGCCGTTATCTGGCCGGTGTCAGGTGACCGCTGATTGTGCAAAGACAGCCAAGTGCCTGACCGGTTTATCTTGTCGCAAGCCATTTTTTGTGGTATTCTGTTGCAATGATGAGCGGTCATAGCCGCCGGACAGGAGGAACCATATTGAAAAAAACAAGAAAAGAGCGGGGCTGGCTGAAAAAGACGTTCAAGCGGGCCATGGACAAGGAACTGCGGGAACATAAAAGCTCGTTCATCGTCTTTTATATTCTGCGGGCCTTGGTGATCGTATCTCTGGTGCGCCAGATCATTCTGGATAACTACGAGGGTGCGTTTTTCTGTATTCTGACCATCGTGCTGCTGTATGTGCCAAGCTGGGTGCAGGTCCGGCTGCGGATCGAGCTGCCGCCGCCCCTGGAAATTACGATCCTCTGCTTCATTTTCGCGGCAGAGATCTTGGGAGAGGTCAACGCCTTCTATGTCAACGTGCCTCATTGGGACACCATGCTCCACACTATCAACGGCTTTTTGGCGGCGGCGGTAGGCTTTTCTCTGGTGTTGCTGCTCAATGACAATGAGAAGCTGACCTTCGACCTGTCACCATTCTTTCTGGCGATGGTGGCGTTTTGCTTTTCCATGACCATCGGCGTTCTGTGGGAATTTTTTGAGTTCGGCATGGACTGGTTCTTCCATACGGATATGCAGCGGGATACCGTCATCAACGCCATCTACTCCGCCAGCCTGGACCCTACCCGGACCAATAAGGTAGTGGCGGTGAAGGAGATCCACGATGTGGTCATCAACGGCGAGAATCTGGGCCTGGGCGGCTATCTGGACATCGGCCTCATCGACACCATGAAAGACCTGCTGGTGAATTTCGTGGGCGCGGTGGTGTTCTCCGTGGCCGGTTATTTCTACGCCCGGAGCAAGGGCAAGAAGCGGGCAGCGGCGCTGAACTTCGTGCCCAGCAAGAAAAATGAGGACCACGATTACCTTCAGCAGGCCCGTGAAAACGGCCCGGATCTCCCTGAAAAAAGGAAGAAATAAAGAAACCCGGAAACACGTTAGATGTTTCCGGGCCTTTTTTACACTTTTTTCCGGGGAAATGACTGCGCCAGCTTTGTTCCCAGCCAACCTGCCAGAATACCCACAGCAACGCCCCCAAGAATATCTGTGGGCCAGTGGGCGTAGAGGTACAGCCGGGACAGGGCGATGACCACGGCCAGCGCCAGTGCTGGCTTCCAAAGGCGGCTGTTCGCTGTTCTCAGCGCGGCCACCGATGCGAAGGAGGCTGCCGTGTGGCCGGAGGGGAAGGAGGCGTCCACAGGCGGCGGGATCAGCAAGGAGACGGTGGGGTTGACGGCGAAGGGCCGTACCCGGCCGATGAGCGGCTTGAGGGCGAGGTTGCAGAACAGAAGATCCAGAGCCAACCCGCAGGCCACACAGGTCCCCAGCTTTCTGGTCTTTGGGATCGCCAGCAGGATCGCCGCCAGTAAGATCCACACCTCACCGTGGTCGCAGATCCGGCTGACTGGCACCATGACGGCGTCCAGAACGCCGCAGCGCAGGTGAGCCTGTATCCAGTTCAAAATTGTCAGTTCAAAGGCTTGCATCGTTTCGGTCCTTTCCTATTCGCTGTGGGCCATCATACCATATCCGCCGCAAAAAGAAAAGTGCCTTTCCACGAATGGAAAGGCACTTTTTCAATGAGTTTACGCGGCCTTGCGGCGCTCCATGCTGCGGATGACGAACAGAACGCACAGCATCAGCGCAAAGCTGACGGCCCAGGTAATATACACGTTCTGGACGAAACCGGCCACGATGAAGCCAACCACGCAGACACCGGCCACCGTCAGCACATAGGGGATCTGGGTGGCAACGTGCTCCAGATGGTCACACTGGGCGCCGGCGGAGGCCATGATGGAGGTATCGGAGATGGGGGAGCAGTGGTCACCCATCACAGCGCCGGCACAGCAGGCGGAGATACCAATGATGAGCAGCTCGCTGGAAGCAGGGAAAATAGCGGTAACAATGGGGATCAGGATGCCGAAGGTACCCCAGGAGGTGCCGGAGGCGAAGGCCAGAATACAGGCCACCACGAAAATCACGGCAGGGAGCATAGAGTACAGCGTAGCGGCGGCGCCTTCCATGAGGTCATGGACATAGATGCTGGCGCCCAGAGAGGTGATGGTAGCCTTCAGAGAGACGGCCAGGGTCAGGATCAGAATGGGGGAGATCATGGCGTTGAAGCCCTTGGGGATGCAGGCCATGGCGTCCTTGAAGGTGATGACCCGGCGGGCCACCAGATAGATGACGGTGAAGAGCAGAGCAATGATGCCGCCCCAGGGCAGACCCATGAAAGCGTCGGTGTTGCCGAAGGCGCCGATAAAGTCTCCGGCGCAGTCGGTGCCGCCCCAGGCATCCACGCCGAAGAAGCCGCCCACATAGATCATGCCGGTGGTGCACACGGCGATCAGCACCAGAACGGGGAGCAGCAGGTCGATGACCTTACCCTTGGGGTTTACGGCTTCATCCTCTGCGTTTTCCAGAGCGGAGAGGTCACCGGTCTCCCGGGCCTTGCGCTCATAGGCCCGCATGGGGCCGTAATCAAACTGCATAAAGGACAGGGCGATGATAAAGACGAAGGTCAGCAGGGAGTAGAGGTTGTAGGGAATGGCCTTGATGAAGAGCTGGATGCCGCTGATGCCGGTGTCCAGACCCTCGGCGGTGGAGGAAACGGCGGCGGCCCAGGAGGAGATAGGGGCGATCATGCACACGGGGGCGGCGGTGGCGTCAATGAGGTAGGCCAGCTTGGGACGGGAGATCCGGTGGCTATCGGTGACGGGCCGCATGACGGTGCCCACGGTGAGGCAGTTGAAATAGTCATCGATGAAGATCAGAATGCCCAGCAGGAAGGTAGCAAGGGAAGCCCCCACCTTGGTCTTAATGTTTTTTGATGCCCAGCGGCCGAAGGCAGCGGAGCCGCCGGCGGCATTTACCAGTGCCACGATGATACCCAGCAGGACAAGGAACAGGAAGATACCGGCGTTGTCTTTGATGGCGGCCACCAGACCGTCGTTGACAATCATGTTCAGCGCGCCGATGGGGGAAAAGCCCTGAGAGAACAGAGCGCCTACCGTGACGCCGATGAACAGAGAGCTGTACGCCTCCTTGGTGATAAGGGCCAGAGTGATGGCGATGACGGGGGGCACCAGTGCCCAGAAGGTACCGTACATGCTGTTGGCGGGCGCGCCGTCCTCAACAGCCAGAGCGCTGACACACAGCAGCGCGGCGGCGGTCATGACCAGCAGGGCCGTCCGCAGTAGGGGATGCTTTTTCATGGAGATTCTCCTTTCATTTTTGGGCCGCAGCCCATGCAACCGGAGAATACGCGTGAACTCCATCCTGTCAAAGCGCGTTGTGTTTCAGAACAAAAAATGGAGCCATGACATTCCGCCATGACTCCATTTGAAGGTCTCATTTCACCAAACAGATCCATGACAGCGCCCCGCCCGTTTCCGGGCGACAGTCCGGCGGATATTTTCCGACGGCCCAGGCACCGACCCGCCAGGCAGCGGTACGGCCCTTCGGCGGCTGACCCTTTCCCCATCCTCTATGCCTGTCTGCCGGATGGTTACTCTTATCAGCCGCGCCTCTATCATGCGTTATCCAGTTGTATCCTACCCTATTATAGGTGAATTTTCGAACTTGTCAACGGTTTCTTCACAAAATGTTTATATTTTGCAAAAAGAACAGGGAACGCCGCGTTTTTGGCGTTCCCTGTTGGAAAAGTGCTGTCAGGAATTAGTAGCTGCCCAGGTCGGCGGACTTATCGCCATCGACGCTGATGCCGAACTCGTAGTCATTGCCGGGCAGAATGGCGTTGAGGATCACGCCGCACAGAGCAGCGATGGCCAGACCGGACAGGGTCACAGCCGCACCGCCCACGGTGAAGGTCACGCCGCCCACGGAGCTGAAGCCGAGGCCGCTGACAAACATGACGGCGGCGATGATCAGGTTCCGGGACTTGGTCAGATCCACCTGATTCTCCACGATGTTGCGGACGCCCACGGCGGAGATCATGCCGTAGAGGATGAAGCTGACGCCGCCCACGATGGCGGAGGGGATAGAGTTCACCAGCGCGTCGAACTTGGGGGAGAAGCTGAGGATGATGGCGTAGACGGCAGCCAGACGGATCACGCGGGGATCGTAGACCTTGGAGAGAGCCAGCACGCCGGTGTTTTCGCCGTAGGTGGTGTTGGCGGGGCCGCCGAACATACCGGCAAAGGCGGTAGCCAGACCGTCGCCCGTCAGGGTGCGGTGCAGGCCGGGATCGGCGATGAAGTTATTGCCGGTGGTGGAGGAAATGGCGGACACGTCACCGATGTGCTCCATCATGGCAGCGATGGCGATGGGGGCCATGACCAGCACGGCGGACACGTCGAACTTGGCGAGAATGAACTTCTGGAGGCCGATGAGGTGGGCCTCACCCACGGAGGCGAAGTTGACGAGGGGCTGCATAACGCCGTTGGCATCGGGCAGCTGGGCGCCGCAGAGAGTGGCAATCACCGCCACAATGTAGCTGCCAACCACACCCAGCAGGATGGGGATGATCTTCACCATGCCCTTACCCCAAATGTTTGCCACCACGATGATAGCCATGGCCACCAGGGCCAGCCACCAGCAGGTGGCGGCGTTTTTGATGGCGGAGCCGGAGAGGTTCAGGCCGATCATGATGATCATGGGGCCGGTGACGATGGGGGGGAAGTACCGCATGACGGTCTTGGCGCCCAGCACCTTAAAGAGCAGAGCCAGCACCAGATACAGGAGACCGGCGATGACGATGCCGCCCAGAGCGTAGGCCAGCTTCAGTTCCGGGGCCAGACCGTCATAGGCGGGCATGGAGGCCACGGTGGAGAAGCCGCCCAGGTAGGCGAAGGAGGAGCCCAGGAAAGCGGGGACCTTGAACTTGGTGCACACATGGAACAGCAGGGTGCCCAGACCGGCCATCAGCAGGGTGGTCTGGATGCTCAGGGGCAGGCCGTAGCCCTGAACCAGAATGGGTACCAGCACGGTGGCGCCAAACATGGCGAACAGATGCTGCAAGCCTAAAATCAGCATACGGGGGGTGCCCAGGGTGCGGGCGTCGGTCACGGCTTCCTGACCGAGGATGGGTTTCTTTTTCTCGTTCATGTTTTTCTCCTCTCGTAACACACAAATCTTCTATCTAAATTATATAAATAGACCAGTTTCCTGCGGCTGTCCGCAAACAGGCATAAAAATACCGGCTCCTATAGCCGGTCAAAAAAGGGAAATGGAAATGACGGGACCATGAATCCCAAAAATGGAGGAAACAGCGCTTCGCATACTCGTACTGGACTGCATCATGGTGTTACCTCCTAAGAAATTTATCTGGTTTATTATACAGAAGCTGATTCCGGATTGCAAGCCGTAATATCTATGATTGGAACAGAAGTTTTCTGTTGGAAATTGTCAAAAATCACAGAAGAACAGCATTCGTGATGACCGGTTCCCGTTATTTGAGAGAACTGCTTCAGGCTTGCTGTAGCCCGAGATTGTCGATAAAGTGGTAGATTCTCCGCAACGGTAAGGTAGGGCAGCCGTTAGCGGCTCCGCCGCTTTACGGATGCCGCATACCCCTTGCGGGTGAAGGGGGGGTGCGCGGGACTGCGCCCGCCGGCGCGTTCCGGAGCGCAACCGCCGCAAGGCGGCTCTTGGCGCGGAGATAACCCAAGAAGGGGAAACAGGCGAAGCGCCGCCAGTGGCGGATGAAGCGAGCCTGTTTCGAGGAAGGCTCCCGTTTTCCGGGCGTCTTGCGCCCGGAAAACGGTTAGGTCGGCAACGTATTTCTTCGCTATTGAAATCCTTAGTTTTCAGAACTTTTATAAAGCTCTGAAAACTGGCTCAGCGGGGAGAAAAGACTTTTCGACACGCTGAGGCCACGGGCTTGCCAGCGGCCCTCTTGTCCGGTCAGGTTCGATCAGGTTTCCAGACCCACCGTCCGCATCACGTCCTCTACCAATCGGGCGGTGTCGGACTCACCGTCTTGGCTGACCACGATGAGGTCGGCATACCGGGCGTAGAGAACGCAGCGCTCCTCATAGATCTCCCGCAGCGGCGTTCCTGCCGGCACGGCGATGCCCCGGTCATACAGATCCGCCGGCATCCGCTTTTCCAGCTGAGAAAAGGGCGTCTGGAGCCAGATCACCGTGCTGCCTTCCTTTAAGTGAGCCATGGCCTCCGGGTAGAGCACCATACTGCCGCCGGTGGCAATGACGGTGTGGGTCCGATTTAGATCCGTACCTACTTTATTTTCAATTTTGTAAAAGGCCTCCAGCCCGTCCTGCCGCAGGATCTCCGGCAGTGTTTTGCCGGTGGTCTGGACGATGAGATCGTCCGCGTCCACAAATTCGTAACCAAACCTCTCCGCCAGCGCCTTTCCGACGGTGCTTTTCCCTGTGCCGGGCATACCGATCAATACAATATTTTTCATAGGCAGAGCCTCCGTGGTAAAAGTGTTTTTATTATACGCGATACACGGACAAATGTACATGGTAAAAATACACAAAAAATTCGACAAAGAAAGATCGACCTTTCATGACAGGGCGGACAAGAAGCACCCGAAAATCACCGTTGAAATCTGTTGAATATGCGCATTGTCAAATGGTGGGCCATTCGGTACAATGTCTAAAAATGGTAATACCTATTTTGACCGCTCCGTAATCGGACCGGGCGGCGAAGCGGAAGGGAGGACCGAAATGAGTCAGAATCCAAGACAGTCCAAAAGCATCCGGGCGCAGTTGCTCACCGCTATGCAGGTGGGGGAGTATGCCCATTGTGACCGGCTTCCCCGGGAAAGCGTATTGTCGGAAATGCTGGGCATCAGCCGCACACAGCTGCGGGACATTCTGGCTTCTCTGGACCGGGAGGGCTTCATTACCCGGCGTCATGGAGTTGGCACCATTATCAACCGTCATGTCTTAGGCGCACCGGCCAGAATGGACATTGAAGTGGAGTTTCTGGATATGATCCGCCAGAGCGGACACACTCCCGGCGTGGCCTTTGTCCGGGCTGCCGATGACAAGGCGGATAGTAAGGTGGCCGCCCAGTTGGGCATCCCCACCGGAACGCCGATCCTTCGGATCTCCCGGCTCTGCACCGCCGACGGCCGTCCTGCCATCTACTGTGAGGATGTGGTGGAAAAGGCGAAACTCCAGCGGCCCTATACAGCGGAGGAGCTGCGCCAGCCCATTTTCGATTTCCTCCAGAATGTCTGCGGAATTTCGTCCTATCTGGACCTGACGGACCTGCGGCCTGTGGCTGCGGACGCTGCTCTGGCTGATGTTTTTCAGGTGCCACAGGGAACGCCGCTGCTGAACATGGACGAGGTGGACTACGATATTGAGGGCGCGCCGGTGTTCGCCTCCAACGAGTATTTTGCCGACGGCATCTTCCACCATACGGTCCTGCGGAAAAAGCTGTGACCTGCGGACCGTCAGCCCGGCGTGACCGTGCCGGTCTCTTTTGAAATTCAGGTCATCGCCGCTTGACCGTACCGCACATTTGCGATATTATTAAAAATAATATTTATAATAAGTAAAATGATAAACGAACGATGAGAAAGGGGTATCTTACTATGGCCTATTTTTTCCAGGAGCCTTCCCATACCTTCAGCGAATATCTGCTGGTGCCCGGTTATTCTTCTGAGCACTGCATCCCCGCCAACGTGTCTTTGAAGACGCCGGTGGTCCGCTTCAAGAAGGGAGAGGAATGCCCCTTGACCATGAACGTCCCCATGGTCTCCGCTGTCATGCAGGCCGTGTCCGGCGAGCAGATGGGCATTGCGCTGGCCAAGGAGGGCGGCATCGCCTTTATCTATGTCTCCCAGTCCATTGAGTCTCAGGCGGCCATGGTCCGTCGGGTGAAGAACTACAAGGCGGGCTTCGTCATCAGCGACTCCAACCTCCGGGTGACGGATACCCTGGCGGATGTGCTGGCTCTGAAGCAGCGCACCGGTCACTCCACCATGGCTGTCACGGATGACGGCACCGGCACCGGCAAGATGCTGGGTCTGGTCACCAGCCGGGATTACCGGGTCAGCCGCATGGACCCCGACGCCAAGGTGGCGGATTTCATGACGCCGGTGGAGAAGCTCATCTACGCACCGGAGGGCACCAGCCTGAAAACGGCCAATGACATCATCTGGGATCACAAGCTCAACGCCCTGCCCATTATTTCCGAGGACGGCCATCTGGTGAGCTTCGTGTTCCGCAAGGACTATGATTCCCACAAGGGCAACCCTCTGGAGCTGCTGGACAGCCAGAAGCGCTATGTGGTGGGCGCGGGCATCAACACCCGTGACTACGAGGAGCGTGTCCCCGCACTGGTGGAGGCCGGTGTGGACGTGCTGGTGATGGACTCCTCCGAGGGCTATTCCTATTGGCAGAAGCACTGCCTGGAGTGGATCCGTTCCAAATACGGCGACACCGTAAAGGTAGGCGCAGGCAACGTGGTAGACGGCGAGGGCTTCCGCTTCCTGGCAGATGCCGGAGCCGACTTCGTAAAGATCGGCATCGGCGGCGGTTCCATCTGCATCACCCGTGAGACCAAAGGCATCGGCCGCGGTCAGGCCACCGCAGTCATCGACGTGGCCGCCGAGCGGGATAAGTATTTTGAGGAGACCGGCATCTATGTGCCCATCTGCGCCGACGGCGGCATCGTGCAGGACTATCACATCACGCTGGCGCTGGCCATGGGCGCCGACTTCTGCATGCTGGGCCGGTATTTCTCCCGGTTTGACGAGTCTCCCACCAGCAAGATCCTTGTGGGCGGCAGCTATATGAAGGAATATTGGGGCGAGGGCAGCGCCCGCGCCCGGAACTGGCAGCGCTACGATCTGGGCGGCGCCGCAAAGCTGAGCTTTGAGGAGGGCGTGGACTCCTATGTGCCCTATGCTGGCGCTCTGGCAGACGGCATGGCCACCACGCTGGCTAAGGTCCGTTCCACCATGTGCAACTGCGGTGCGCTGACGATCCCGGAGCTGCGTGAGAAGGCCAAGCTGACGCTGGTCTCCGCCACCTCCATTGTCGAGGGCGGCGCCCATGACGTTCTGCTGAAGGACACCACCAACGGCAACCAGCGGGGCTAAGACATATAAAAGAGACAGCTTTTGAAGCTGTCTCTTTTTTTGCGCGGCCCATCCTATAAAAATTGAGTAAACGATTTGCTGAAACTTATCCCAAATCTCTTGTATCTGAACCTGTAAAGTTGTATAATATAAACGATTAAATACATCAGGAACGGCATGGCCGTTTCTGCGGATCAGGAGCATAGCATGTTACATAGAAAACCTCGTATTTTAGTTGTTGGCAGCTTTGTTATGGATGTGATCGCAACAACAGAGCAGATCCCCGGTGCTGGACAGACGGTTTACGGCAAGTCCTTCCACATGGCACCCGGCGGAAAAGGCGCTAATCAGGCCCTTCAATGCGCCCGTCTGGGCGCGGAAGTGACCATGGTAGGCTGCGTGGGTGACGATCTGTTTGGACAGCAGCTTCTGGAGCCTCTGCGGGAAGCTGGAATGGATGTCAGTCATGTGGTGGTCCGAAAGGGAATTCACTCCGGCGTGGGACACGTGGTACTGGAAGTCACGGAACACAGCGCCCAGAACCGCATCGTAGTGATCCCCGGCGCTAACCGGACATTGACGGTGGAAGAAGTGGCCTGGATCCAACAGGCAGTTTCCGGGTTTGATATGGTCCTGCTGCAATTGGAGGTCCCCATCGAGGTGAACCGGGCCGTGGCCCGCTGGGCCAGAGAGGCCGGTGTACCGGTGATCCTGAACCCGGCCCCCGCCACGGAACTGGACGATGAGCTGCTGAGCCTGGTCTCCTACCTGATCCCCAACGAGCAGGAGGCATCTCAGGAGACCCATCTGCCCCTGCGCTTTGATAAGTCCGGCCCTTGGGATGAAGATCTGAGAAACATTGCCGATACGCTGCAAGGTAAGGGCGTGGAGCATGTGATCATCACGCTGGGCAGCTACGGCTCCGCTGTGGCGGAGACCGGCGGCCCCCGGTATGTTCCCTGTGTCCATATGGAGCATGTGGCAGATCCCACGGCTGCCGGCGATTCCTTTGTGGGCGCGCTGTCCACCGCGCTGGCTGTGGGCCTGCCCGAGGATGCGGCGCTGACCTTTGCCAGCCACACTGCGGCCATCACGGTCTCGCGGTTGGGAGCAATGCCGTCCCTGCCCACACTGCCGGAGGTGCTGGAGCTGATCCGGACCCGTGGCGGTGCAGGACTGGAACTGTCCTGCCTGGATGCGCTGCGCTGAAACGGGAGGAAGCATGGAGGAGCTTTTTGCACTTCGCCCGGGCCGCTACCGGCATTTTAAGGACAACGAATATGAGTTGCTGTATGTGGCCCGCCACTCAGAGACTCTGGAGCCGATGGTGGTCTACCGGGCTTTGTATGGAGAGCGGGGCGTGTGGGTGCGTCCTGCCGCCATGTGGAGCGAGCCGGTAGACCGGGACGGCTATCATGGCCCCCGTTTCCAGTGGATCGGTGGGGTCTCGGAAGAGGTCTGACGGCCTGCAAAAATATTTTTCAAGATTTTTGAAAAAAGGGTTGCTTTTTGCGGAAAGCTATGTTATTATACATAAGCTGACTTCAAGAAGTCAACCTCGTATCCGGGTGTAGCGCAGTTGGTAGCGCACTTGACTGGGGGTCAAGGGGTCGTGAGTTCAAGTCTCGCCACTCGGACCAAACAATGATAATCCGAACTACATTCTCCAAATAGGGAATGTGTTCGGATTTATCATTTCTATTGAGAATATTTTGTAAAAGCAAGGGTGGGAATGAAAATTCCTGCCCTTGTATTTCTTCGTTGTTTAGTTATAATGAGGTGTAGAAGTTGTCTTATCACATAGAGAGATAAGGCGCAAGTAGCGAATGAAATGCAGGTGTCGGCATGGATAAAAATTTCAATGAACTTCTAAAAAAGATATATGCGCTTTTACAGCCTTTAGGCTATAGAAAAGAGGCATCAAATTATAGGTTGTTTTGTTCTGATGGGTTATGTAGAATTATCAGTATTCAAAGGAACAAGTGGAATACCAATGAACAATGCGAGTTTTTAATTAACATTGGTGTCTATTTTGAAAAGGGAGATACTGTTTCAAAGCGTAATTTTAAGGAATATGATTGCCAAATCCGCAAAAGAGTGGACAATGAAAAGTGTGGAAAAAGTGAATGGTGGTATTTAGATTATAACACTACCATTGATGAGTTACTTAAAAGCATAGAGCCTATATTTCTATATATCAAAGAATGGTTTTCTCTGTTCCCCTCAAAAGAAATGACCATCCATAAGATTTTAGATGGCACAGCAGAGAGGTATTCTGATACAACCGTCATGCACTTTCATACGGCAAAATTGCTTGCTGAAATGGGATACTCTTCGGAAGTTTATGAATTGATAAAGGACATAAAAATTACCCATCCCCACGCAACAATGGTAATTGAATTAGCCGAACAACTAAAAAAATCTAATTAAGATAAATTTTTACTTGTTAAGTTGATTTTCTGCGCACTACGAATATAATGAGCACTTGCGAGCAAAGGCGGGAACATCGTTCCCGCCTTTGCTATGTCTTATTCTCTTGCTCAGCCTGTTGTTTCGCTTTCCACTCTGCAAACTCCCGCTGTCCGTCCTCGCTCTCAAAAAACGCTTGAATTTCCGGGAGCAGGACGCGGGCAAGGGCCTCTACCTCGTGATAGGGAATCCCCGTGCCGTAGTCATTGGGCTTCTTTCTGCGCGGCATGGTATCCCCCCGTTAAAGCTGCCCCTCGTCGAACAGATAGCCTTGAAACACCGTGCCATCTCCTGTGATGAAGCGGCCCCGTGCATCCTTGGGTATCTGTTCGGCGGCGCTGGTGTTGTCGAGAATGATTTGAGAAAGCACGCTGTCCGCCCTGCCGCATACCCGGAAATCCATGTTGTTCTTGATCTGACCGGGGATGATATTGGCGTCGGGCCGTTGCGTGGCAAGTATCAGATGGATACCAAAAGCCCGCCCCAATCGTGCAATCGTGGACAGTCTGTTTTCTATTTGTGCCAGCAGTTCCTTATCCTCTTTGCTCCGGCCTGTCTTGTCCAGCACCTCCGCCACCTCGTCACAGGCGAATATCAGCCGTGGCAGTTTGTTTTCTGTCGTTTCGTTGTATGCGTCAATATTGGGGGAACCCAATTCCTTAAGCGCTTTTTTTCGGTATTCCAATACCGCCACAAGCTGATTTAAGGTGTAGAGCAGATCTTCCTCTGTGAAGCACATCCGGCATTTTTCGTGCCAGACTTTCGGGTAGTCCACGCCGCCTTTGAAGTCGGCAATGTAGACCTCTGCGTCCTTGTGAAGTGCCTGCATAAGCAGCAGCTTGAGCAGAACGCTTTTGCCGCTGCCGGTAGACCCGCCCAACAGAATGTGGGGGATGTGGGCGAGGTTGACTGTCACAGGGCCGGTATAGCTTTCGCCCAGCACCAGCACAAAACTCTTTGACGATAGGTAGCTGTCCTCCCACTTTAGAACTTCCGGCAAATCGTCCCCCGCAGGGACAGCGTAAACCAGTACTCGGCTTTTGCCCTTGGCATAGGCCAGCTTGACAATGATAAGCCCCAGCGCCGTTTCGATGGCTGGGCGTTTCTTCTCCCATTCTTGCAGCGGAATACCCTGATTGCGGAACTCCCACACCGTGACACGGGGATTATCCTTGTCACGATGCTTGCGGAGCAAATCGGGCGGCATCCCCGCATGGTTTATGAGGCCGATACATTGAAGCTGGTCTTTCGCCGCCCGTCTGCCGAAGGGATAGAGCAGGAGCACCAACAGCACCGCAGCACCCGCCAGCAGATAGGCAAGCAAGGCGTGTTCCATCGCGGCCTTGAGCAGCGGAGAGAGCAGAGGGATATTCCCAGCTAGTGTGCGCCATGCCACTTGTCTGACGCAGACATACACCGCTCCAACGAGGTACAGCGCAGCCAGCGCCAGCTTTACGGAAAAATCTGGCGTTCCGTTCAATTTCTGCCACAGGTTACGGAACGCATTTCTTCTCCGGATCTGAAGCTTTTCATTTTGTGTCACAGGGAAAGCCCCCTTTCTTATGCTGGACGGTGGAGCCGTCCGGCAAATACTCAATCACATTATGGATACGGCGGAGGAACGCCCGCCAGGTCTCCGGCCTGTCCCACTGTTCCGCCCGGTACTGCTTTTCCAGCGGCAAATTGGAAGTAAGATAGACCTTTGTATAACAGGCCACCCGGTCATTGTACCGGGCCGGGAGGTGCAGAGGGTAAATATCCAGGTAGTTGAGCATATCCTCAATAGGCACCTGGCTGTTGAACTCCTCAAACACCAACACATCCTGCCCGTTGTAACCGTCAAAGGAGATGCCCCTTGCACCCCGGTAGTTGGTAATGCGGCAAATCTCCCAAGGGTCATGCTGTTCAAAAATTCCCCAGGTCTTGCCCACTCCGCTGGCACCGTACAAATAGGTCACTTCCAGCTTTCGGTTTTCGGCACTGTATTTTTCCGCAAGGATGGTCTGCCGCAGCAGTTCAATGTCCCGGATACGGAAAGCAAGATTGGGATGTTCTTCAAGAACTTCCATGGTGGATTTGCCGGAACGCAGTTCCTGCATAAGTTGAAACATTTCCGGCGCTTTGTCCTCGCTGTCTGCCGGGAGCTCGCCCCACTCCGCAAAGGTGCCGGGTACAGAGGTTTCCACCTTGTCTGTATCGGCCCAAACGCCTGTTTTGGAAATGTACTCTTTGTTTTCTCTCGGTGTGCCGTATGCCCGTTCAATATGCGCCGTTGGAAACCGCTTTTTGATGGTGGAAAAGCGCACAGGTGAGCGGGTACAGAAAAAGATGTGCGTGTGAAAGGTTCCCGTGGTGGCGATCTCGTCAGCCATGCAGAAATAGGTTGGATGAAATTTCAGTACGATTTCCGTGATAGCAGCATGGTCAAGTCCAGCCTCGGCTGGATTGTTGATGACCATGAGCCACTTACGGGCTTGTGCATTATATCCCATGTTGGCCTCCTTGTTGTGTTCTGCTACTTGCTACATATTTGCCATAAGGGTAATACTGCCCCCTTATGGGAAAGGCGGCGCTGGCGCTGCCGCCGGGGGACACTTCCCTTGAGGGGAATTGTCTTTTCCCCGGCTGGCCTCCCCAGCGCCGCCAGCGCATCAGGTCTTAGGGTTCACCAAATGGATACCCGTGGCCCTGGCCCCCACCTGGGGCTGCCCCTGGCTCCAATAGATGAATACCTCCAGGCCGTCAAAGCGCACCTCCGCATAGCCGTCCGGGGCGTCCATGCGTTTATCCCCGTCAATCCGCACATTGATTTTGTCCAGGCCCTTTTCCGGCATAGCGACGGTATAGCGGTAGCCGAGGACGGTATCAGTTTTGCGGTTTTCACGATACTCATAGGCCGGGGACACCTCCACCAGCCACAGCTTGCTCCCAAGGCTCCGGGGGTCAATGATAAGGTCGGTGATCTTCATAGGTTCTCCTTTCCGGGCGGTGCGTGGCCTTTGCCCCACCCTTTTGAAATCACAAGTCCTTGTGTTGTCCCCATCATACCAGGGAAAAAGC
>CDZT01008820.1_pt1 | contig 35853 bp, 26 predicted proteins | sample 557531 | NCBI WGS metagenome assembly CDZT01 (sample SAMEA3182066, study PRJEB8094) | gut metagenome | biome: human; feature: gut; material: Stool; isolation source: human stools | place: Canada | collected 2013-03-05
TCGCAGATACGGCAGAACTCCTCGATGATGACACGGTACACCTCGTGTTCGCCGTCCGACGGGGTAACGGTGTGCATCCTGACCTTGTATTTCTCGCCGGCGAAGTCCTTGAACTTGCGCGTGATGATTGTCCTGGCAATAAGCGAGAACAATTCGTCCTTGTTATACACATCCTGGTTCTGCTTCTCGATACCGAACACGGACGCCTTGCCGGGGCAGTGGCAGGCCTTGAACAGCACATGTCCCCGAAAGGCAGGAAATGGTTCTCCATAATAAGGATTGCTTTCCGATTCTATTTCACGCTCCTTGTTCTCGCGGTAGATGCGGTCACACCGGCATATCATGTTCACGGAGTTGTTATACAGCAACTCGAATTGGCTGTACAGTTCCGATATGTTGTTGCGTGTAGTGGTTCCCGTGTCGAGCAGCTTGTATTTCAGCCTGCGGAAGAGGCAGAGGACATATTTCGTCCGTTGTGAGTTGGGGTTGGTGATTTCGTCCGACTCGTCGAATATAAGGCACAGCTTACGGCTGCGGAGCTTTATGAACCGGGCAAGACTCCGTTTCAGTTTGCCGAGCATGGAGGTGGAAACAATCAGGAAGATGCCCTCCGGCACATCTTCGAGGTCTTTGGAGGTACGGATCACACGGTATCGTTCCTTATTGGTTTTCAGGAAAGCGTCCCAGGTCATGTTGATGGCGATGGCAGGAGCCAGTATGACTACATTGCGCACTTTGCGGAATTTAAGCAGGTATTTGGCCCGGTGGTACGCGGCGGCGGTCTTGCCGGAACCTTGTTGCCAGTTAAGAAGGGCGTACCTCTTTTGCAGGACAAGATTGAGGTCATGTTTTTGCAGGTGGGTGAATTGGCAGGTTTCGTAGTCCTTATTGACGAATGTCGCGTTGTCCAGATACTCCGCCAGTTTGTGGTCGGGCTGCATATCGGGAAATTCCCGGTTCTGTATGTCATACTGCCGCTGTTTACGTGCGATGAATTTGCGGGCGGCTTGCAGTTGTCTGATATTGGCTTCGGTAAGAAATTCCGGTTCCGGCAATGCTGTCCGCTCCAGTATCAGGCTGTTGATGCCGGCCGCCTTGTGTTCCACCTTATCCAGCAGACGTGGCGCATAGGCTTTCAGTTTGAAACCGTAGGAGGTCTTGACCAGCGCGATTTCCTTCCGGGGCACGACATTCTGTGTTGTGATGTACTTGCGGATGACGGCAAGCACTTTGGCAGTCGTCAGCTTCTTGCGTTCCCACTCCTTGACCTGCTCGTTGGTGGCATTTTCGGGTGGCTTCTGGTTACGGAATTTCGTGACAAGAGCCGTCGCCTTGTCGATATGCCTGTTCAGACTTGCGTGGGCTTTCAACTCGTACATATACTTGGAGAGCTTGTACTCGAACTGCTCCAGCTCTTCCTTGTCTATCCGGTTGGTTTCACGCATCAGGTCAAAACGCAAACGATGCTTCATATCACGGGCTTGCATGACGCGCTCTTTCAGTTCCTCCATCGTGACAAACTCGTCGGCATTGTAGGGCTGCATCCCTATATGCCGGGAATGCCGCAGGAATACCATGACCTTCGTGTTGAAGTTATCCACGCCGACCGATGTGAAAGCATGGGGTGCGAGCCCGCATTGCCCGACAAAGGAAAACTTATCGTTGATGTCCGTTATCCTGCGTTTCTCCCAGAACTCGCTCTGCATGAACGAAGACGGGACGACAATCATCAGGATGCCCGCCGGATTGAGCAGGTCATAGGCCTTATCCATGTAATACTCCTGTGACAGCCGGAAGTCGAACTTCAGGTTGAACGGCGGGTTGCCGATGATGATGTCGAAACGTTGCTCCGGACGGTATTGCTGTATGTCGCACTTCTCGATATGTGCGTCCGGATAGAGATACCGTGCAACGGCGACAGCCTTGCCATCGATATCGAAACCGTAGGTGTTGTGCCGGTTGGGCAGGTGGTTGAAGAAGTTGCCCATGCCGCAGCACATATCAAGAACCATTTCCGAGGAAGTTGGCGACAATACATCGACCATCTCCCGGCATATCTCGTGAGGGGTGAAGAACTGTCCCAGCTCGAACTCTTTCTTGGCCCGGGCATACTCGTGATAGCTGGCAAAGTCTGATTGCCTGAGGTTATGCAGCCCGCCGACGCCGGTATAGCAGTTGTAGATGCTCTCCGCGGGAATCAGGTCCTTGCCGGAGTTTATGGCAAACAGGATCTTCTCGTTGACTTCAGCCCGCTTGTCTTGCGGTATCTGTTGGGGAATGATTGCATACATATCTTTGATGATTGTTGGTAAGACGAAAAACACCCCGCAAGGACTTCCTTACGGGGTGGCTGTGGCTGGTCTCTCATGGTCAGTTCTCGTTTCTCAGTTTGATTTCGCCCAATCGAAGACGGTCGAAACAGTTACGGGCAGCTATGCTGTCCTTGAATTTGACGTCTATACGACCGTTCTTGTAGAACTTAATCTGCTCGGCATTGGTGGTCGTGAGGTCGTACCATCCAGTTATATCGACATTTCTGTCACATAAGCCGACAATCATTCCGATACCTCCACATAAGACGTCATCCGTACCGAAAGCAATGCCCTCGCAGAAGGTATCCACCTTTTGTTTTGTACCATATTCAAACTCGTACTCTTGGTGATATTCAAGATGAATATTATCCCAGCGAACGATGTCAGGGAATATGATTTTGTCTTTCTTCAGTTCGGGCTTGACCTTGCTCCAACAGGAAGGCGTGACCGTTTGCAAAAAACGTTTGAGCAGTTCCTCTTCCGCAGTTTCACGGAAACTTTTGCCGCCAAGATGTTCTATGACCATATCCACATAGGTTTCATAGACGGGACGGAATCCCATGTGCAGTGTCTTCTCGTCAATCTTCGGAACAGGTACGGACACGTTATAGGTCTTGTTAAAATAGGAAATGATACGGTTGGCGAAATTTGCATTTGCATTGCAGTTCTTATCCACCAGATCGTTGATGATGTCGAACGGTTTGAACTCGTTGTGGGAATAGCTTTCGTCATCGTAGTGATTATACGCATGATAGTTTTTGTACGTGGTTTTGCCGTTCTCCTCGTATTTGAACTTGAATTTTTCTTTGTACTGTTCCGCGTCCTCTTTGAAGAGGGCATACCATCGGTCGATCTGGTCGAGCGTCTCGTAGAGCAAATCCTGCTGGCTCTGACAATAGATACGGTCATGTTCCGTAATCTTGTCCTCGTTTCTTACTTGTACACTTAAGATGCCGGAAAGCAGGTCGGGAGTGTTTCCTCTTTTTGCAATGTTGTCGGTCTGCATAATCTTATTTTTTTTAGTTAGTCCGGCTTATGGGGCCGGAGTTCCCATAGTCGCAGGCTTAAAAGGTCGTGTTCAGGACATGCAAGGTTTTCGAGGGAAAATACCGCAAGCCCTCCGGGCGAGGATGATTTTCCCCGAAACCCGAAGGGCTTGACCTTGCAATGTCCGACAAGAACACGGGCTACCTTTGCCTGTGGCTATGGAAACTACGGTCTCTCTATGACGAGTAGCTGCATTCTACTCCACAGAACATGAAATGATAAGATTTTAGATGGATTTCCGACTGAAACAGACTGTTTTTTCCGGAATAAATGTTACCTTTGTACCCAGTAAGAGAGTTATTTGAAAGCGTGAGAAACATGGTGTTCCACAGAGGCTTACTAATTTCTTATCCGTTGCCCACACCTCACGCGAATTCTTGTTAATCTATTTACAGTCAAATAAATAGCGTCAGACTGTATCAAATATATAAAAAAGAAAAATTCCCGGAACATTTTTACCGCGTCGAGCCGGACAGCCCCGACAGACATTCCGCTTTCGGCACGCTCCGCGCAGGAACGAGCCCCGCAAACGCACGGCACGGGCCAACGCGGATCGATCGGCCGGACAGACCTCGTACCAGACGCAATGCCGGATGCCGTACTTATTGTACCAGTCGCGGGGACGAGCCGGATCGTCGCGCAGGGAGCAGAAGTCGAAACGCTCGAGCCTCTGTCCGCCGTGCTCGGCGGTCTTCGGTATCCCGGCCGTACAGGCCATGACAGGGATCGTATCGCCGACCGCATAATCGCGCGGACGGCTCTGCGAACCGCAACCTACGAGCGCCGACGGCTCGAGCAGCATATAAGAAACGGCTCCGGCCCCATGCGAGAACCCGCTGCGAACGGAGCAAAACGGAAGCCGGACGCCAATCCGCACGCTGTCGGGACCGACAGCCTCGACAGCAACAGCGTGTCCGAATCGGAAAGTCGCACCGTACCGAGCAACGACAGCTGATCGCACGAGACGAACTTCCCGCCGCGGCAGGGCCGAGGGCCCCTGCCGCGGCTTTTCCCACCGATATTGCCGCTCAGCAGACACGCAAATGCGCACGCCCCGAAATCCGAGTACCTCGTTCCACGGGCCGTCGGCCCGTTCGCAGACAATCCTCAACGGTGCCTGACCTCCGGAGACAAAGGACGCCCCGACGTGCCATGCCAAGCAACCGGGCTTTCCCCATCGCAAGACGAGTTTTCAGAAACGCATACCGAACCAATAAACACGCGAAATATCCCCGTAAAACAAAACGGGGCGGCCGCCATGCGACGACCGCCCCGGAATGCCTCCGGCGGACCGCTATGCGCAGGCTATCCGATCCGGGTCAGCCCCTGCCAACTGATATGATGCTCGGTTATGCCGATCTCGTCCATCCAGCGGCGGGTGTCGAACGTTTTGAGGTTGTGCGTATTGATGCCCGTCCCGTTATCGTTGTTCCAGACCCAGGTCGGCGTGGGCCACAGGCAGGCGCGGAAACGGATCGACTTATAAAACTCCTCGCTGCATCCCTGCTGGCCGTGATGGGCCATCTGCAGGTAATCGCAGTTCAGATCGTCCCGGTACGGTCCGGCGAGCACCTTGTCGCCGCACTCGACACCCGCATCGCCGAGGAAAACGACCGACTTGTCGCGGTCCCAAGCCCGGATGATCGTACTCGAATTGTTGTAGGGATTGGTTCGGAACTCCTCGTTGGTCACGCCCAGCACTTTCAGGTTCAGCCCGTCGATCTTCAGCGCCAATCCCGGCTCGCGCAGATCGACCACCTCGGTTGCGGCCGGGTCGAGCCGGTCGAGCTCGGCATAGAACTCGCGGGCGTACGAATCGTAGGGATGCTCGGCGGAAAGCAGCGAGTCGGAAAACCGGGAGTGATAGATCTTTCTGATCTTCAGATCGCCGGGCTTCTTCAGAATTTCCGTCAGAGCGCCCATGTGGTCGTTGTGAGGATGGGAAACGAACCATGCCTCCACCTCGTTGCCCAGCGCGGCGAGAAACCCTTTCAGGAAAAGCGTCTCGTCCTTCATGCCTCCGTCCATTACGACCAGACGCCCCCCGTCGGTCTGCAGCACGTAGGAATTGCCGATCGTATCGACCTGCGACGGAAGCTGCCACAACGTGAAGCCCGGCTTTCCTTTTCCCGTTCCCCTGCCCTTGCCCGACAAAGCGGCCGGGAAAACGGTCGCGACGGCGCCCCCGAGCAGCGTGACGCGCAAAAAATCTCGTCTTTTCATATCGCTTATCGTTTTAGATTAATAGGTTTCGGATCAACTCGCGGAACGCTCTTCGATATTGGGCCGCTCGAGCCCGTACCCTTTGATGCGGTCCTCGCGGCGGAGCAGCAGCGCGAACACGATCGACAGCACGCCGAAGCCCGCGAAGATCATCATCGGCAGCGTATAGTCGTAGCTCGTGGACTCGATCCCGTCGATCAGCATCGTCCCGCTGACGCAATAACGGTCGAGCACGTAGCCGATCAGCATCGGAACGAACGACAGGCCCCAGTTCTGTATCCAGAAGATCATCGAGTACGAAGTACCCAGCATCCGGTACGGGATGATCTTGGGCACCGAAGGCCACATGGCCGAAGGAACCAACGAGAACGCAGCGCCGAGCAGGACGATCAGCACGACGGCGATCCAACTGCTCGTAAGCATCGGAATCGAGAAAAGCACATGCACGATCACCAGCAGCGCCGAGCCGATCAGCATGATCGTCGCGCCCCGTCCTTTGCGATCGTAGATGCTGCCGAACAACGGTGTCAGCAGTACGTTGCCGAACGGCAGCAACGCCGGGATCGAGCCGGCAAACTCGGGCGAAACATGGAACTTCTGGATCATCAGTTCGGTAGCGTACTTCAGGAAAGGGAACACGGCTGAATAGAAGAGTACGCAGAGAATCGTAATATACCAGAACGCCTTGATGCGGGCGATCCGGAAAATATCGGAAAAACGGAACTCCTCTTCGTCGGTCTTTTCGTTGTCGAACGGACGCTCCGTTTCCGTTTCGCGGTCGTAGCGACGGTCCATCACGCAGAACACCAGGAACGACAGCAGCCCGATGCAGAACATGATCAGGCAGACCAGCAGCGGAGCGCTCGGACTGCCCATCGCCCGGGCGAACGGAAGCGAGCCGAACATCGCGATCGCCGTCCCGATACGCCCCGCAGCGACGTTCAGCCCCAAGGCCAACGCCAGGGCCTTCCCCCGGAACCACTTGACGACGACCTTGTTGGCCGTAATGCCGATCATTTCGATGCCGACGCCGAATATTGCGAAGCCGAGCGTCGCGTACAGCACCTGCGACTTGAGCGAAAACACTTGCCACGAGCCGATGCTCAGCGACGTCACCGCCCCTCCGAAATCGGTCGAAACGGCCCAATACTTGAGCAGCGAGCCCGCGATCATCAGCCCGACCGAAAGCACTCCCGTGAAGCGGGGACCTTTCTTGTCGAGGATCATCCCGCCGAAAATAAGCATCAGCAGGAAAATGTTGAACCAGCCGTAACCGCTGGTAAAAACGCCGTAGTCGGTACTGTCCCAGCCGAGCTGCTGCTCGAGCATCGTCTTGAGCGGAGCCATCGCGTCGGTCATGACATAGCCCGTCAGCATCGTGAACGATACCAACCCCAGCACCGTCCAGCGGGCGGCGGCCGAGTCGGCGATCTTCTTGCGTAAATATTCTACCATTCGATTCGTTTGAGTTAATAATTCGTCGTCGGACGCACCGCCCGCGCTCGAGCAGAGGCGCACTGGGCCCGGCGTTGCTTCGTTCCTATTGGGTCCGGCCCGGCGGCTGGCCGTAAATCCTCAGCACCTTGTACGCGTCGGCCACGCCCAGCTCGCCGGCCTTGCTCATGTCGAGACATCCCTTGCGGGTATCCTTCAAATATATCTGGATCAGCCCCCGGTTATAGTAGGCCTCGCCGAACGACGGATTCAGCTCGATCGCTCGCGTATAGTCCTCGATCGCCTCGGGCATCCGGCCCGAAAGGCAGAGCAAATTGCCCCGGTTGTAGTAGATATAGGCGAAGTCGGGCAGCAGCTTGGCCGCCTTGTTCAGGTCGGCGATCGCTTCGTCGTAATCGTATACGCGATCGGAGCGAGTCTTCAGCCGGCTGCTCGGATCGCTGTCGACGGCGATCCGCTGGTAGCCGTTGTCGATCGACGAAATGAAATCGATCATCTCGCTCTGCGTCGTACTGCGGTTGATATACAGGAACGGGTTCGACGGATTGCGGTCGATCGCCGCCGTATAGTTCGCGATGGAGCTCGTGTACTGACGGATCAGCGACTGCGAGACGCCGCGCAGGAAATAGGCCTGCCACGAGTCGTCGCCGCCGCGCAGCCGGTCGACGAAAGCGGCGTCGATCACGAACAGCGTGTCGGCGGGCAGATCGCTGTCGCGGTTGACCCAGCGCAGCCCCCGGTCGCCGACGTCGCGGAGGAACTGCTCGGACTGTTCGACGTAATACTGTCCCGGGAGATTGGGACGCGGAAGCGTGTCGGCAGTCATCAGCGAGAACTTGAACATCGGCAGCAGCGCGATGTTGCCGGTCTTGGCGTTCAGGCTCTCGTACCGGTTGCCGGCGAACTCGCTCTCGAACGACAGCAATTGATTGAAGCGACGGCTCGTGTCGGCATAGATCGAGAAGGTGCTGTCGTTGAGTTTCGAGCGATACTCGGCAATCTTGCGCTCGGCCGTCTGCTTGTCCGAGCGGGACCCCTCCAGATCGTTGGTCATATAGCGCAGCGACGAGCGCCCCAGATAGGCGTTCGCGAAGTCGGGATAGAGCTCGATCGCGCGCGAGTAGTCGCGGATCGCGGCCTCGTAGTCGCCCAGCTGAGCGTAGAGCGCGGCCCGGTTATAATAAACCAGCACGTTGTTCGGCGAGTAGAACGCTACCCGGTTGTAGTCGTCGAGCGCCCGATTATAGTCGCCGATCTGCGTGCGCAGGATCGCCCGGTTGAAATAGGTCAGCGCATTGGTCGAGTCGAGCGCGATGGCCCGCGAAAAGTCCTCGATCGCCTGCACCGGACGCTTCGTGCTCGAGTAGACCATAGCCCGGTGGAAATAGGAGGGAACGTAAGTCGAATCGTAGCCGACCGCCTTGTCGAAATCGGCCAGAGCCAGGTCGTACTTCTTCTGCGCCATGTAGAGCGCACCCCGGCGGTTGTAGCCCGCCGGATCGAAATAATTCGTCCGGATCGCCGTATTGTAGTCCTCCAGAGCGCGGGTCGTGTCTTTCAAATAAAGGTAGCTCGTACCCCGGTTGATATAGGCATCCGAGACCTTGTTGTCATAACGGATAAACGTATTGAAATCTTCGATCGCCTTCTCGAACTGCTGGCTCAGCAGGTAGGTGACGCCCCGGCTGTAATAGGGCCCCGGCAGATCGGGACGCAGGTCGATCGCTTCCTGAAAATCGCGCAGCGCGTCGTCGTAATTGCCCATGCGCATCCGCGTGATGGCCCGGTACTGGAACGCGGTGGTGAAAACGGGATTCTTCCGGATCGCTTCGCTGAAATCCTGATCGGCGCCGATCAGATCGTCGAGGTTGTACTTCGCAATGCCCCTCAGGAAATAGCCCTCGTAGGCGGTAGAGTCGGCCCTCAGCAGGATGTTGAGCACCTCGATGGCGTCCCGGTACTTGCTTTCGATCAGGAAACTCCTCCCTGCGTAGAAAAAATAAGCCTTGTTGAGCTGAGCCTGCGCGCGATACCCCGGCAGCCAAGCCGCCAGCACGAGCAGGAGCAGGAAGATTTTACGCATGCGCGACACGGTTTAGGGTGCTAAGTTAACACTTTTGGTCCGAAATTCCGCTCGGAATCCGTCAAAAATAACGTTCCGCCGCCCCGCTTAGTATGATTCTCCCCGGAACGGACGGCGCACGGACGAAATTCGGAGCCGACTTGTTTCCTGTTAATAAAAAGTTACGTACCTTTGACTGCAATTTTGCGCTTTAACCTGTTTTTGAACACTCGCATGAAAAAAGTAGATGTTGTTTTAGGCTTGCAATGGGGCGACGAGGGAAAAGGGAAAGTCGTGGACGTGCTCACTCCCGCCTACCGGGTGATCGCCCGGTTCCAAGGCGGCCCGAATGCAGGGCACTCCCTCCACTTCGAGGGCAAGAAGTACGTGCTGCACACGATTCCCTCGGGCATTTTCCGGGACGGCTCGGTCAACGTCATCGGCAACGGCGTGGTGATCGACCCGGTCATCCTCTCCGAAGAGATCGCCGGCCTGGAAGCCGACGGAATCGACGTACAAGGCAAGCTGCTGATCTCGAAGAAAGCGCATCTGATCCTGCCCACGCACCGCGCGATCGACGCGGCGTCGGAAGCGGCCAAGGGAAAGACCAAAATCGGATCGACGCTCAAGGGCATCGGTCCCACCTATATGGACAAGACGGGACGCAACGGACTGAGAATAGGAGATATCGTATCGCCGGAATTCGGAGAACGATACGGGCGGCTGAAGGAAAAACACCTCGGACTGCTCCGCCAATACGACTATCCGGTCGACCTGACCGACTACGAGAAGAAGTGGTTCGAGGGAATCGAGAATCTCAAGCGTTTCCGGCTGATCGACAGCGAGCATGCGGTGAACCGCCTGCTCGACGAGGATAACACGATGCTGGCCGAAGGAGCGCAGGGTTCGATGCTGGACATCGATTTCGGCACTTATCCCTTCGTCACGTCGTCGAACACGCTCTGCGCCGGCGTTTGTACCGGTCTGGGCGTAGCTCCGTCGCGTATCGGCAACGTGTACGGCATCTTCAAGGCCTATTGCACACGGGTGGGCAGCGGACCGTTCCCGACCGAACTTTTCGACGAAGACGGCGAGCGGATGCGCCAGATTGGCATGGAATTCGGAGCGACGACCGGCAGGCCCCGCCGCTGCGGCTGGCTCGACATGGTCGCGCTGAAGTACTCGGTCATGATGAACGGAGTCACGTCGCTGATCATGATGAAAGCCGACGTGCTGAACGATTTCGACCGGCTGAAAGTGGCCGTAGCCTACCGCGTGAACGGGGAGCGGACGACCGAGTTCCCGTTCGAGACCGCCGGGGAAATAGTTCCGGAGTACAGGGAGTTCGAAGGGTGGAAATGCGACATCAACTCGATGCGCAGCTACGACGAGTTCCCCCGTCAGCTCAAAGAGTACATCGAGTTCATCGAGCGGGAGACGGGCGTGCCGGTCAAGATCATTTCGGTAGGTCCCGACCGCGAAGAAACGATTGTCAGGTAAAACAAAACGATACGACGATGAGAACGACCAAAGGATCCATGACAGCCATGATGGCGGCCGCGCTGCTGACGACCGGATGCGCGGCGTTCCAGAACATGAGCAAAACGGGACAGGGCGCCACGATCGGCGGAGGCGGAGGCGCCGTAGCCGGCGCGGCTATCGGCGCGATGGCCGGAGGCGGCAAGGGCGCGGCCATCGGAACAGCGGTCGGCGCGGGTCTCGGAGCCGGAGTAGGCGCGCTGATCGGCCGCCGGATGGACAAGCAGAAAGCCGAGCTCGAGAAAATCGAGGGCGCGCAGGTGGAAACCGTCACGGACGAAAACGACCTGCAGGCGATCAAAGTCACGTTCAACGACAAGATCCTGTTCGCCACCGGCAAGAGCGACCTGAGCGACGCCTCGCGGAGCGCGCTGGGCAAGTTCGCCGCCTCGCTCGCCCAGTCGCCCGAGACGGACATAGCCATCTACGGGCACACCGACAACACGGGCAGCCGCGCGGTCAATCAGAAGCTCAGCGAAGAGCGCGCGCAGGCCGTAGCGAACTATCTGATCGGACAGAAGGTCGATCCCGTGCGGATCACGACCCGGGGCCTGGCCTACGACTCGCCGATAGCCGACAACTCGACCGAGGAAGGCCGCGCGCAGAACCGGCGCGTGGAGATACTCATCACGGCCAACGACCAGATGATCCAGCAAGCGCAGGACGGCACGCTGAAATAACCGCGACCGGCGCCGGACGATACGATCCGTCCCGCGATAGTGCGGGGCGGATCGATTTTTCTCCGGCCGGTCCGAAAAACCGTTCCTCCCGAACCGGGAGCTTCGTTTCCGCGCGGCAAGCGGCCGAACGGTCGCGGATCGGATAGCGGATCGACCGGGTCCGTCGTCGCCATTCGTTATCCGTCGGCGCTTCCGGCGCGAACCTCCGATTCCAGCCGGTGCAGGCTCCGCTTTACGACGGCGGGAACGATCATCCGGTGAAACGGCTTGATAAAGCAGAAATAGCACCGCCCCAGCCGGTCGTTCAGCCGGACGGCGGTCGTCACGCTCAGCGTCTTTTCCCGCCCGTCGCGGCCGCCCCGCTCCACGAGCAGCGAAACCCTCAGATCGAGGTGCCGGTCGTTGTCGCCGAGCACGATCTCATCCGTCGAGCGGGCAAGTACCTCGAATATCCCGACCCGTTCTCCCGACTCCCATTCCCCACCGTGCCCGGCAGCATTCTTTCCTCGCGCCGCCGGAGTCTTGAACCCGAAAACCGACACGATTCGGTTTCGCAGCGCGAACAGCCCCTCGACCCAGCGAGGGCCCGGCCCGACGAACGCTTCCGCCAGATCGGACAGCCCGATCCGGTCGCCGGGATCCGCCACCGCGAACCGGTAGCGATCGACATAGTCCCATCGCGAGCATTCCGAACGGAGCAACGACTCTTTCCCTATTTCCATTCCGATAGATACTTTATGCGAGGTCATGCCGCGAATACTCCCGGACAGTGTCCCGTCCGGGCGACGCTTCAGGGCCTCGACCGAAGGCAAAGATAGGACAAAAGCGCGAGTCCGCCCCCCAACCGCCCCTGCATCCGAAGAACATCCAAACGGCCGATCCGCACTCCGCCGCTTGGCCGTTTGGATGCGGATCGTTAACTTTGTAAGGACAAACGACCGGACTATGACAAGTTATCTGCAGGCCGAGGGGCTCACCAAGTCGTTCGGAGAACGGGTGCTTTTCGAGAACCTTTCGCTCGCCGTCGGCGAGGGCCAGCGCATCGGGCTGATCGCGAAAAACGGAACGGGCAAAACGACGCTGCTGAACATCCTCGCCGGAAAAGAAGACTACGAGGCGGGGCGCATTACGCGGAGACGCGACCTGAAAATCGCCTATTTGGAGCAGGACCCGAAGCTTCCGGCGGGCAAGACCGTGCTCGACGCCTGCCTCACGGGCGACTCGCCGGCCCTGCGCGCGATCGCGGCCTACGAACTGGCGCTCGGCTCGGGCGACGAGGAGAGTCTGCACCGGGCCATGGCCGAAATGGACGTCCGGCAGGCATGGAACTACGAATCGCAGGTCAAGCAGATTCTCACCCGGCTGCGCATCACCGACTACGCCCAGCCGACCGAGCAGCTGTCGGGCGGACAAGTCAAGCGCGTGGCGCTTGCAGGCGCGCTGATTCGCGAGCCGGAGCTACTGATTCTGGACGAACCGACGAACCACCTCGACCTCGAGACGACCGGATGGCTCGAGGATTACCTCTCCCGCTCGCGGATGAGCCTGCTGATGGTCACGCACGACCGCTACTTTCTGGATCGCGTATGCACCGATATCGTCGAGCTCGACGACCGCACGACCTACTCCTACAAGGGCAATTACAGCCTCTATCTGGAAAAGCGGCAACAGCGGCTCGACGCGGCGGACGCCCGACGCGAGCGCGACGCGAACCTCTATCGCAAGGAGCTCGACTGGATGCGACGGCAACCGCAGGCACGAGGCACGAAAGCCCGTTCGCGGATCGAGTCGTTCCGCGAGCTCGAAGAGCGGCTGCGCAAGCGCCGGGAGAGCGGAAACGTCCGCCTCGACACGAAAGCAACCTATATCGGTAAGAAAATATTCGAGATCAGCGGGCTACGCAAGCGGTTCGGCGACCGGATCATCCTCAACGGACTGGACTACCGTTTCGCTCGCTACGAGAAAATGGGCATCATCGGCGACAACGGCACGGGCAAGTCGACTTTCATCCGGATGCTGCTGGGGCTGGAGCCGCCCGACGCGGGAACGATCGACATCGGCGAGACGGTCCGCTTCGGCTATTATGCGCAACAAGGGCTCTCGTTCGACGAGAACGCGAAAGTGATCGATGTCGTCAGTGAGATCGCCGAGCAGATCGAGCTCGGGGACGGAAGGCGCCTCAGCGCGTCGCAGTTCCTGCAGCATTTTCTTTTCCCGCCTCAGGCGCAGCACGACTTCGTGGGGAAGCTCAGCGGCGGGGAACGGCGCAGGCTCTACCTGTGCACGGTACTGATGCGCAATCCGAACTTCCTGGTGCTGGACGAGCCGACGAACGATCTGGATATCGTGACGCTGCAGGTGCTCGAAGAATACCTGCAAGGATTCGGCGGCTGCCTGATCGTCGTCTCACACGACCGCTATTTCATGAACAAAGTCGTGGATCATCTGCTGGTATTCGAAGGCGAAGGAAGGATCAGAGACTTTCCCGGGAACTACGACGAATACCTCGAATGGAAACAGCTGCGCGACGCCGAGCTCCGGACGCGGCACGACGCGGAAAGCGGGACGGTCCCGGTCCAGAAACGGCCCGCCCGCAACGACAAGCGCCGCCTCTCGTTCAACGAAAAGCGCGAGCTCGAGCGGCTGGAGAAGGAAATTCCCGAACTGGAGGCGCGCAAGGCCGAACTGGAGCAGTCGCTTTGCAGCGGGACTCTGCCGATCGACGAGCTGACCCGCCGCTCGGTGGAAGTGTCGGAGCTGATCGGACGGATCGACGAGCTGAGCATGCGGTGGCTCGAACTGAGCGAGATCGGAGAATGAATGTCCCGACATCCCGACCGCTTCCGCGACAAAAGGCTTCGCCGGGACATCCGTATCGAACGGCCCGGACTTTCCGAGCGAAGCATCTCCGGCAGTTATCGGACGGGCCCTACCCGATCCCGGGACCGGCCGAAGCCTGACAACATGGACTCCGCTGCGTTCTCCGGCTCCGCGATACTCCGGCAAGAATCAGGAATCTACTTTTTATTTCGAACCCAAACGATCGAAACATGAAATCTCCCCTCGGACCGATTCTCGGAATCGTTTTAGCGGCGGTCCTCGCCGCCGGTCTTCCTACCGCAGCGGCGGGAAAGTCACCCGATGCCCGGCTGTGTACGCTGCCGGTCAACAGCATCCGCGCCGTGCGCGAATATTTCCGCTACCGGGGTCCGTCGGACATGCCCATAGTCAGCGGGCATCGCGGATGCCGCGAGGACGGCTGTCCCGAAAACAGCATCCGGGCATTCGAACATACGTTGCGTCGGGTCCCCGCCTTTTTCGAGATCGACCCGCGCATGACCCGCGACAGCGTGGTCGTGCTGATGCACGACCCGACGCTCGACCGCACGACGACCGGTCACGGCCCGGTATCGGAACATACGTGGGCGGAACTACGGGAGCTGAGACTGAAAGACGTGCACGGAAACGTAACCGACGAGCGGATTCCCACGCTGGAAGAAGCGATCCGCTGGAGCGCCGGCAAAACGGTCGTCAACTTGGACGTCTACACGCCCAAGGAGGTGCTCGGCCCGTTGCTCGAGCGCCTCGGATTCCCGCCCCATGTGATGCTGACGATCCATACGCCCGAGCAGGCCGAATACTACTATGCGCTCAGCCGGAAGACGATGTTCTCGATCCACATCAAGAGCCTCGAGCAACTGGAGGCATTCGAGAAAACCCCGATCGACTGGCGGAACGTGATGGCCTACGTCGGCCCGCGCATGCTGCCCGAAAACCGGGAGCTGTACGAGCGGCTGAGGGCCAAGGGCGTCCGCTGCATGATCTCGCTGGCGCCGACTTACGACCGCAGGGAAACGCCCGAACAGCGCCGGGAGGGTTATCTGAGCGACCGGGACATCCTGCCGGACGTGATCGAGTCGGATTACCCGATCGAGCTGACCCGCGCGCTGCAAAGCCTCCTCAGCGAAGAACGTCCCTGACAACCCGGGCCGGGCTTCCGCTTTCGCCGTCCCCTCCGAGGACCGCATGTCTCCGCCACGAAACGGCCGGGACGGAATCGGCGAAACGCAGTCCGGGCGCCTGTTCCCTCAAGCGGAGCGACGGCATGCTCCGCTGCGACGAAAGACATCGGCCGCACAGCTCCGGGCCTCTCCGTCCGTCTGAAGACCGCCGGCAACGACTCGCAACGTATGGCCCCGCATTCCCCATGGCCGTCAGAAAACTCGCCGGCCGGACTTTCCTCGCACGGTACTCTTCCCGAGCGTACGAGCCTTTTTGTTCCGTTTCGCTCGAATTTCGGCGGATTTGGCTTATCTTTGAATTCAAAGAGCGCCCACGATGAGAAACCACGGACAATGCGAAGGCAAGCTGCTGTACAATAGCTTTTCGATCATTCAGCTTCAGACGTTCTGCACCGAGCATCTCATACCCCTCGAATCCGTTCCGATCCAAAATACGCATTCGTCCGTTTCCGACAAGGAGAAAAAAGCAAACCGGCACGAGACCGGCCCGGACCGGTTCATCGAAAGAATCGCGGAAGGGAACATCGACGAGCAACTGTTCGCCCATTATACGCATAACATCTGCCGTTACCGGCTCGGAGACTTCCGCATCCGCATCGAGGTATGCTACCGCGCGGGCGAGGACCGCGAATCGCCGCCCACCACGGCACTGCTCGAGGGCCGGGTACACGTGTGGGCCGCCGTCTTTTTCAACCGGACCGTTCAGATTTCCTACCGCTTCATCGTACCGAAAATCCCGAGAAACGAGTCGGACGAGCCGGGACGGGCCGACGAGCGGTACGACGGACTGGACCCTGCGGAATTCTGCACGACGGACCATCCGTTCGACACCGACCAGCTGATCTCGGTGGCGGGTATCGCACAGCACGTAGAGCATTGGGTCTATAACGAGAAACTGGACCGGCAAGAGATCGACGGTTCGCTGGACAAGGTGGAGATCAGCGACTTCAAGCTCGACAAAGACTCCGTATTCCGTCCGGAAGGCACCGGCGAAGGAAACCTGACCTTCGACGAGGTGCAGCGCAGATACCGCAACTATTTCGACAAGACCCCGCAAGCGGAATTCCGGGCCCCGGATCACCGCTATATCTATATCGACGTCTGGGAGGATATCGCCCATACGGGCGACACGGACTTCGGGAAAATGGCCGAGGACGAAATCATCGAGCACATCGAAACGGCCCACCGGGCGGAACTGGTCGGACTGATGACGCTCTATCCGATGGAATGGCCCTACCGCATGGATTCGAGCTACGAGGACGTGTGCGGACGAAATATCGCGATCGATACGGACGATCTGGTGCTGGCGAACCAGAACATGAGCGTCGTGTTCGGAACCTACGGACGCCGGGGCAAAGGGAGCCCCACCGACTGGAAGGAACATCTGGCCCGCCGCGACCGCTACCACGTCAGTTGGCCGGAATACCTCGTGCTGCTCGAGATCGTGCTGGCCAAGAAACAGACGATCAATTACGTGCTGAACCGTTACATCGACAACTCGCGCCGCGCGATCCGCTCGAACGTGCACGACATGATCGAGCAGAACGCCCAGCTCACGGTCGAACTTTCAGGTATCCTGATGAGGCTGAACTCGGTACGCTATTTGCGCTACATGTCGCACAAGCACATGTTCGAGCTGACGCAGCGGAATCTGCGCGTGGAAGAGGACTCGCGGCAGTTGCAGGAAGTGATGCAACAGGTGGACAAGTCGCTCGAGAACGTGAACAACATGATGGAGATCCGCCATGCCGACGACACGAAGTACATCCTGCTGTTCATATCGATCGCCTCGCTGTTCGGGGTTCTGCTCCAAAGCGAGGACGTGCCCATCCTGTCGCTGCTTTCCTACCGATTCGGCGTAGGATCGGCCATCATACTGGAAGTATTTACTTTCGCCGTCATCCTGATCGCCCTGAGGACATTCGGCAAAACCACGCGCCAATACATCCGCCGCAAGCGCAACGAGCAAAGAATGAACCGCTTATTCGACAAGGAATCATGATAAGACCCTACACGCCTCAGGACAGGCAAAAGCTGTGCGACCTGTTCGCCGAACTGATCGAGAACCACAAGGAATACATCTCGCACGGAGAGTTGCAAATGGGTATCGCGACGAACCGGGGCGAGCTCGCTCCCGATTTCCGGGATGCGTGGCTCCGCTATCTGGACCGTCAGATAGCCGATCCCGAAACCCGGATCATGCTGGCCGAGCGGGACGGAGCACTGACAGGATTCGTCATTTACGGAATCAACCGCAACGGAGTCGCCCCCTACGGCGTGATCTACGATGTGGGCCTCCTTCCCCGGCACCGGTCCCGGGGAACGGGCAGCCTGCTGGTGCGAACGGCCCTCGACGCGCTCCGCGAGAAGGGAATCGCCGACTGCTATCTCGAATCGGGAGTAGACAACCACTCCGCCCACCGTTTTTTCGAGAAATTCGGCTTCGGACAGGTTTCCTGCATTTTTAGGGCGAAGCTGTAAACGGCGGCACATGCGCCGCGACAAGAGCAATACCCTCGCCGTGCTCAGGGCGGAAGGCTTTGTTTTCTGCACCTTCTAGGCCCTGCATTTTCGAGTTCCGGCAAGCTATCGCAGAATATCATACGTCCCTGCATTCCTGTATCTGAACCTCATTTCCACCATGGATACAGGAAACCGCATAATCTCATACCACGGCCAATATGCTCCCTGACAAAAAGGTCCGGCTTTCGACAAGCGTTTCACGGTCGAGGCTCCTGCCCTGTCCGGCGATTTTCCGCATCCGTCCGCAGAAAGGGGGAACGCATGCCAGAACCTGCCGCATGAACCGAAGCAGAGCCACCGACACTGCACGGTCATTTCGGCCATTGTACGCCCTGCCGCCTTATTTCACATCGTTCCAATTGTCGGTCCGGAACGGGTAAGCAGGCAATCCCCCCGTATTGGTCAGCGTGGCAGCTCGTGGCACGTTGCGGAACGCATAGCGGACGGCCACCGGTTCGGGGACCCGAACGGAACGGACGACGACCTCGCAGCCGCCCGGCAGGTATTCGGCTTTGGCCGGAACGAACACCCGGTCGGCCCCGGCGATCTCGAAACCCTCGATCCTTCCTCCGTACACCGGGCCCAGCGTACCGTCGGTCCGGAAGCGCACGACGGCCTCTCCGTTTCCGAAGCGGACAGACTCATACCGGGGACTTTGCACAACCAGTCCCTTGAGCCCGTAAGTCCGGCTCAGCGCCCACAGGGCGAGCCGCTCTCCGATCTCGCGCTTCGGAGCCGGATGGACCGCCACGGCATGACCGACATCGGTCGTCGAAATCATGCCGCAGTTCGGGATGCGGTCCATAGCCGCGAGCTGCTGCTCGACCATCAGCGGCAGAACGATATCGTTCACATCCCGATAGTGTTCCGGAGCGAGCTGGACATAATAGAACGACATGGACGAATCGCCCCACAACGAGCGCCATTCGGCAACCATCTCCTCCATGAAACGGGCATAAAGCGGGTAGTTGCCCGTGTCGATATTCGACTCGCCCTGATACCAGATGAAACCGCGAGCCGTCAAGCGACGCAACGGATAGATCATCGCATTGAACAGAAAGGAGGTCTTATTGTAATCGTCGAAAGCGGCATCCGTCTCCAGTATCTGCGGATCGACCCGGCAAGCAGCCGAAGCGGTCATCCATGTCTCGATGCGCGTACCGCCCCAATCGGCCTCGATCAGACCGACCGGCACGCCGAGCGCATCGTGCAAACTGCAACCGAAAAAATAACCGGCCGCACTGAACGATGCAACGCTCTGCGAAGACGACACGGACCATGCGCCTCCGCAGCTGTCCCGAGGTTCGGCCGACGCTGTCCGGGGAACGCCGAACAGACGCACGTCGCGATAGAGACGCGAACGCAGCATCGCTTCGTTCGCACCCTCGGTCGGCTGGCCGGGCAAGCCCTCGACCGGCATCTGCATGTTCGACTGCCCGGAGCAGATCCACACCTCGCCGACCATTACGTTCTCCAGCGTAACGGGATCGCCGTCGCTGATACGGATCGTATAAGGACCGCCGGCAGCGGGAGTGGAAACTTTCAGCAGCCACTTGCCGTCGGAGTCGGACTGCGTCGCATATTTGCGGCCGTCCCACGAGGTCGTGACCGTCACCTTTTTCGACGGAGAAGCCTTCCCCCACAGGTTCACCTCGCGCTCCCGCTGGAGCACCATGTTGCTGCCGACCAGCGCCGGCAGTTTGATCTTGGCAAAAGTCGGGCAAGCCATCAGCAATGACAGGCCGACAAGCAGAATTTTTTTCATAGCATTTCAACTAACGGGAAAGGCTCCGGCACATACGTAACCGGAGCCTCTCGATCGTCATATCGTTTTCGGACGGACTATTTCACGTCATTCCAGTCGTCGGTCCGGAACGGGAAAGCGGGAAGTCCGCCGGTGTTGGTCAGCGTGGCGGCAGCCGGCACGTTGCGGAACGCATAGCGGACGGCCACCGGCTCGGAAACCAGTTCCGAGGAGACGACCACCGTGTAGGGCTGTCCCCAGATGTATTCGGCGCGCGCCGGGATGAAGACCTTGTCCGCTCCGGCGATCTCGAAGCCCTTGATACGTCCCTTATAGTTCGGGCCGAGCGTTCCCTCGGTCTTGAACTGCAGAATCGCCTTGCCGTCCTCGAAGCGAACCGACTCGAAGCGAGGGCTCTCGGCGATCAGCCCTTGGAGACCGTAAGTCTTGGTAAGGGCCAGCAAAGCCAGCCGGCGACCGATCTGGTCTTTCTCGGAAGGGTGGATCGTGCCGGCATTGGCCATGTCAGACGTACCGATCATCGCGCAGTTCGGGATACGATCCGCCGCCGCCAGTTGCTGCTCGATCATCAGCGGCAAGACGATGCCGTCGGTTCCCCCCTCATAGATATGCGGAACGAGCTGCACGAAATAGAACGGCATGTCGGGATCGCCCCAGTCGCCGCGCCACTGCGAAACCAGCTTCTCCATATAATGCGCGTAGTGGGGGTAATTGTTCGTGTGAACGTTCGACTCGCCCTGATACCAGATAAAGCCTCGCGCCGTCATGTTGAGCAGCGGACGGATCATCGCGTTGTACAGATACCCGACTTTGTTCGGATTCTCGAAGCGGTCGTTCGTCTGCACGATGTCGGCCTCGACCTCGCGGGCAGTGGCCTCGGGCATCCATGCCTCGATGCGCGTGCCGCCCCACGCCGTCTGAATCAGGCCAACAGGCACGCCGAGCGCATCGTTCAGATCGCGCGCGAAGAAATAGGCCGCCGCACTGAACGGAGCCACCGACTCGGAAGACGAAACCTTCCATTCGCCCCCGCAGGTGTCCACCGGCTGCGGACTGGTCACCATCGGGGTGTAGAACAGACGGATGTCCTCGTACTTGGGAGCCTCGATCAGTGCCTCGACCCCACCGTCGACCGGTTCGCCCAAATTACCGGTCATCGACATCTGCATGTTCGACTGCCCGGAGCAGACCCACACCTCGCCGATCATCACGTTCTCCAGCGTAACGGGATCGCCGTCGCTGATGCGGATCGTATAGGGGCCTCCGGCAGCGGGAGTAGAAACCTTCAGCAGCCACTTGCCATCGGAGTCGGACTGCGTCGTGTACTTGCGGCCGTCCCACGAGGTCGTGACCGTCACCTTTTTCGACGGCGAAGCCTCGCCCCACAGGTTCACGTCGCGCTCCCGCTGGAGCACCATGTTGCTGCCGACCAGCGCGGGCAGCTTGATCTTGGCGAAAGTCGGGCAAGCCATCAACAGCGACAGGCCGACAAGCAGAATTTTTTTCATAGCGTGTTTCGTTTTATTGTTAGCAGTTCAATATCGGTCGCAATCGATCAGCGTACATCGTTCCAATCGTCCGTCCGGAACGGATAGGCGGGCAGATCGCCGGAATTGACCAGCGTCGCGGCCCGGGGCATGTTACGGAACGCATAGCGGACGGCTACAGGAGCGGAAACCCGGTCGGAATGTACCGTCACTTCCGGTGCGCCCGGAACATACTCGGCCGCGGCCGGCACAAAAACGCGGTCGGCCCCGGCGATCTCGAAGCCTTCGATCGGGCCCTTCCAGCTCGGTCCCATGATGCCGTCGGTCCGGAAGCGAACGATCGCCCGCCCCTCCTCGAAGCGGACCGACTCGTAGCGGGGACTCTGGGCGATCAGCGCGCCGTAGCCATAGGTCTGCTTCAGCGCCAGCAGGGCCAGACGCTCGCCGACCCGAATCTTGTAGGGCGGATGAATGGTCTGCTCGGAACCGGCATCGGTCGTCGAGGCCATGCCCGAAAACGGGATCAGGTCGAGCGCCAGCGCCTGCTGCTCGACGGTCAGCGGCAGCGCGATGCCTTCGGCATCGTCGTAGGGAAACGGGGCGAGCTGCACGAAATAGAACGGCATCTCGGCATTGCCCCACCGTCCGCGCCAGAGCGACGCGAGCTCCTGCATATAGCGCGCGTAGCCGCCGAAAGCGAGATTCGCCTCGCCCTGATACCAGAGAAAGCCCCGGGCCGTGAAATTCGTCAACGGGCAGATCATCGCGTTGTACAGCCGGGCCGCCTTGTTCTGTTCGTCATAGGCGGGATCGGACTCCAAGATATTCGGCAATACCTTCTGGGCAGCCGAAACGGTCATCCACGCCTCGATCCGCGTACCGCCCCAATCGGACTGGATCATACCGACCGGAATATTCAGCGTCTCGCACAGCTTTCGTCCGAAAACATAACCCGTCGCGGTAAAGCCGGGCACGCTGTGCGCCGAAGAAACCTGCCAGCCTCCCATGCCGTCGCAATCGTCCTTCGGCTCGGAAGCGGCTTCCGGACGGACATGGAACAGTCTCAGGGAAGGATATTTCCCGGCCTCGAGCATCAGCTCGTTCATCCGCTCGGTCGGATCGCCTGGATAGCCGCAGACAGGCATCCCCATGTTCGACTGGCCGGAACAGATCCATACCTCGCCGATCATCACATTTTCGAGCACGACGGGCTCGCCGTCACTGATACGGATCGTATAGGGCCCTCCGGCGGCAGGAGTCGCCACCTTCAGCAACCAGCTGCCGTCGGCATCGGCCCGGGTCGCATACTTGCGACCGTCCCATGAGGTCGTGACCGTGACTTTCTTCGACGGCGAAGCCCAACCCCAAAGATTGGCGTCGCACTCTCGCTGAAGCACCATGTTGCTGCCCAGCACCGAGGGCAGTTTCACCTTGGGAAAGACCGGTCCCGCTGCGAGCAGGCCCCATGCAAGAACAAGCAGTTTTTTCATTGTTTTCTTCATTCGTAAGGTAAAGTCCGGGGCCGCATGCAGAAAACGGCGCCCCCGTATCTTCGCCGGGAAGAAACCGGAGGAGCTGCGGAACAGCGGCCGATAGTCAAAAGTACGAAATTTTCCGGGACTCCGCTATATTTTCTCGGTCAGTTTCTGTACGACGCGGAAATTATTGAAAAATTCCTTGGCGAAAACCCGGATCACGTTATAGGCCGGAATGGCCAGCAGCATGCCGAGCACGCCGGCCAGCGACCCGGCGATCAGGATCACCAGAAAGATTTCGAGCGGATGGGCTTTCGCCCGGTTGGAGTAGAGCACCGGCTGCAGAACGAAATTGTCGATGCCCTGAGCGACCAGAATCGTCCCGGCCACGCGCATCGCAAGTCCGGCCGTCGACACGTCGCCGCCGGCCGCGCCGGTGACGCCTATGAAAATACCCACGGCGGCGCCTATCCACGGGCCCAGATAGGGAATGACGTTCAGTACGCCGACGATCAGTCCGATCACGAGCGCGTTATGCGCCGAAAAGCCGAGCATGAGCAAGCCGAGCGAAACGATCAGCGTCATGATCGACGACTCGGCGACGATGCCGGTAAAATAGCGGATCAGCAGATGAGTCACCGAGTCGAGCGCCCGGGTAATGTTGGGCTCATACTTCTTAGGAAACATGATGACCACCATATCGGTGAACAAGTGGCTCTCCTTCAGGAAAAAGAAAGTGATGAACGACACGGAGAAAGCGGCGATCACCGTATCGCCGACCGTCGTAACGATCGACGAGAGCAGGTTATTGATCACGCCGATGTCGAGCAGCGGCTTGATTTGCTCGGAAATCGCATCGACCAGCGAGAACTCGCTGTCGTCGATCGAGAAAACGCGCCGGATAAAACTCTCGAGCGACATCAGCGGCTCTTGGAACGACTGGATGATCTGCGGAACGTCGAGCGAGGAGAACTCGCGGATTTTCTGGAAAACGATCGGAACGAAAAGCCAGAAGACTCCCACGACGACGACCCAGATCGCGAGCAGCGTGCACAAGGCGGCCAACGAGCGAGGGAACCGCGTCCGCCGGACATGCAGTCCCGAGAGCAGGTCGGTCAGCGGCTTGCCGATGATCGCCAGTACGGCCGACACCAGAATGTAGGCGACCACGTTGCTGAAATACCACACCAGAAAGAGAACCACTGCCGTGATAGCACCTGCAACGAGATATCGGTATAGCTTGGACATGAGTTCCGCTCGGTTTTCCGCTGGAATCGCCCGAATACGCCCGGGCCGGGCTCAGTTACTCTTTCTTTTTCAGCCGGGCGATCAGCGTCTGCGTACCGACGACCTTGTCGCCCAAACGCACCTGCACGTCGGCATCCGTCGGAAGGAACAGATCGACCCGTGAGCCGAACTTGATGAAGCCGCACTGGGTGTTCTGCTCGGCCCGCCCCCCTACCCGGGCATACGAAACGATCCGCCGCGCGACCAGCCCCGCGATCTGGCGGAACAGAATCTTCTGCCTGCCCATGTCGATCACGGTCGTCGTGCGCTCGTTGTCCTCGGACGACTTGGGATGCCACGCGACCATGAACATCCCGTGGTGATGCCGGAAATAATCGACCGTTCCGGATACGGGAAACCAGTTGACGTGCACGTTCCAAATCGACATGAAAACCGAAACGACAATCCGCGTATCATGGAAGTACTCGTTCTCCTCGACCTCCTCGAGCGCCACGACGGTCCCGTCGGCCGGCGAGTAGACCCCGTTCTCGTCCCGCACCGGAGGACGGCTCGGACAGCGGAAGAACGAGGTGACGAACACGACGCAGGCAAGCGCCGCAACCGCAACGGCCCATGCGACGGCCGACGGCAGCAGATAGGCCGCAGAAACCATGACGACGGCCGCAAAAACCGCGGTAATCAGTATGATAGAGGCTCCTTCCTTATGGATTCTCATGGGTTATCGTTTGGTTCAGCCGGCAACGGCTCCGACCGGGCCGCCGCTCAGCACACAAATATAGGCAAATATAGCGAAATACGCATAAACGAAAGGTACGGCCAGAATCAGCGCGTCGAAACGGTCGAGAAATCCGCCGTGACCGGGGATGCTGTTTCCCGAATCCTTCAGGCCGGCCGAGCGCTTGAGCATCGACTCGACCAAATCGCCCAGTACGCCGGCGACAGCCACCACGAGACCCGCCCCGCTCCACAGCAACCCGTGAGCCGTATCGCCCGGCCCGGCGTACAGGCCGTACAGCCACCCGACGGCCACAGCGCACAAAACGCCCCCGGCGAAGCCTTCCCAAGACTTTTTAGGGGAAATCCGCTCGAACAGCCTGTGCCGGCCGAACAGCGAACCCGCCAGATAGGCCCCCACATCGTTGGCCCAGACGATGAATATGATCGCAAGCATATCTCCCGGAACATAGGACGAACCGGCGGAACAAGCTCCACGCAACGGAATCGTCGCAAGCAGCGCGAAAGGCAAAGCGATATAGACCAACCCTCCCAGCTCCCAGCAGACATTGCCGAGCGGATTCTCATGCCGGCGGTACAACTCCGCGACGAACAGCGCGAAGATCATCGGCAGCAGCAGCGCGAAAGCCGATGCGGGACATCGTCCGGTCTGCACGGCGAAGGCCAGCGCCAAAGCGCTCAGCCCGATTACGACGGGATACGCTACGAGCGGCCGGGCCCCCTTGAGCCGGGCGATGCGGAAGAACTCCGTGAGCGACCCGGCCATCAGAACGGCCATCAGAACGAGCATAGAGAACGGAGACCACAGCACGGCTCCGAGCACGATGACGAGCAGGCCCGCCCCGCTGAGCGTGCGGACCAGAAAATTCTTATTCAGCAGCGAACTCACCGTCCAAAGGTTCTTCGACTTTGACTTCGGTTTCTTCACGAATTTCCCCGCGACGCTTGCCGAAAATCTTCTCGAGATCCTCGGCGAAAATCACTTCGCGCTCGAGCAGCAGCTCGGCAAGCTGAGTCAGGCCGTCGCGGTGCTTCTCAAGCGTTTCGAGGGCCCGCGCGAAAGCTCCGTCGATCAGCTTTTTCACTTCGTCGTCGATCTGCTGCGCGGTCATCTCGCTGTACGGCTTGGTCAGCGCCATGTCGGCCTGACCGGTCGAATCGTAGAAGCTGCGGTTGCCCAGCTGCTCGCTCATGCCGTAATAGGCCACCATCGCATAGGCCTGCTTGGTCACACGCTCCAGATCGTTCAGCGCACCGGTCGACACCATGCCGAAATTCATTAGCTCCGATGCACGGCCGCCCAGAATGGAGGCCATCTCGTCGAGCATCTGCTCCTTGGTCGTGATCTGGCGCTCCTCGGGCAGATACCATGCCGCGCCGAGCGCCTTCCCTCGCGGAATAATCGTTACCTTGATCAGCGGATTCGCATGTTCGAGCACCCAGCTCACGGTCGCATGTCCCGCCTCGTGGTAGGCAATCGTCTTCTTCTCCTGAGGCGTAATAATCTTGTTCTTACGCTCCAGACCACCGATAATACGGTCGATCGCATTGAGGAAGTCGTCCTTCTCGACCTGACTCTTGTTACCCCGCGCGGCGATCAAGGCCGCCTCGTTGCAGACATTGGCGATATCGGCTCCCGAAAAACCCGGCGTCTGCTTGGCCAAAAAGTCGCGGTCGAGATGCGGATCGAGCTTCAGATTCTTCAGGTGCACGTCGAATATCTCGCGCCGCTCCTTCAGATCGGGCAGCTCGACGTTGATCTGACGATCGAAGCGCCCGGCGCGCAGCAGCGCCTTGTCGAGTATGTCGGCCCGGTTCGTCGCGGCCAGCACGATCACGCCGGCATTCGTGCCGAAGCCGTCCATCTCGGTCAGCAACTGGTTCAGCGTGTTCTCGCGCTCGTCGTTCGACGAGAATCCGGCGTTCTTGCTCCTCGCCCGGCCGATCGCGTCGATCTCGTCGATGAAAACGATGCAGGGCGCCTTTTCCTTGGCCTGACGGAACAGGTCGCGCACGCGCGAAGCCCCGACTCCGACGAACATTTCGACGAAGTCCGATCCGCTGATCGAGAAGAAAGGCACATTCGCTTCGCCGGCTACCGCTTTGGCGAGCAACGTCTTGCCGGTTCCCGGAGGGCCCACCAGCAGCGCGCCCTTAGGAATCTTGCCTCCCAGATCGCGGTACTTGCCGGGATTCTTCAGAAAATCGACGATCTCCATGATCTCGACCTTGGCCTCCTCCAGTCCGGCCACGTCCTTGAACGTGATCGTCACGTTCGAGTCCTTGTCGAACATCTGGGCCTTGGCTTTGCCCACGTTGAATATGCCGCTGCCCGAACCGCCGCCCCCGCCGCGCGACATGCCGCGCCACAGGAACCACCAGATCGCGAAAAAGATCAGGATCGGGAAAATCAGCGTGAACGCGTCGCTCCACATATTGCGCCGCGTCTCGAACGTCAGCGGAACGGAAAGATCGCGCTCGCTCAGCGTATTCTCGAGGTTGTGCTGGAAATAGTCCAGCGAGCCGATATTGAACGCGAACTGGGGCCCTTGGGCCGAAAGGCCCTTGTAGTCCTTCTGCCCCGCGTACTCGGCTACCTTGTCGGGCTTCAGGTAAACCTCGGCGGTCTCCTTGTTGACGACGACGATCTTCTGCACGTCGCCCTGCTCGATCATCGTCTTGACGCTGTCCCAATCGGTGGGATGCGTCACTTCGCCGCTGCCGAGCAGCCCCCATGACAGAATGACGACGGCCACGGCCGCCCACACCCAGTAAATATTGAACTTAGGACGCTTGCCCCCCAACTGGGGAGGCATTTCGTTACCGGTATTTAGCTTCATTGGCTGTTTCTTGATTTTAATTACTCATCCACACCTCATAACGCAACGGAACGGGGCCGTAGTATGAACTCTACTGCTCCTCCGCGTATTCGCGGACGGGAGCGTCGGCCCAAAGCTGCTCGAGCTTGTAGAAGTCGCGCGTCTCGGTCTGGAAGACATGCACCATCACGTCGCCGTAGTCCATCACCACCCAGACGCTGTTGCCGAGCCCCTCGACGCGCCAGACCTTCTCGCCCAGCTTTTCGAGGACTTTCTGCTCGACTCCGCCGGCGATGGCCTCTACCTGAGTCGTCGAATCGGCGCTGCAAACGACGAAGGCGGAGCATATCGCCCCGTCGAACCCGCTCAGGTCGAGCGACAGGATGCGTTTGCCTTTCTTATCCTGTATCGCACTGACAATCGTGTCGATCAATTCATTCATAAATCGTATCGCTTCGTTTCAAGTGGGTAAAGATAGTAAAAAGTTGACAAATAGGAAACCGGGCAGGATACGGACCCGCCTTTCGCTCCGGAACGCAATGGCACCGAAACCGCGAACCGGGAATCTCCCCGAGGCGGGAGTTTCAGCAAATATCCTGCTAAACATGACGGTCGGGACGGCATGCGGCCAGAATCGATTCTTTGAGCGCAGCCACCAGCGAACGCTTTACATAGGTGCGCCGTACGGCAATCGTAATCTTGCGCGACGTAGCGCCTTTGGCCAGCGTCTTGAGCTGGGGCTTGTGGCTTTCGTCGATGAAGTCGGCGACCATTTCGGGAACGATCGTCATCATGTTGGAAGAGTTGTCCACGATCCGTATCAGCGTCTCGAGCGAGCCGCTCTCGAACGAATATTGCCGTTGCACGCCTTTCTGAGCCTGACACAGCTCCAGCACCTGATCCCTCAGACAGTTCCCCTCGGAAAGCAGCAGCAGGCGCCGCACGTCGATATCCTCAATGCGGATGTTGCTCCGCTCGAAAAGCGGATGGCCGGTCGACACGTAAGCATAAAAGCGGTCGTTGAAGAGCTCCTCCTCCTGAATGCCGTCGGGCGAGGTCCCGCCCGCCAGAATCGCCGCGTCGAGCATATCGCGGCCGAGCGCGCGGATGATGTCGGCCGTCATCAGCTCGCGAATCTGCAACTCGACGTTCGGGTAGTCGCGGGCGAAACCGGGCACGAAACGGTGCAACAGGTAAGGCGCGATCGTCGGAATCACGCCCAGACGAAGCACGCCCGATATCTCCCCCCGCAGATCGGCCACCGACTCGCGCACCATTTTGAACGACTTGATCGCCTCGCGGGCCTGCCGGATCACGACCTCGCCCGCATCGGTAGCGATGACGGGTTTGCGGCTACGGTCGAGCAGCACCACGCCGAGCTCCTCCTCCAGATTCTTGATCTGCATGCTCAGCGAGGGCTGGGTAACGAAACATTTTTCGGAGGCAAGCGAGAAACTGCCGCAATTGGCTACCGCCAGCAAATATTCCAATTGTACGATCGTCATATTGCAAAAAACTATATGGCAATACAAAGGTCATCAAAAAATACTATATAACCGAATTTCCGCCGCATTTTTTTCGACGAATCGCCGCCGGTCGCAGCCCGAACAGGAAAGTTCAGCCCCGGACAACGCCGTTCGCCGTTACCTCCGGACCGCTATACGTACAAACGTCCCTGCCATGTGCCGCGCTGCTCGAGCCTCCGTTCGAGCAACGACCAGAGTTGCTCGTTGCGCACGAGCCCCCACGTAGGACCGGCTTGAAAGCGCGGCGGCGCCTCGCTGGCGAACCGCTCGACGACCAGATCCGGTCGCAAACGCTCGAGCAGGCCGATAAAGAAATCGACGTACTCGTCCCTCGAGAAAAAGCGGAAACGCCCCGGGTCGGCCGCATACTGGGCCGCCATCGTCGTGCCGCGAAACAGCTGCAACTGATGAAACTTGACCGTATCGAGCGCCAGCGAGTTGATCGCATCGACCGACGCCTCCATCATGGCGGGCGTCTCGCCGGGCAAACCCAGAATGAAATGGGCGCCCGTACGGATTCCGCGTTCGGAAGTCATCTCGACGGCCCGGCGGGCGCAGGCGAAATCGTGTCCGCGATTGACCGAGCGAAGCGTCGCGTCGTAGCACGACTCGATTCCGTACTCGATCGCCACGTAACGGGTTTCGGCCAACCGGGCGAAATAGTCGAGCTTCGGCCCGTCGATGCAGTCGGGACGCGTTCCGACGACGATCCCCGCCACCTCGGGCAGTTCGAAAGCCTGCGAGAAGACCTCCCTCAGCCTCTCCAGCGGAGCATACGTATTCGAAAAAGACTGGAAATAGGCCAGATACCTTTCGGCAGAACGATAGCGACGGCGATGGAACTCGATCCCTTCCTCGAGCTGTCGGCGGACGCTCTTGTCCGGAGTGCAGTAGGAAGGAGAGAAAGCCGCGTTGTCGCAGAACGTGCAACCGCCCGAGGAGAGCGTGCCGTCGCGATTGGGACAAGTGAACCCGGCATGCACGGACAACTTCTGCACGCGAAAGCCGAACAAACGGCGGAAATAGCCGGAATAGCTGTTATAGCGCCTGTCGTCGCCCCAAGGATAAGCCATCGACTCGAAGAAATACCGGCCGGGCCGGAATCATTGCTTTTTCAACGCCTCGACAAATCCCGGGAACTGCGTCCAAAGGTGCTCGGTCTGCAGCCACAGCTCGCGGGCCTGCGCTTCGCGCGAGGGTCTCTCGCTCTCGATGTCGGCCAGATAGTCGGGCGTGATTTCGTGCTTGTCCGACGTGAACTCGGCATAAAAGACAGGGAAGCTCTTCCTGAAATGGATCATCTCGCCCGACGGCAGGCGGCCCGTCCGGCGAAACTCGCTCCACAGCTTCAGAATCTCCTTCTCGGGATACTTGTCGCTGATATCGTCGACGATCTCGTCGAACGACTCGTATTCGCCCAAAGCCACATAACAATAAGCCAACGGTTTGGTCGCTTCGAGATGATCCTCCGGATCCATGTCGAGTTCCATTTCGAACAGACCGGCCGCCATCTCGAAATCGCCGACGAGAAAATGGTCTATCGCGGAACCTTTGAGCAACTCCAGTACGGCCTGATTGCCCCGATCCTCCCAATCGAGCCAGATTTCGTCCTCGTCCGGAATCAGATCGATCAGCTTCTTAATCCCGTCGTACCGCAGATTGCACGCCCGCTCGACATCGCCCTCGCGCTCGCAGCGACGGGACTGCGCCAGAATGGCCGCGAAATCGTACGGGTAATCGGAACCGTGAGACGGATAGGAGATCACATAAGTGTTCTCAGCGGTCGGGATGAATCGGGGTGTTTCGACCATTTCGTTCGGCATCGGATAAAAAGATTAAGCAACAAACTGTGCAAAGGTATGATTTTTTACAGAACGGCCATCGTCCGGCCGAAGAATATTCGCACGGACCGGCCCGCACCGGAAATCGCGTTCCGATTCAAAAAACGATTCCCCTATATCCGAACTGCCCGAACTCCTAGTAAAAAAGAGGTAGCCGAGCTCTGAGACACGCCCCTGTCTGCACCCGGCCGCTCCGATCGGGGCAGATTCGTCACCGCGCCGCCGACAGATTCCGGACCGTCCCTGCGCTCAAGCCCCTGAACGAGCGCGAAGGCCATCGCCGACACGGATTCCAAAGTACGAAACTCCGCCGCAAATCGCCGCCCAGACAGCCAGGCCATACAGCCCGGGAGCGCCTTGCCCTCTCCGCCTATCCGAAAAGGTCGTTCAGCACTTTGGCCAAACGATATCCGGCCCTGAGAATCTGACGTTCGACACGGGGAGAAGCGGCATTGATAAAATCGCGCCCGAGCTCGCACCCCGGAGGAGCCAACGCATAAATGTCGCGGCACTCGACCGCCGTCTGGTGGAACCAGTCGCGCGGCGTGCCGGCCATGATCTCGCGTTTCTGCCGTCTCGTACAACGGTCCAACTGCTGCTGCCACTCGACATAATGCCATTTCCTGCTCGCCTCGATGATTCCCGAATCCCATACGCTATGGTAGCTGCGCTTTTTCCCGTTGAACGAAACGTCGTACCACAGCTCGACGCCGGGGTAATCGACATGGGCGGGACAATGCATGTCTCCGACCAAATGAATCACGTAACGAAGATTGGCCGCAACCGTCGAATCGTCGAGCTGTCTGTAATTCTTCAACAGCCCGATGGCGTTCTCCAGTTCGCAAACGGCATCGCCCCGGGAGCTGCGCACCTCGTCCGTATAGTACATACGCTCGTCGACCGGCGCCATATGCCAATAAGTCGTATGCTCGTAGCCGGGCGAGCGGCGGTAATCGTCCATCCATGAGGAAAAGTATACGATCGAATGTCCGAGATACTTTTCCGCTATTCTCTGAGCTTTCGGACTCAGATTGCACTCCGCGATGTAGGCCACCGCATCGTGGCCTATCCTCCCCCAGCCGCATGCGACGGTCGGCCAGCCCATAGCCAGGACCCATACCGCAACACGTATTGTCCGGTCAAGTCTTCCCATAACAAATGCCTCATATGACGTTTTTCAAAGGTAGCAAAAAAAAAATCGCAAACCGACACGGACTTCCCCCAAGCAAAGCCCCTCCCGAAAACCGATTCGCAGAAAACGAGCGTTTCGGGTCATACCGTGCAGGCTCGACCGGCCCGAATTCGTCTGCGAACAAATCCGTTCAGCGACATATGAACGATACAATTATTATTATGTTTTATATGCAGGACAGCCGCAATGCGGGCGGACGGTACGATCTCCTATTTCGACTTATTTTCTTGAAATTTCGGTTCACATTAACTATTTTTACCTGGCGTCTTTTCGAGATAAGAGTCTTCGCCAGACGGAGGTTCGGTGCCCGTATCTTTTTCGAGACGCCTGATAAATCTATTTTCAACCCAGGAGTGACAGCGGGTACAGCTCCATAAAACCGAATGATTATGAAAAAGATTCTACTTGCTTTGCTCATCTGCGCGGGCGTGGCATCGTGCAAGGACGACGACCCGGGTACCGAGCCGCCAAAACCCACGGTAAGCTTGACAGAAGGAACCTCCACAACCACCTCGATCACCTTTACCGTAACGCCGGACGAAGCCGAGAAATGCGCCTACCTCTACGCCAAAGTGGAAGAGAACGTACAGGTAGAGCAGCCCTCGGCCGAAACCGTTCTGAAAGACGGCGTGCAGGTCAGCGCCGAACAAGCCACTCCGGTCACTTTGTCGCCACTGGATCCGGAAAGTGCCTATATCGTTTTCGCCGCCGCCTCGAACGGTTCTGTGCTCAGCGAAGTAACCACCCTGCGCATGGAAACGGGATTGCTGCCCGAGCCCGACTACGAGACATGGGTGCAAGCTACCTCCGGCATGGGGCAGTATTACACCGTTGCATGGACCGCAGAGCCTACGGGCAACTACATGGTACAGTTCTCCGACATCGAATTCGATGAGTACGGCGAGGCCCAGAGCGCAGGCTATAAGATCGTACTGGACCTTTACGGACCCCTTACCGACGACGTCATGAATCCGACCATTCCGCAAGGTACCTATCAGTTCGACGCAGAGGACAGCTACACCCATTTCACATTCCAAAAAAGCTATAGCAACATCAATCAGACCGACGATCAGGGGTATCCCATAGGATACGGCCTCTACATCACAGGCGGATCGCTCACCGTCAAAACGAACGAGGACGGATATAGCGTGGTAGGCTACCTGACCGACGAGGAAGGCCATACTTACAAAGTATCCTACGAGGGTCCCATGGTTATCGCCAACAAAACGGGCGGAACAGGCAGCAACCAGACCATCGAAAATCCCAGTCTGCTGCTGGCACGCTACTACGGCGATCTGGATCACGCCAATACGGGCAACTATTACCTCTCAATAGGTACGGTGACGGTCGATCCGGACGATCCTTTCACGACGACCAGCTCCGGCTGGCAGGTGATACTCGACTTCTGGGATCAGAAATCGGCCGACGACGACAACGCCATATTGCCCGAGGGAACCTACGATTTGGCCGATACGCACGCAGCGAGAACGATCAATTACGAGGAAACCCGCATCATGCACTACTATCTGACGGGCAAGACGCCGGAAATGGCCGAATTCGATTATTCGGACGCATCGGTTCAAGTCGAGCATGTCGCGGGAGGCTATAAGCTCACGGGACATTTCGTACTGGAAGACGGAAACAGCGTCGACTTTGTGTACGAAGGACCCATCGATTTCGAGAATTTGGCCGAGCCGCTGATCGGCAACGTGAACGAGACCTTCACGATCGCCAAGGGCGAATACCTGGGCGACTACAACCGGGTGGGCAACGACAACTACACGCTCCACCTCTACACCGACGAGGCTCAGAGCACGTTCATCAATATCGACCTCAATGCCCAAACGGCGACCGACCTGCGCTATCCCGTCATTCCGGACGGCAACTACGGCGCAGGCGTTCCCGACAGCTATGAAACGGGGACTTTCACTCCGGGCCATCTGCTTTACGGATCGTATCTGTCAGGGACGACCGTAGGCCGGAAAGTCAACGGGGAAGTATCCGCATACAGTTTCATCACCGCCGGTACGATCAGTTTCAAGTACAACGAAGCGGACGAAACGTACGACATCCGGGTCAACGCGACGACCAGCGACAATTTCACGGTAGAAGGTACTTTCCACGGAAAGATCGAATTGGAGAATACGCTGCTCGGTCCCGAAGTAGGCAATATCAGCTTCCAAGCCAATTACGTCCCCAACGCATATTACTACGGACTGCAAAACGGCTCCTACAGGTATTACCTGACGTTCAGCGATATCGAAATGGAAGGTACTATGAACGGAATCTATCCGGCCAACACGGAGGCGGGGCATTGCATTCTGTTCGACATCTATACCGACACGCCCGGAGACGTATCCGACCTGCGATTGCCGATCGGCACGTTCACAATGAGCGACAGCAAACAGGCCGGGACTTGGCATACGAGTGCAGAAGGACGCATATACGACGCTTCCGGAAACCGAACCAGCGTGTCGTTCGTCGAAGGAACGATCGTCATAGAGCAGCAGGGCGACGGCTATCAGCTGACGCTCGATGCCGAAACGCTGCGCGAGGAAACATTCCATTGCACATACAGCGGATCGTTCCCGATAACGGATTACACCATGTACGGAGCTCCTATGCCGCTCGAATCCTTTGCAAACGGCAAAGCCGCAATGCAAGGTAACGGCAGCCAGAAAGAACACTCCGTGCGCATAGCGCCCGCTCCTTCAAAAGACGCAAGGCTCAAACTGCCGGCTTCCTCTCCCCGTCATCCACTGAGCAATGATTTTCCCGTCAGAGCAAAATAATAGCGGGCTTCTTTAAAGCAATGAAAAACCGGGGTTTTCGACCCCGGTTTTTTTCATCGATCTTATCGAATTGTCCGCCTCAGCCCGGCCAAGCTCCGACCATACCGTCACACCTGCAACAAAGGAGAAAGACAAAAGCTTCACCTTCCGTCACTTTCAGAAACGACGGTTCCCTCCCGCCGATAAGACAACGACGGCATGAACAATTTTGCATTATTTATTGCATTTTTGTCCGAGATTTTCTCCATGCATGCGTCCTACGGTCCGTCCTGTCAGGACTCCGGGAAGATACAGGCAGGATCGACGGACATTCAGGAGTACGCCTCATACACCCGACAGGGCGACAGACCGGGCACCGGGCACAGACATTCGGATACTGCGCTCCGAAGCGAACGAGCGGCCGAAAAAAACGAAGGGGTCCCATAAACAGCCCCTCTGGAACAGCTCCCGAAAGATTCCGATTCCGAAACAACCGGCGGAGCGTCCGGAACATTCCGCCGAGGGCGATCGCAATGCAGGATTCACGCATGTTCGGGCGTATGCCGTTGCAAGCATTTCCCTCGGGACAACCGGACCTGCAGCCATTCCGGAACAAAACCCGGAACGGCCCGAGCACGGCGGGGATTATGCCCGACGCCGTAACGAAACGGAGAAGGGGAAGCGGCCGGACCGGTCGCGGGAACGAACCGCCCTCGAAGAATACGACGAATACGAACAAAAAAAGGAGCCCTGCATCGCTGCAAGGCTCCTTAAGGAGGCGGCTACCTACTCTCCCACATGTGACTGCAGTACCATCGGCGTAAGCGGGCTTAACTTCTCTGTTCGGAATGGGAAGAGGTGGGACCCCACTGCTATAACCACCTAAAACTCTACCGCATCTGCGGCCTGTGTCGTAAAGTTCCTCGACTCAAACGTCCCTCATAGGAACATTTGACGATTCAGGATGAGAAAAGGGCCCTCTTCAGAAAGTGCTCAGGCTATTAGTACCGCTCGGCTTTGACATCGCTGCCTTTACACCTGCGGCCTATCAACGTAGTAGTCTCCTACGGCCTTCAAGGGAAATCTTATCTTGGGGAAGGCTTCGTGCTTAGATGCTTTCAGCACTTATCC
>CDZT01054427.1_pt1 | contig 35316 bp, 37 predicted proteins | sample 557531 | NCBI WGS metagenome assembly CDZT01 (sample SAMEA3182066, study PRJEB8094) | gut metagenome | biome: human; feature: gut; material: Stool; isolation source: human stools | place: Canada | collected 2013-03-05
GGGCCACAGCTATGTGGACGTCGTGACGGCTCCGACCTGCGAGTCCGCCGGTTACACGACGCACACCTGCTCCGTCTGCGGCGACAGCTATGTCGACGCGATCGTCCCGGCCACGGGCCACAGCTATGTGGACGTCGTGACGGCTCCGACCTGCGAAAAGGGCGGCTACACGACGCACACCTGCTCCGTCTGCGGCAGCAGCTATGTCGATACCATGACCGAGGCACTTGGCCATGATTATCAGACCGTTGTGACAGCTCCGACCTGCGACGCCATGGGCTATACGACGCATACCTGCACGCGCTGCGGCAACAGCTACGTCGACAGCTATACGCAGGCAGCGGATCACAGCTACACGAGCGAGGTGACGAAGCAGCCGACCTGCACGGAGGAGGGCGTTCGTACCTTCACCTGCACGAACTGCGGCAAGAGCTATACCGAGTCCATCCCGATGATCGCTCATAGCTATGAGGAGGTCAAGACGGAGCCGGACTGCACGCATATGGGCTACACGACCTATACCTGCTCTGCCTGCGGCGACAGCTACAAGGCTGATTTCGTGGATGCTACGGGCCATGACTGCGAGGCGACGGTAGTCGCCCCGACCTGCGAGGGCTACGGCTACACGGAGAATCACTGCAAGCACTGCGACTACACCTACATCAGCGAGATCCGTCAGCCGCTTGGCCATGACGACAAGCTGACCGGCGCGAAGGAAGCCACCTGCACGGAGCCGGGCTACACGGGCGACATGGTCTGCACGCGCTGCGGCGAGGTGCACAGCAAGGGCGAGGAAATCCCTGCTCTGGGCCACGACTACGGCGACTGGACGACGGTGAAGGAAGCCGATTGCTTCCACACTGGTCTGGAAGAGCGCAAGTGCGGCCGCTGCGGCGAGATCGAGCAGCGTGAGACTACGGCAGAGACCTGCCCGAGCGAAGCCTACACGGATCTCGACCGGAATGGTTGGTATCACGAGTACGTTGACTGGGCGCTGAAGAACGGCGTGATGAACGGCGTCGGCGGCGGCCTGTTCGAGCCGAACGGCGAGACGACCCGCGCAATGCTGGTCATGGTGCTTTACCGTATGGCGGGTACGCCGGACATGGCGGGCCGCGAGAGCAGCTTCACGGACGTGTCTGCCGACAGCTGGTATGGCGCGGCGGTGATCTGGGCCTCGGAGAACGGCATCGTTAACGGTGTCGGCGGCGGACTGTTTGATCCGGATGCTTCCCTCACGCGCGAGCAGATGGCTATGATGCTCTATCGCTTTGCGGGCTATCTCGGCAGCAATACCGAGAAGCGCGCCGACCTGAGCGCCTACGGCGATGCCGACGCGGTCAGCGCGGCCGCACAGGACGCCATGGCATGGGCCGTTGCAGAGGGTCTTGTCAATGGCCGCAGCGCAGCGGAGCTAGCGCCGAAGGCCGGTGCAACGCGCGCGGAGCTGGCGACGATTCTGTTCCGCTTTGCGGCGCTGCAGAACGCCTGAAGCAAATTACGCATAAGCAGCGAACGAGTGCCCCGGGTTCTCCCGGGGCACTTTGTATGCGGCACATAGAAAAATCGGAAAAAGGCCTTGACAAAGGGGCCGACAGTCCCTATAATAGAAAGTAACCGAACGGTTACATAAACAGCCAGACGCAAAGACGCAGTGCTGATCGCGGTTCCGATCATGCGCTGCGTCTGTTTTTTGAGAGGAAGATTTTATGAACGCAATTCGTTATCCCACGAGCACCGCAGCACTGCGCGTTATGCGCGGCAGCGCCGTGGGTATCCATGGGCGTCCTGCCGGCGGCCGTCGCCGCCGAAACGTCAAGAGCGCAATGAGAGAAAGGGGAAATTTACCATGAAGCTGTATTTTGGAAACGCCGTCACGACGGCAACGACACTGATGATCCTTGCTCTGTTGGGCTACATCGGCTTTTCCGTCTGGAACCGCGGCAATATCGCCTGCTGGGGCAGGAGAACGCTGCTCCTGCTGGTGTTCGGTCTGGTCGTCTGCTGCTTTGCGGCGGCGCGGGACGGGCTGGACAAGACCATCCAGCACACCATCGACGGCAGCTGCGCGCCGGGCGTGTTTCCGCTCGTCAGCGTTCCGACCGTCGTCGGCTGTGCCGGTGCGCTGCTGATCGTCGCCGCCGCGATCGCCACGCCGATCGCCAGAACGCAGAAAATGCGGGAGCTCTGGTTCTATGTGATGTCCGGCGGCGCGGTCCTGAAGATCGCCACCATGGAGATCGCGCGGCTCGTGCTCTGAGACCGCGCGGAGAATTCTTGGACTGTCAAAAAAGGTCCGTAAAGACTTTTTGACGAGCTGCATTCTGGCAGGAGACCTCCCGCCGTATGATCGGGAAGGAGAAGAAGCATGGAAAAGAAGAACGCATTTACGATCACGCGAGCCCGGCCGGAGGATGCCGCGGCGCTGCTGGACTACCTGAAGATCGTGGGCGGCGAGACGGACAACCTCAGCTTCGGCGCAGAGGGCGTGCCGCTTGCGCCGGAGGAGGAGCAGGCCTATCTGCGCACACAGGTCGATTCGCCGGACCATGTGCAGTATCTTGCCGGGGTGGACGGCGAGCTCATCGGCACGGCCAGCCTGAACCGCAAGCCCGGCCGGATGCGCCACCGCGGCGTGTTCGGCATCAGCCTGAAGCGGGCATGGTGGGGCTGCGGTGCGGCCTCGGCCCTGACGGAGGCCGTCCTTGCCTTTGCGCGGGAAAACGGCTTTGCCCAGCTCGATATCGAGGTGCGCAGCGACAATGTCCGCGCCATCCGGCTGTATGAAAAAGTCGGCTTCCGGAAGCTGTGCACCTTCCCGGCCTTCTTCCGCATCGGCGGGCAGGACATTGATTTTGATGTGATGCTCCTGCAGCTGCCTCAAATCTGACTGCAGCGGCGTGCCCTTTCCGGGCGGTGACCCCGTGGAGACAGGCAGCGGCAGCAGCGCAACGGTTTTGGATTTCATCTATGATAATCATGGGCTGCCGTTCGCCTTGAATTATTCCACTCAAGCTCCGGCTCCAAGGCAGAAATCAACCCTCTGCGCTACCGTGGGTACTACTACGACACCGAAACGGGATTCTACTATGTATCCAGCCGTTATTACGATCCTGAGGTTGGTCGGTGGATACACAGGTGACAGGCTTGCAAAAAGTACAGGTGGATTCTTCCGGCTCGTTATAGTATAATAAACGCCATCCCCAGAACTGAAAAACAGCACCCCGAAGCTATTTTTGTAACCTATTTGCCTTTTCCCATCGTTATATGGTTGAGGACTCCTTGAGAGGAAGGAGAATATATGCTGATTCTATACATGAGCTTTATAGACGACGAAATACACCGCCGTCTATTTGAGAAAATATACATGACCTACCGGAAGCAGATGTTCCTTGTTGCCCGCGCCGTGTTGAGCAACGATTCCGATGCCGAGGACGCCGTCCACGATGTTTTTCTGAAGATTGCAAAAAGTCAAATGCAGAAAATTGGCAGCATCCAGGAGGCGGCGGATGTAAGAAGCTATCTGTTGAAGGCAACTAAGCATCAGGCTATCGATCATTTACGCAAGCAGCAGCGTCAGCGGACTGTCATGAATGCGGAACGGGAGGATGCACTGAAAAGCATAGTGGAGCTGCCAGATGACCAGCTTATGGACATGATCAGCAATGGCATGGCATATGACCGCATCCTTCAAGTCATTGCGTCACTGGATGACATCTACAGGGACACCCTGTATGCCCACTTCGTGCTGGAGCTGTCCATACCGGAGACGGCAAGCTTGCTAAACTGTAAGACAGCAACAGCAAAGCAGCGGCTGGTTCGCGGAAAAAAGCTTTTGCAAAAGCAGCTATTGGAGGAGAAATAGATATGACCGATAACTTGCTAAAAACAGCCCTTCGGGAGGCCGCCTCACGAGAATTTGCAGGTATGCCGCAAAGCGACGGCGATATCACCTACACGTTCTCGCCTCGCTTTACCCGCAGGATGAATCGGCTTGCCAAGGCTGAGAAAAGCTGGCTCTGGCGTATGACAAGCACGGCCTCCAAGCGGGCTGCGGCAGCGGGTATTGCCATGATACTAATTGCGCTGACTGCTTGCAGCATTCCGGCCATTCGGGAGCCTGTGGCGGCCTTCTTCAAGGGGACCTATGAGAACTGCGTTCGCTTTTTTACCGGAAACGCCGGAGCTGACCGAATCGCGGAGCGTTATACTCTGACGGAATTGCCCGATGGATTTGAGGCGGTCTATACCGTGGATAATGACGCGAGCTTCACTGTGGTGTACCGAAATGAGGATGGAGAGGAGATTATACTGTCACAGAGCGTAGGCGCGGATTATTGGATTGACATAGATACCCAGCACGGAACGCTTACCGAAATCGACCTGTCCGGTGTCACTGTGACTCTCTATGAAGCCGATGGCTGCATGGTTGCCCTGTGGCAGCAGGATGGGTACGCATTCGATCTCACCATATACGGAGGCTTGGATCGGGAGCAAGTGCTCCGCCTGGTGAACTCCGTTCGACATCCATAACCTCACAGGCCATACGGGGCCGCTGCCGATTTGTTTGCAGCGGCCCCGTCATCTTTTTTACAAAAGGCTGTAACCTGTTTCCGCAGCCGAGGCGTTGTATCGTATAGACAAGACAAGGAAATGAGGGATTATTATGGGAAAAAGAAAGGGAGAATGGCTGTCGTTTATGGCGCTGCTTCTGGTGTTCATGCTAACGACCTTGTTCTTTTATATGGTTTATACTATGCACTATGATTCCGCATCCGATGATTTTACCGGATTTACCGTGTTCGACTATCAAAGTGAACCTGGCGCACAGGTAAGGACAAAGCTTGGAACGCTGCGGGAGGATTTGGACGACTGGGCAAGACGAAATCAAGCTGTAGTTTTCTACAAGGGCTTTTCGTCTGCCGGAATTGCCGCCTTGGACTATGCGGGATGGTTCAAAAAAACCTGGCATACGCCCTTTGATGGCCGGGAAGCCAAGACCGCCCTCATCCAAAAAGAAAATGGAAACCTGTACACCTATACGGAGGGCGATACGCTGTTTCCCGGAACGTATAACTATCACATTCTCGGGGAATTTGATGGAAACCGCTCCCCCACCTTCCAAGGTGACGCATTCTTTTATTATCCACTGGCAGATATTACCGATTTGCAAGGGCTGCTGTTCACGAACGTGGACAGCGGCGAGAGCCTTTCTGAATTAACAAGCATAGTCGAGAAAACCGGCAGGAGTATCGAATATCAGACCTACACCGACAGCAATTTGAATATCCTTGAAGTCCTGAAAAAGATGTTTATGGATGATTTCGTGTCCCGGTCTTTGCTGTTTGCCTTCCTCGGGCTGGTGTTCTGCGCCGTATTCGCAATGTCCATGATGTATCGGGAAAGCAACCGCTTCATGGTCATACACCACCTGTATGGCGCGGCCTATGCATACCTATTTGTAAGGCTTCTGCTTCGCCTGATGTGCATCGCGGTATTGGGAACGGGCCTTGGATATATCCTCGGACGAACGCAGCTTTACTTAATACATAGAGCAGCATATCTGAATGTTGCCGTATTAAGCGGCGTATGCAACATCTTGTTTATATGTGCGGTTCATACAATATGTTTCCTAAGTTGGCAGCGAAAGCATTGCGGAATGGAGGGGCGTTACTGATATGGTATGGAAGCAGATACTCAAAGACCTCCGAAAGGAATGGGCATGGGCCTTCTTTTACACCGTTGTGGCGACGATGATCGCCATGGCGATTCTGTATCTTTCGGTGAGCTTTTCCTCGGTGCAGAGGCAGTCAGCGGCCATTCGCTCCTTTATCCGTCAGAACGTGGTCATGTTTCAGATGAAAACCGTACAGATGGAGCCAAACCCGGAGGGCGCTGCGCCCGCAAACAGACAGCAGAAAAATCCCGATGCTGTTTTGGATTATTTGCAGCATAGCCTGTCCGCAGATGGAAAGGCCGGCAGCTTTGTCTTTGTTGGCAACGACGGCTATGTGGACAAAAAATATACACAGATACTGATCCTTTTCGGGCAGTACAGCACTCTGGCAGGGCTGCACTATGACGGGGATATGGCGCTCTTTGTTCCCGAAGCTCACCGTGAAGATGCAGGCGGCAGCGTTACGATATCGGGCAGGGAAATAGAGACTGTTGCCAATGCAGGAGTGCAATTTGATTTGTTCCATCCGCTGCATTACATAGAGCCGGACAATCCCCTGCTGTCCGACACCCTGATCCTTTGCACCAGGGACTTTCAAGCGGTCAATAAGATGTTTCCGTGGTGGGGGTTGAGCGGTGAGGTCTTTGGACGAATGGTTCTCGTAGATCCGTCCGATGCAGAAATTGAACAGCTCCAAAAATTGTTCTACGAGCAGAAAGGAATACTGTATACGGGAATCTCCACAGAGGATTTTACGCAGATAACCACCTCTGCTTCGATCCGCGCCCACAGACTGTATATTCTGTTTTATCTTTTGTCTGGCGCTCTGCTGGTCATTCTTCTGATCTGCAATATCATTCGCATCATTGAAACCCATGTGGCAGAGTACACGGTGCACCACCTTTACGGTGCTCCAATCCGTACCATTCGGAGGCGGGTGGGCGGCTTCGTGCTGGTGCTGCATATCCTTCCAATCATCGGGATCGTATTTGTCATGTTCCGAAACGAAATGGCGCTGTGGTATGTTTTGCCGCTGTGCATGGCATTTGTTACCGGCTTGTGCCGGTTTGCGGCCGTGTACGCCGGAAAACGAATCGGGACAATGAATAGCTTGCAGAATCTAAGGAGGGACTACTGATGGCTTTATTATCTGTTCAAAACGTCAGCAAAACATTCAAGGACCACGACTACCGGGTTCACGCCGTCAGAAATGCTTCGCTGGAGGTTCATCGGGGCGAGATGATCGCCATCATCGGTCCCTCGGGAAGTGGAAAAACCACGCTTCTGAACCTAATGGGCATAGTTGTTGCGCCCGATTCCGGCGAGGTATATGTGGACGGGCAAAAGGCAAGCGATATGAGTGACGCCGTGCGATGCAGGATACGCAACCAATACTTCGGATACATCGTGCAGGACTTCGCCCTGATCGAGGAGGATACCTCCATGCAGAATATTCTTGTTCCAACGCTTTACAGCAAGCATAAAAAGAGTTCAAAGGAGTATCGGGAGATCATCAACGGCATGGCGGAGAAATTGCAGATTGCGGATAAGCTGAAAAGCACCGTAAAGCATCTGTCGGGCGGCGAACGGCAGCGGGTCGCCATCATTCGCAGCATGGTCAATGACCAGAAAATCATACTGGCGGGTGAGCCGACCGGGTCGCTGGACAAGGACAATTCTGCCATCGTGATCCATTGCCTGCGGGAGCTGGCTCACGAGCTGCAAAGAGCCGTGGTGATCGTGACACATGATCCGGATGTTGCACGGCAGTGCGACAGGACGTTTCTTCTGGCCGACGGCAGCCTGACCCCGTGTGCATTGTAGCTTGCGAGGCTTTGGCAAGCAAGGCCTTTTGGAGCCCAAAGACACCAGGCGGAGACTCTGACGAGTCCCCGCCTTTTGCTGTGCGCCCGGTGAGCGCACGTGGTGAGCGCACGTTCTGTAGGGTGAAAGTCCCGAAGTCGCCCGGTAGCGGGAAGATTTAGTCAAAGGCAAGGGTGTCCGTCGTGAGGCGGAATCTGAAGAAAGCCGGATTTTAGGGGTTGAAAGGTCCCCTGATGGGCAAAACTCTGGCCTGACGAACAGAAATCGCATACAAGGCCGTAAATGAGGGTGAGTTTGCAGCACAAAACAAAGCCCAGTAGCTACACGGAATCGACTTCAAGAAAAAGACGATCACCATTCGTCATACGGTCACGCAGGTAACCATTGATGGCAAGAGCAAGATCATCCAGAAGGATCGCACAAAGACGAAGTCCAGCTACCGCAGCCTGCCCCTTGTCCCGCCGTTTGAGGAACTGCTGCATCGCCTGAAAGCAAAGCAGGAGCAAAACCGCAAGTTGTGCGGACGGGCGTACTGCACCAAGTACACCGACTATATCTATGTCAATGAGATCGGGGAACTGGTCAAGCCGGGCTATCTCACACAACACTTTCCCTATATTCTGGAGAAAAACGGACTGCGGAAGATACGCTATCACGATCTCCAACATAGCTGTGCGAGCCTTTTGTACGCCAATGGGGTCAGCCTGAAAGAAATTCAGGAGTGGTTGGGACACAGCGATATTGCGACGACTTCCAACATCTATACGCACTTGAATTTCACCTCGAAAGTGGCATCCGCCAATGCGATCATGGGTGTGTACCCCTCGCTGTAATGGTCGAACATCCCTCCAATGTCCCTCCAAAAAAACAGCCGAAAACTGACCTGAAATGGCCGGTTTTCGGCTGTGAGAGGGATCAATACATAAGGCCGACAACGCAATAGAAAAAGCCCGCAAACCCAGTCATATCAAGGGTTTGCGAGCCTTTAAGGGGTGGTGCCGGTGGCGGGGGTCGAACCCGCACGGGTTATTAGCCCAACGGATTTTGAGTTATTTGCTTCACAGGGAATACAAACGAACTCAACCCCTTATGGAGGTCGCTAACGGACACCAAAAGCGTTGCAAACAGTACTACTTTTGAAACTGGTGTGTAAAAAAGCTCCGTTTCGTCTGCCATTTCCGTACTTTTCAATTTTGACGGAAATTTTGGATTTTGGAGGGACATCGGAGGGATGTTACCCCCAAACGGAGTACAACAGCACACGCAATAGATTCATAAACCACAAACATATTATAGCGTATTTCTCTGCCATTGACAACACAATTTCAGAAGAAAGAGGTATCGCTATGAAAACACGCGCACATTATGAAAAACTTTTCGCTTCCTATCCTGATGTTGTTACTCTGCCCGAATTTCAAACAATGCTGGGTGGTATCGGTGACAGTACAGCCCGAAAAATAATGCGGGCAAACAAGGTCAAACACTTTTACATAAGATGTACCTATCTTATACCCAAAGCCTGTGTGATAGATTATGTATTGAGCGAAGATTATGCCAAATACAGTAAAACACTCAAAGCGAGGGTTTAACCATTAAGCCATTTGCAGAAATGCAGGTGGCTTTTTTCATACCCGTACATAGCCGCCTGCTTCGCCGCAGGCGGCTAAATCTATGTAAAGGAGGAACCCCATATGGCGAATTGCAAAGTGATCGCGGTGACGAACCAAAAGGGCGGCGTGGGTAAAACCACGACCACCGCTAACCTCGGCATCGGACTTGCCCAGCAAAACAAACGGGTACTGCTCATTGACGCAGATGCGCAAGGCTCTTTGACCCTCTCCCTCGGCTACCCGAAGCCGGATGAGCTGCCCGTTACGCTGGCGGACATCATGCAGAATGTGATCGATGATACCCCTTTCCCGGACGGCTGCGGTATTCTGCATCACGGTGAGGGCGTTGACCTGCTCCCGGCGAACATTGAACTATCCGGTATGGAAATTCGACTGATCAACGCCATGAGCCGGGAAAGCGTGCTGCGGACATATATCAATGCGGTCAAATCCCATTACGACTATATCCTCATTGACTGTATGCCGTCGCTCGGTATGATGCCGATCAACTCACTGGCCGCAGCGGACAGCGTGATCATCCCGTCCCAGCCGTCGTATCTCTCGGCGAAGGGACTTGACCTGCTGATGCAGTCTATCGCAAAGGTCAAGCGGCAGATCAACCCGAAGCTGAAAATCGACGGCATTCTGTTCACGATGGTGGACAGCCGCACTAACGAGGCCAAGGAGATCATCGCATCTCTGCGTGCCCACTACGGCGAAAAGATCCGGGTATTCGGAACGGAAATTCCCTTTTCCGTCCGAGCCGCAGAAACCAGCGGCCGGGGCAAGAGCATCTTTTCCCACGACAAGAACGGCAAGGTCGCCGCCGCATACCGATCGCTGACGAAGGAGGTGTTGGAGCTTGAGCGCAAAACCGAGAGATTTAGGGATGACGCCGCTCGATGACCTGTTCTCCACCGACGAGAGCCGTGCGGAAGCGCAGCTTGAAAAGGTCGTCACGCTGAACCCCGCCGACATCTCCGACTTTCCCAACCACCCGTTCAAGGTCAAGCAGGACGAGGCTATGGCGGAGATGGTAGACAGCGTAAAGCAGTACGGCGTGCTGGTGCCAGCCCTCGTCCGCCCCAAAGCGGATGGCGGCTATGAGATGGTCGCCGGCCATAGGCGAAAGTGTGCGGCGATGCTGGCGGGGATCACCGAGATGCCCTGCATCATCCGCAACCTCACCGATGACGAAGCGACGATCATCATGGTGGACAGCAATTTGCAGCGAGAAACGATCTTGCCGTCCGAAAAGGCATTTGCTTACAAGATGAAGTTGGAGGCCATGAAACGGCAGGGCCAGAGGTCGGATTTAACTTCGGCCCCACTGGAGCCGAAGTTAAAGGGTAGCCGTTCCAATGAGGAATTGGCTGCAAGCAGCCCGGACAGCCGTTCACAAATTCAGCGGTATATCCGCCTGACCGAGCTGATCCCGCCAGTGCTGGACATGGTGGACAGCAGCAAAATCGCTTTCCGTCCCGCCGTGGAGCTTTCCTATCTCTCCAAAGAACAGCAGCAGAGCCTATATGACACGATGGAGTGCGAAGACTGCACGCCATCATTGGCACAGGCTATCAAAATGAAAGAGTTCAGCCGGGACGGAAAGCTGACGGAGGAGGTCATCCTCTCCATTATGCAGGAGGAAAAGCCGAACCAGCGTGAGCAGTTCAAAATGCCGAAAGAGCGTATCAGCAAGTATTTTGCTCCGGGGACGCCCGCACAGAAAATTGAAGATACCATCGTCAAGGCATTGGAATTGTACCGCAGGCGGGAGCGCCAGCGGGATATGGAACGATAGTCACTACCAAGGGGCAGCCATACCCATTTTTGATGTGTGTACGGCTGTGTCGGCGTGTTCCCCCTCTCCACACCTCACCCCCTCGAAACTACCTGTACTTCCCGAAAAAAGAGATAATACGGCAGCGGTAGTTCTCGCAGCTTTGCAGTTTCCGGCAGTGATCCGTACAATGAAGGAGCAAAGGAGGTTTGCGCATATGAAAAACGCAAGGATCATCGCTGTCTTAGCGCTGCTGGCACTTTCTCTTTCGGGCTGTGCAAATACGGATCGCTTTGTGGTGTCTGCACCACCTTCGCAGGAAACGGTCACGACTGAGCCTGCACAAAACACCGTGCCGCGGGAGCAAGGAACGGTTCCTGTTTCGGAAAGTACAGAGATTCCCGCAGAGAGTACGGAACCGACCGAAATCGTGGAAGCAAAATCGGAGGTTTCAATACCTGCCAAAGAGGAAACGCCGCCGACCGTCAACATTCCCACGGAAACTACCCCGCCGAAAGCATCCGAACCCGAACCACCGGAAGAACCTACGGAAACACAGCCGCAGGAGTCTAAACCGCCCGTCGCAGAAGAACCCACAGAGCCGATATTTGACATTCAGACTTGGATCGACTATGCCAATGCCTATGCCGAAAGCGTGGGACTGCGGCTGGAAAGTTCGGCGGTGGATTGCTGGGATAATCCTATAGATGCCGCCGCAGACCGCATCTATCTGGAACGGGATATTCAAAGCAGGCTGAACCGATACGCCCGTGATGAGGATATAACCGATGTGTGGATATGGGCGGAGGCGCGCTCCGACGGGAAGTACGACCTGTATATCGGTTATGCCTGAAAACCAAATATTTACCGAGGAACGCACCGAGAAACACGGTGCGTTTTTTCATTTTAAGGAGGTCACTCAATGAAAATGCAGAAATTCAAACGAACGGTATCGTTGTTTCTTGCGATGCTGATGTGCGTTACCACGCTGTTTGGCATGGGAACGACCGCATTTGCCGCAGAAGAAACCGACGAAGTATATCTTATCTCCTATCCCCGTGACGGCGACGCTAACTACGGCGGCGAATGGGGACACAACAGCCTGAGCTTTATGAACGGCTGGTCTACGGCAACATCCCGTTTTACGACGATCCGAGCAATGGGGTCGTATGAGGGCAATATCTGCTACTGCATCGAACCCGGCGTGCCGCAGCAGACGGGCAACACCTTTACGAAAAAGGGCGAGGATTTCTGGGACGAATACCCGTCGTCCTACAACAGTACCATTTCTCCCGATGATATTAAGCTGTTTATCGGCCGTATCTTTCAGTACGGCTATACGGGAACGATCTCGACCTCTTGGCGCTCACAGAATGAGGGCGGCGACAAGCTGGCTAACGCCGTTGCCACGCAGCTTTTGATTTGGGAAACCGTCGTTGGTGAGCGTGATGCCGATTTCAACAAGGTCGGCACGGGCGGCAAAAGCGCCATCGTGGAGCAGATCAGCACGAACCACCCGCTGTACAGTCGGATCATGGGCTATTACAATTCCATTGCGGCAAGCGTTCAGCGACATTCCAAGGTGCCGAGCTTCTTTTCCAAATCCGCAGGAAAAGCGCAGAATATCGAGCTTGCATGGGACGGCGAAAAGTACACTGCCACACTTACCGATACAAACAATGTCCTTTCCGATTACCTGTTTTCCGCAAGTGTTCCGGGGATTCGTTTTTCCGTAAACGGAAACAAGCTGACCATTACAGCAGATACAGCTCCCGCTGACACAGTAACGATCACAGCCGAAAAGAGAAATTCTCAGCGGCGCGGCGTGATCACTTGGACGGACGGCGTTTACGGCCCGAACGGCAAGCTGCAAGACACCGTGACCTATGCGCAGACGGTCAGCGACCCCGTAAAAGGCTATCTGAATATCAAGGTCAGCTACGGCAGCGCCAAGATCATCAAGACAAGTGAGGACGGCAAGGTCGAGGGCATTTCTTTTACGATCACCGGCAACGGCGTGAACAAGACCGTCACGACGGGTGCGGGCGGTGTCATTCAGATCGACAACCTTGCTCCCGGCGTTTACACCGTCACCGAGCAGAGCTACGACAAATACGAGCCGCAGGAGGTGCGCCGTGTCACCGTTGTCAGCGGTCAGGTGGCAACGGTCAATTTCAATAACACCTTGAAGCGAGGAACCCTCATTGTGACCAAGACCTCCGAGGACGGCTTGAACGAGGGCGTGAAATTCTACCTCTACGGCACTTCGCTTTCGGGGCTTGCGGTAGATGAATACGCCGTGACCGACAACACGGGCAAAGCCGTGTTTTCCGATGTGCTGATCGGCACAGGCTACACGCTGGAAGAAGTCGATACGGCGATCCGCTATGTCGTCCCCGAACAGCAGACGGCGGCGGTGGAATGGAACGCCGTCACGAACAAGAGCTTTACGAACATCCTGAAAAAGTGGAATGTCATCGTCACCAAGAGCGACGCCGAAACGGGTATGCCGCAGGGCGACGCCGCCCTTGCCGGTGCCGTTTACGGTATTTACAAGGGCGACCAGCTTGTGGACACCTACACCACAGACGCAAACGGGCAGTTCACTACAAAATACTATGTCTGCGGGGACGACTGGACCATCCGTGAGATCACGCCCTCGGAGGGCTATCTGCTGGACAGCAGCGTTTATCCCATTGGCGCAGAGGCGAAGAACTATGCCGTGGAATACAACACCACGGCAAACGATGTGACCGAGCAGATCATCAAGGGCAGAATCGCCATCATCAAGCACACCGACGACGGCGAAACGCAGCTTGAAACACCGGAGGCCGGAGCGGAGTTTGCGGTTTTCCTGAAAGCCGCAGGCTCTTATGACAGTGCCAAGACATCCGAGCGTGACTACCTGATCTGCGACGAAAACGGCTATGCGGTCACAAAAGACCTGCCCTACGGCATCTACACGGTGCATCAGACCAAGGGCTGGGACGGCCGTGAGCTGCTTTCCGATTTCGATGTGTATATCTCCAAGGACGGGCAGACCTATCGCTACCTTGCCAACAACCGCAACTTTGAGAGTTATATCAAGATCGTCAAGGTGGACGCCGAAACGGGAAAGGTCATTCCGCTGGCAGGTGCAGGCTTCCGACTCTACCGCCCGGACGGGTCGCTCATTACGCAGACTTTCACCTATCCCGAAGTCACCACCATCGACACCTTTTACACGAACAGCGACGGCTATCTCATTACGCCCGAAAAGCTGGAATACGGCACGGGCTATTCGTTGGTGGAGGTTTCCGCTCCCTACGGCTACACGCTGAACAGTGAGCCGGTCTATTTTGATGTGACCGCCGACAACGCCACGGAGGAAAATGCCGTTACGGTGGTCGAGGTCATGAAACCGAACACGGCGCAAAAGGGCGTGCTCCGGATCAGCAAGAGCGGCGAGGTCTTTTCTTCCGTCACCGAGGCGGACAGCATCTACCAGCCGGTGTTTGCGGTCAAGGGGCTTGCGGGCGCAGTCTATGAGATCACCGCTGCCGAGGACATCATCACGCCGGACGGCACGCTCCGCTATGCGGCCGGAGAGGTCGTTGATACCGTGACCACCGATGAAACGGGACTTGCCGAAAGCAAGCCGCTGTATCTCGGCAAATACGAGGTCAGGGAGATCACAGCCCCCACCGGCTATGTACTGAATACCGAAGTCCACACGGCAGAGCTTGTCTATGCCGGGCAGGAGGTCGAGATCACCGAAACCGCCGCCGACTTCTGCAACGAGCGGCAGAAAGCCGCCGTTTCTCTGGATAAGGTCTTGGAACAGGACGAGCGTTTCGGCATCGGCACGAGCGGTGAGCTTTTCGCCGTGACCTTTGGGCTGTTTGCCACCGAGAAATTGGTCGCCGCTGACGGCAGCATCATTCCCGCCGACGGTCTGCTGGAGATCGTGTCGGTGGACAAAAACGGTCATGCCGTCTGCAAGACCGATCTGCCGTTTGGCAGCTACTATCTCAAAGAGCTGTCCACAGACGGACACTATATCCTCTCCGACGAAAAATACCCCATCGTATTTGAGTACGCCGGGCAGGACACGGCGCTGGTGGACATCAAGGCAAACAGCGGCGCACCCATCGAAAACAAGCTGCTCTACGGTGAGATCCACGGACTGAAAAAAGACGAGGACGGCAGCGGCCTTGCCGGTGCGCTGATTGGGCTGTTCCGTGCAGACTGCACCGAGTTTACGACGGAAAAAGCCATTCTGACTGCCACCTCTGCCGAGGACGGCAGCTTTTCTTTTGTCCGTGTTCCTTATGGCAACTGGATTGTGCGGGAGATCGAAGCCCCGACCGGCTTTGTGCTGTCGGAGAAAACCTATCCCGTGACTGTCGATGCGGACGGTGCGGTGGTTGAGGTGGAGATCGAAAACACCCGCATCCGTGGCACGGTGCAGCTCACCAAGCTTGACCGGGACTATCCCGACAACAAGCTGACGGGTGCGGAGTTTACCGTTTACCGTGACAGCAACGGCAACAAGGAACTGGATGCGGACGATGAACTGGTCGGCACGCTGACTGAATCCGGCATCGGCGTTTATGAACTGTCCGACTTGCTCTACGGCTGTTATTTTGTCAAGGAAACGAAAGCACCGGATGGCTTCTATCTGGATGAAAACGCCTATTATTTCGAAATCACCGAGGACGGCACGACCGTGACCGTGGAAAACGAGGCCGGAAAGGGCTTTGTCAATGCGCCGCAGATCGGCTCTCTGAAAATCATCAAGACTTCCTCGGATGGCAAGGTCGAGGGATTCTCGTTCCGTGTCACCGGTCCGAACGGCTATGTCGGCGTATTCACGACGGATAAAAACGGCGAGATCATCATTGATGATCTCCGTATCGGGGAGTACGTGGTGTCCGAGGTGTCGGACGGTGCATCTTCTGCCTATGTGCTGCCCCCCGACAAAACGGCATCCGTGTATGAAGGTGCAGTGACGAAGGTGGAGATGCACAACGAGCTTCGTGACACACCGAAAACCGGGGACGACAGCAATCCCGCCCTGTGGTTTGCCCTGCTCGGTGCTTCCACTGCGGGTGCTGCTGTGCTGGGCATAGTCGGATTCAGAAAACGCAGAAAGGAGGGTGCGGAATAATGGAGCTGAAAACCATTCTTGCAATCGGGCTGGTCGTATTTATCGTCGGCGCTTTGATCTTCCTGAAGATCAGAGCAAAGAAGAAGTAAGCCTTGGGGCAGCGAAATTCGCTGCCCCTTTTACATATCCCGAAAAACAAAAAGGAGGCAAAAATTATGGTTCATTTCTTCGATTCGGACATAGCGAAAAAATACGGAGTTAATGCGGCGGTGCTGGCCTGCTTCCTTTGGGATTGTATCGAGCAGAAAAGCACCGAGTCGCCGCAGCTCCACGAGGGCAAGGTTTGGGTGCGCTGTTCGGTGCAGATGATGACCGGCTTTTTCCCGTTCCTGTCCTACGATGAGATCCGCTATGCCCTGAAACGGCTGGTCAAGGGGCGGGTGCTCACCAAGGGACGGTTTAACGAGAGCCGCTTTGACCGCACGAATTGGTACGCCTTTACCGAGTTCGGACAATTCCTGATGACAGAAAGCGAGGGACGGACGCAATGAAGGACGGCAGACACATCATTTGGAGCAACGACATTGACTACGACGACTGGCGGGAGGACTTGGAGGAGCAGTATCCCGACCTCACCGAAGCCGAGCGTATGGAGCTGATGTATGAGCTGAACGGCGACTATTTGGACGACGAGCGTTCCAATCTGGACATCCAGCTATCCCGTCCCATTCTTGTTGTCGGTGATCTGGGGCTTTGGCACGGCCGCCGCATGGGATATGAGGAGATTCCGAGCGGCAATATCCGGGACTGCCTTTACAGCGAACGGGACATGGATTACAGCACTTGGTATGTGGATAAAAAAGGTGACTTCCGCTGCGACGCTATCCATCACGACGGCACGAACCATTACCTCTACCGTGCCTATAAGGACGGCGTGAGCGACACGCAGATCGAGAATCTGAAAGAAAAAATCTACCGGGGCATTGCCACCCGTGCGGACATTACAAGAGTGACCCGCAGGCTGGGCGACGAGATCGCCCATGTTTACGGCTTTCCCATCCCCCGCAGGCAGGCGCCGGTGCAGGAGCGATAACGGAGGCAGCTATGATGAATGTACCAGATACAAGGGACTGCGCTTTTGAAGCCTTTATTACCAACCTCGACAAATACAACGAGGGCTTTTTGGTGGGCGAATGGGTGAAGTTCCCCGTGACCAATGAAGAAATGCAGGCAGTTTTCCGGCGCATCGGCATCGGGCGGCGCTATGAGGAATGGTTCATCACCGACTATGACTGCCCGGATGCGGCCATCGGCAAGGTGCTCGGAGAATACGAAAGCCTGAGCGAGCTGAATTATCTTGCCGAGCAGATCATGGAGCTGCGGGAAAGCGACGATTTCTGGCAGGCGGTTTTGGACTTGGGCGAGAATACCGGCAGTGTGCAGGAGCTGATCAACCTGACCGAGAACTTGGACTGCTTTGATTATCTACCCGGCGTGCAGAATGACTATGACCTCGGCTATTACTGGATCGAGGAAAGCGGCTGTTATGACACAAGCAACCTCGGCGCACTGGCAAACTATATCGACTATGAGGGCTTTGGACGGGATATTCGGTATGAAGAAGGCGGCGTGTTCGGAGATAACGGCTATGTACGGTCAAACGGCGGCCGCTTTGTGGACATCTACGACGGCGACATCGAAAACATCCCCGAAGAATACCGGATCAGTTTGCCTGCCGTCCCCGTCCGCTCCGCAGCCCCACGGCAGACAGAACAGCCGGAACGATAAAATTTGCACCTTTGATATTGCCTTGCGGTTTGGGTATAGTATAATAAAAACGATAAGGAAGTGAACACCGTGAGCGACAGCTATTTTGACCTGCCATCCCGCATAGAGGACGCCTTTGCGGAGATCGACAGCGATATTGTGATGGATCTGCTGAATACCGACGAGGACTACGCCGCGCTTTCCGACCGTATGGACAAGCTGAAAACGCAGTACCCCGTCATCGACAAAATGAACGAGGGCAGCGGCGAGATCCGCATGACCGCAGAGGAACATCGGGCGTATGTGGACTATCTGAACCTTGTCCGCCAAATGGAGGACATGGAACGGCAGCACATCTACTTCCGCGGACATACCGATGCCGTGGCCTACCTCAAAAAAATCAAAGCGATATAAGGTACGACGAAAGCGGTGCAGAGAGATCTGTGCCGCTTTTCTGTTGACAGAAATGCAAAGCGAGTCGAAAAAGATGCTCCGTATAAAAAGTTTTTCTGGATTTTCAGAAAAAACTATTGACCAAAACGGCGTTTTTGGCTATACTAATAACAAGGAGGCGATACCATGATCGTTAGGCCCTACTATTTGGATATGCTGAAAACCTATCGGGATGTTCCGCTGGTAAAGATTCTTGCCGGAATCCGCCGCTGCGGAAAATCGACCATTTTGGATATGCTGAAAGACGACCTGCTCGGCAGCGGCATTGCGGCAGACCATGTGATCCATCTGCGCTATACCTCGGAAGAGCTGGACGAGGGCATGACCGCCAAGCAGATGTACCGGGATATAAAAGAAAAAATGACCGACAGCGAACGCTACTATCTTCTGCTGGACGAGGTGCAGGAGGTGGACGGCTGGGAAAAGGCAGTCAACAGTCTGCTGGAGGATTCCAATACCGACATTTATGTGACAGGCTCCAATTCCAAGCTGATGTCCAGTGAGATCTCCACCTATCTGACGGGACGCTATATCTCCATCCCTGTTTTTACGCTGTCCTTTGCCGAATATCTGGAGTTTAAGAAGGACAGCGGACGCACGCCGAAAGAGCTTTTGAACGAGTATATCCGCATGGGCGGTTTCCCCATCGTTGCGCTTGGGAACTTTGACGAGCGTTCGTCCTATCAGATCGTCGAGGGTATCTACAATTCCGTTATCACCAGCGACATCACCAAGCGGCACAATATCACAAACTTCGACCTGTTCAACCGTGTGGTAAAGTATGTTGTAGAGAATGTCGGCAAGACTTTTTCTGCCAACGCCATCGTGAAATTCATGAAAGGCGAAGGACGCTCCCTCTCGGTGGAAGCAGTCTATAACTATCTGGAATGGTTGGAAAAGGCTTTTGTAATCTATCGTTGTCAGCGGTACGATATGCAGGGCAAGACCGTCCTGAAAACGCAGGAGAAATTCTATCTTGCGGACGCTTCTCTCAAATACTGCATGATGGGCTTTAATCCGAAATCCGTTGCCGCTATGCTGGAGAACATCGTGTACTTTGAGCTTCGGCGGAAGGGTTATGATGTGTATATCGGCAAAAACTCCACCAAGGAGATCGACTTCGTGGCCGTGCGACGGGACGAGCGGATCTATGTGCAGGTATGCCGCAATCTGCCGGAGGAATCCGACCGGGAGGTTGCCAACCTGCTGGAGATCAAAGACCATTACCCGAAGTATGTGGTGACGATGGACGAACTGGCCGCAGGCAACATCAACGGTGTCAAAATTATGCATCTGGCGGACTTTCTGCTAAGCAAGGAGTATTAAACGCTTTCTGCATATAAAACGGTCGAGATATATGCAGATAATCGCATAGCCGGACGGCTTTCATCCATGTGAGAGCCATCCGGCGTATTTTTTATAATGGGGTGTTATAGCAGGCCGCTGTCCTCACCGTTCGGAAAAATGTGCGAATTTGCAATAGAAAAGGCCGGAAAAATGTGTGTTCATCTTCTGAAAGGTCGGAGGTTGCTATGAAACGGCAGCATATTGTCGTGGCCTACCTCAAAAAATCAAAGCGATCTAACGCAGACGGCACGGAAACCTGTGCTGTTTTCTGCATATACAGTTCTGTTATCTGCATATAAAAGGTCAAAGTATATGCAGATAACTACATAGCCGAGAGGTTTTCAGTCTGAAAACCCCTCGGCTATTTTTATGTCAGAACGGAGGTGAAACATATGCCATATATCCCGCCGGAGGTGGTGGCGCGGGCGCGCGAGGTGGACTTGCTGACCTATCTGCGGACTTATGAACCGCAGGAGCTGGTGCATTTCGGGGGCAGCACCTACTGCACCCGTGAGCACGACAGTCTGAAAATCTCCAACGGCAAATGGTGCTGGTTTTCCCGTGGAATCGGCGGCTATTCTGCGCTGGACTATCTCATCAAGGTCAAAGAGATGCCATTTACGCAGGCGGTCGAAACCATCATGGGGAATCTGTCAGCGGCACCGCCCGCCTTTGCCCCGGCTCCGAAAGTGCCGAAAGAAAAGGTACTTCTTTTGCCGCAGGTCAACTGCAGCGCCACCCATGCCGTTGAATACCTGCACCGCAGAGGGATCGATTATGAGCTGATCGACTTCTGCATCCAGACTGGCCGCCTTTACGAGAGCTATCCCTATCACAATGTAGTGTTTGTCGGCATGGATGCGGACGGAAAGCCCCGCTATGCTAATCAGCGAGGGATCGGCTCGGACTTCATCGGGGATGCCAACGGCAGCGACAAGCACTATTCCTTTGGAATCCCTGCGGCGACCGCAAGCGATATGCTCCACCTGTTTGAGTCGGCGGTGGATCTGCTGTCCTACGGGACGCTGCAAAAGCTGGACGGCAAGGACTGGCGCGGCGAAAATCTGCTCTCCCTCGCCGGGGTCTACAAGCCAAGGGCGAAAATCGAGGAAAGCAGTCTGCCCGCTGCGCTGGTGCGGTATCTTGCCGAGCATCCACATATCCGCCGTGTGGTGCTGCGGCTCGACAACGACGCCACGGGACGGATCGCCGCCGAAACCATCAAGACCCTGCTGCCGAGAAAGTATGCGGTCACGGTGGACATTCAGCCGCCACCGCAGGGCAAGGACTACAACGACTGCCTATGTATGCGGCTGGGATTGCCCATCACTAAGCGCAGAGAAAGGAGCAAAGAACGGTGAGCGACTATATGAGTCCGGGACGGCGCATCCGGCACTATCGTATGCAGAGAGGTATGACGCAAAAAACGCTGGGCATCGCCGCAGGCTTTTCGCCCGAAACCGCCGACATCCGCATTGCTCAGTATGAATCCGGCGCAAGGATGCCGAAACACGATTTGCTCTGTACGCTGGCGGAGGCGTTGGGTGTTTCGCCCTCGGCGCTGGACATTCCCCGTATCAAGAGCCGTGAGGTGCTGAACCAACTGCTGCTTGCGCTGGAGGAAGAATATGCTCTGAAGGTCACGATTACGGAAAACAACGGAAGGAGCAAAACCGATGAAAACCTATATGGTTACGATCACCGAAACAATGCAAAAGACGGTCGAGGTTGAAGCCAACTCCCGTGAGGAAGCTGAGAGAATGGTTGAGCAAAGGTGGTACGACAGCGAATATGCTCCCGGTCATCTTGTTAGGGTGGTTTTTTCTGCAAGAGCCACTGAGCGCAGCCGTGACCATGAACGATGAAAGGAGTTTTCTATTATGAGTGAAGAAAAGAAAATCAAAGTAGTTCTGCTGGAGCCGGGCAAGCTCGCCCGCACAGCCGAGATTGATGCGTCACTTGCCGGGATGCAGAAAGTGGTGGGCGGTCTGATCGAGCCGTTTTATCCCTTTGAGGAACAGGTCTGCATTGTCTGCAATGAGGAAAGCAAGATCAACGGAATGCGCCCGAACCGCAGCGTGAAGAATGACGACGGCGTGATGGTGGATTTCATCTTCGGCCCCGCTTTCATCTGCGACTGCCGGGGTGAAAATCTGGACAGTCTTTCCGATGAGCAGATCGACCGCTACGGCAAGATGTTCCGCTATCCCGAACACCTTGCGAGGGTAAACGACACACTGCTCGGCATCCCGTACCGCCCGCAACCGGAACGGGAGCGGTGATATTATTTCGGTCGGTGGCAAAATGTTCGGCCTATGGGACGAACGCCATGCACTGTACCAGCAAGCATCGCCGTTGTGATACCACAACGGCACTTGTCAGGGGTAGCCCCTGAAACCCTTTCGTCCCCATCTGACTGGCGGACGATATTTTTATACCCGAAAGGAGGTCACAGCCGGTGAACGAACCCATGACCTTTTTGGACTTTTTCAGCGGTGTCGGCGGTTTCCGCAAGGGCTTTGAGCTTTGCGGCATGATCTGCAAAGGTCACTGCGAGATCGACAAATTCGCAGACCGCAGCTACCGCGCGATCCACGATGTAAAGGAGGATGAGTGGTATGGCGAGGACATCACCAAAACCGAACCCGCCGATCTGCCGAGGGTCAACCTCTGGGCAGGCGGATTCCCATGTCAGGACATTTCTGTATCTGGCCGGCAGCGAGGGCTTGCAGGCAAGCGAAGCTCTCTCTTTTTTGAAATCGTTAGACTCCTCAAAGGCACGCCTGCCGAGGATCGACCCGAATGGCTTGTCCTTGAAAATGTTAAAAATCTGCTCTCCGTTAATCGGGGATGGGACTTTGCGACCGTTCTCCATTCGTTGGCCGAAATCGGCTATCATATCGAATACGGACTGCTTAATTCACGCTTCCACGGCGTTCCGCAAAACAGGGAGCGAATCTATCTTGTCGCTTATCGACATTTTAGAGCCGACGGTGGACGAAAAATATTTCCTGTCACCGCAAGCGACGGCAAGGCTCTTATACAGCTAATCGGCGGCACGCAGGGCAAGCGCGTTTACGACCCCGCAGGCGTGAGCTGTACGCTGATGAGCGAGGGCGGCGGCTTTGGCGGGCGCACGGGCATGTACTTCATCGACCTGTGCAAAGGTGAACCGAGGCTGACCGAGCACGCCCGCTGTATCAAGGCAAGGTATGACAGCGGCATCACCAACCACAGCGGTGACAAAAGCGGCGTTCTTTGCATGAGCGGCGAGTGCCCGGACCGCACCGAAGAAACGGCGCTCATCCAACTAAAACGGGGTACGCCGAAAATCTTGGAGCAGGAGCACACAAAATGCCTGATCGCAGGCTATGACAAGATCGGGATCAGCAACCGGGGCGAAAGCTCCGGTATTTTTTATGGCTGTCGTGCCGTCCTCACTCCCGACCGGGAAAACAAGCGGCAGAACGGACGGCGCTTCAAGGCGTGCGGCGAACCGGCCTTTTGTCTGAACACGCAGGACAAGCACGGCGTTTATCTCTGCGCCTGCGATTCCTGCGAATACGCTTTGCCCGTCAAGCGAGCAAAGGAGGCAGATCAGAGCAAGCCTGAAAACGGCTCTGCGCTTCCGCTCGGCTGCGGACGCATCCGCAAGCTGACACCCCGTGAGTGCTGGCGGCTGCAAGGCTTTTCGGACGATATGTTTGACCGGGCCGCCGCCGTCAATTCCGATGCCCAGCTTTACAAGCAGGCGGGCAACGGCGTGACAATCCCCGTCGTGTATGCAGTTGGCAAGCGGATCGTGGAAATACAAAACGAACTCAATTCGGAGGTGAAAATATGAGAAAACGCAATGTTCACATTCAATTCTGGCTGGATAAAAAGGAAGCTGAGGCGTTTCAGAAGAAGGTCAAGAAAAGCGGACTTTCCCGTGAAGCGTATCTCCGGCACTTGGTAAACGGCCTTGAACCGCAGGACGCACCGCCGCCCGACTATTACGCCATGATGCGGGAACTGCATGGGATCGGCAACAACCTCAATCAGATCGCCGCAAAAGCCCATACCCTGAACGCACTGGATGTGCAGCGGTACGACGAGAACTGCCGCAAGCTGGACGAGGCCATCAAGACGATCACCGCAGCGGTCATTCTGCCCCGTCCGATGAAGTGACGCTTATGGCGACGACATCAATTTGGCGGGTAAAAGGCTGGCTCGGCAAGGTGGTGATCTATGCGGAAAATCCCGAAAAGACGGCAAATCCCAAATTCTACGCCGACCGGGAACTGAACGAGCAGGACGGGCAGCAGCTTTCCGATGTGATCCGCTATGCCATAAATTCGGAGAAAACGCAGGAAATGGGCAGCGAGGACGGCGCACCGCTCCACCGCTTTGTGTCGGGCATCAACTGCTCTCCCGCCACCGCCCGTGACGAGATGCTGGCGGTGAAGAAACGGTTCGGCAAGGAGGACGGCACGGTGGCCTATCACGGTTATCAGTCCTTTGCTCCCGGCGAGGCTACCCCCGAAATGGCGCACGAAATCGGGATGAAGCTCGCCGCCCGTTTGTGGGGCGACCGCTATCAGGTGATCGTCGCCACCCACCTTGACAAAGAAAATCATCTGCACAATCACTTTGTCGTCAACACCGTATCCTTTGCGGACGGCATCAAATACCACCGTACCCGAAAGGACTATCACGAAATGCAGACGGTTTCCGATGAGCTTTGCCGGGAATACGGACTGTCGGTGATCGAGCAACCGCAGCAAGGCCGGGGCAAGCAATACGGCGAATGGCGCGCCGAGCAGGAACAGCGCCCCACTTGGCGTGGGCTGATCCGTGCAGACATTGACGAGGCGATACGGCAAGCCATGACCGAGCGGCAGTTTTTTGACGCTTTGCGGAAAAAGGGCTATGCGGTGAAGGTCGGCAAAGATATTTCGGTCAGGCCGCCGGGCAAGGAGCGGTTTGTGCGCCTGATGCGTAATTTCGGTGAGGACTACTCACTGGACAGCATCCGCAGACGCATTTTATCCCAGAGCCGCCCCGAACGGAAAAAGCCCGAACAAAAGCCGGAGATCCTGCGGGTCAGACTGATCGGCAATCTGAAAGCCGCCCGAAAACTGACCGGCTTTCGGGCGCTGTATGTTCACTACTGCTATCTGCTGGGCATCTTCCCGAAGAACCGCCCGCAGCAAAGCAGAAAACGGCAGCACTTTCTCTTGCGGGAGGATCTGTTGAAGCTGGACGCCATCACCGCCGAAACAAGGCTGCTTATAGGACATCGGATCGATACCGCCGAGCAGCTTTTTTGCTACCGGGATAAGGTAAGCGAAAAAATCACCGCTCTGACCGAGAAGCGCAAACAGCTTTATAAAGCACAGCGGACGGCAGTGGTGAAGTCTGACCCTGAAAAGACGGCGGAGGTCAAAGCGCAGATCACCGCACTTTCCAAAGAACTTGCCACTCTGCGAAAGGAGGTGTCTTTATGTGACGATATAGCCGAACGCTCCGGCGTTATCAAAGAGAAAATCAAAGCCGTCCGAGAGGATGAGCATATCAAAGGAAAGGAGAAAACCGACCATGTACAATTCCGGTGACGCAGCGGAACAGATTGTAAGGATCAGTTTAGAGGGTACGGAAGTTGCCTTAAAGCTGACCGGCTCTGCGGCGAAAAATATCGCCGCTATGATTTATACTGTTCTGAAAAACAGGGACAAGAACAAGACCAAAGGCAGGCAGCGTTTGACCGCTATGCTCAAAAGCGGCAAGGAACTCAAAGTGTTCACCGTCAGCGAGGAACATTTGAAACAGTTTGCCGCCGAAGCCAAGCGGTACGGCGTTGTTTACTGCGCTCTGCGCGGGAAAGAAAAATCCGCCGACGGTATGGTAGACATTATGGTGCGTGCCGAGGATGCGTCCAAAATTAACCGCATCGTGGAGCGCTTCAAGCTGGCGACGGTCGATACCGTTTCCATCAAGCGGGACATCGAGCAGTCCAAGGCAGACAAAACCGCCCCGTCTGCGCCTGAGCAGGAGAAGCCCGACAAGGCGGCAGACGACCGCCTGCTGGATGACCTGTTGGGCGCACCCGTTCAAAAGGAGGAACACACATCCCCAAACCCTGCGGCGGCAAAGACGGAGAAATCCCGTCCGTCCGCGCCTACCTCCGAGAAGCAAAACAGAACCGCCGAGGGTACTGCTAAATCTCCCGAAGAACGCCCCTCTGTCCGTGAGGAACTGCGGGAAATCCGGGAGAGCAGGCAGAAAGAGGCGGCAGAACCGGGTATTTCCGAACCCACCCCGGCGAAAGAGCCGAAAAAGCAGCCGGCCACTACCCACAAGCAGCCCTCCCGAAAGAAACCGAAGAAAGCAAAGGAGCGATGACCGATGAGCAATTTTGACGATATTTTTGAACCCGCCCCGCAAGCCGAAGATTTTGACAAAGAGGCTTGGGCGGCAAAGAAAAAGGCAGAGCGTGACGAGAGGTATGCTACTGCCGACGCCACCGCCGAAGAAATCTGCACAGACGGCGGCAAGTTCCGTGACTATCTGGATGTGCAGGCAAAATTTCATCGCTACTCCGCTACTAACGCCCTTTTAATTCTGCATGACAACAAAAATGCCAGCAAACTTGGCGATAAGGATTTTTGGCGCGATCAGGGCGTGTATATCAAGCGGCAGGAGTTCGGCCGCCCCATCAAGATCGTCGAGTCCAACGGTGAGTACACCCGTGACGACGGCAGCATCGGCGTGTCCTACAACATCAAGCGTGTCTATGACATCTCGCAGACTACCGCCCGAACGAGAGCACCGCAAGCGGTTTCCCATGACGCACGGGCGCTGCTGAACGCCTTGATTTACAAGCGCCCTGCGCCGGTGCAGTCCGTGGACGAGCTGCCGAACGGCATGGATGCCGTGTACGACCGTGAGCAGAACACCGTTTTTGTCCGACGTGGGCTTTCGGCAAACGACCTGTTCTGCGGTCTGTCCAAGGCGTTGGTGCAGGCGGAGCTTGCCCGGACCGGCGAGGAATACACCGAGGAAAACGCCGGGTTCAAGGCGAAGTGCGTTTCCTATATCCTCGGCAAAGAATTCGGTATAGATGTGAGCGGATATGCCTTTGATGCACCTGCCGATTTTCTGCGCACCGATGACCCGCAGACGATCCGTGCTGAGCTGACCGACATCCGTGACACTGCCTATGACATTTCCGCAAGAATGATGCGGTCGCTGGAACAGAGCAAAGCGCCCCGTCAGAGTGAACAGGAGCGATGACCATGGGAAAACAGGAAAAACGGGTATTGACCCTTGACCGCTATGAGCACGGTGTTGTGGTCAACGCCCTCAATGAAATGCGGAACGATCTGCTGGAGGAAGAACGCCCCACCGACATTGTAGACGAAGTGCTTTTGAAGGTGATCGATGCCCCCGCAAAGAAGGTAAGGTGCCGAAGCGATGAAGCGAGAGAATAACCCCCTTATCCTCTGTCTATTCGGGATTCTCCCCGTGGTGTGGCTGGGGCTGCTGATCGCCCCCGCCGCCCACGGCGGCCTGCCGGAGATTGTCGCCCGGTTTCCTGCGGTAATGAACGACCCGTTTCATATCGAGCTTTGCGGGGACAGCCTGAAAACTGTCATTGTTTTGCTCTGTGCCTACGGGCTTACGGTGGGTGTGATTCTATCTTCCCGCCGCAATTACCGTCGGGGCGAGGAACACGGTTCGGCCAAGTGGGGCTCTGCCCGAACCGTCAACCGAAAATACCGGGCAGCCGCACCAGAGGACAACAAGATCTTCACGCAGAATGTCCGTATGGGTCTGGACGGACGAAAACACCGCCGCAACCTCAACACGGTCGTTGTCGGCGGCAGCGGCGCAGGCAAAACGAGGTTTTACGCCAAACCGAATTTGTGTCAAGCCAACACGAGCTTTACCGTGCTGGACCCGAAGGGCGAGCTGCTGCGCAGCACGGGGCATCTGCTGCGGCTAAAGGGCTATGAGGTGCGGGTGCTGGATCTTCTAAACATGGAGAAAAGCCACTGCTACAACCCGTTTGTTTACCTGCGGGACGACAACGATGTGCAGCGGCTTGTGACCAATCTGTTCAAAAGCACCACGCCGAAAGGCAGCCAGTCCAACGATCCCTTTTGGGACACCGCCGCGTCTATGCTCCTGCTGGCGCTGATCTTCTATCTGAAATACGAAGCGCCACCCGACGAGCAGAACTTTCCAATGGTCATGGAAATGCTGCGTGCGGCAGATGTGCGGGAGGACTGCGACGAATGCACCTCGCCGCTGGACGAGCTGTTTGAACGGCTGGAAATGCGGGATCCCGACCATATTGCCGTGAAGTATTACAAGGACTACCACTCCGGCAGCGCCAAAACACTGAAATCCATTCAGATCACTTTGGCGGCAAGGTTAGAGAAATTCAATCTGTCCTCGTTGGCGGCGCTGACCGCTACGGATGAGCTGGATCTGCCGTCCCTCGGCGAAAAGAAAGTGGCGCTCTTTGCCCTGATCCCCGACAATGATACCAGCTTTAACTTTTTGGTCAGCATTTTGTACACGCAGCTTTTTCAGCAGCTATTCTATCTGGCCGACCACAAATACGGCGGCAGTCTGCCCGTTCCCGTTCACTTCCTAATGGACGAGTTCAGCAATGTCAGCCTGCCGGAGGATTTCTCCAAGATCCTTGCGGTCATGCGCTCCCGCAATGTGTATGTGTCCATCATTCTGCAAAATGTGGCGGCGCTCAAAGCGCTGTTTGAAAAGGAATGGGAGTCGATCCTCGGCAACTGCGACGAGTTCCTTTATCTCGGCGGCAACGAAACATCGACCCACAAGCTGATCTCGGAATCCTACCTCGGCAAATCCACCATCGACACCAACACCTACGGCAAATCATCCGGGCGAAACGGCAATTACAGCACGAACTATCAGATCAGCGGCAGAGAGCTTCTGACGCCGGACGAAGTGCGTATGCTGGACAACCGTTACGCCCTTTTGTTTATCCGTGGTGAGCGTCCAGTGATGGACGAGAAATACGACATTCTGAAACACCCGAACATTGCACTGACCGAGGACGGCGGCGCAGCACCTTATGAACACGGCGGGACGGAAAATGCCATTGCGACGCTCTCGTTTGCAGGCGCTGCCGCCGAAACCGTACCCGTACCCAATGAACCCATACCCGATTATGAGCTTCTTTCCGACGAGGATATAGAAGCTCTTTTTTAATTCAATTCAAGGAGGATAAACCCATGAAGAACACCCAAAAGACTGCAAACAAGCTGCCCATGCCCGGCAAGGTCAGAAAGGGCTTTCGCTTCTACTGCGTCGCTGTGCTGTCGGTTGCCCTTGTGCTCGGCTGCTCCGTCACGGCCTTTGCCGCCAATGACCCGATTGCCGTCGTGAACAACCTGAGCGATTTCATTTTCGGCCTGATCCGTGCGGTCGGACTGATCCTGCTCGGCTGGGGCATCGTGCAGGTGGGGCTTTCGTTCCAGTCCCACGATCCCAGCCAGCGCAGCAACGGCTTTCTCACCCTTGCGGGCGGCATTGTCATTACCTTTGCCAAAGAAATTCTCAACCTGATCACGGGCTGAAAGGAGGCCACGGATGGAAAAGTGCGAGTGTTATATCCACTCTCTGAAACAGGGAGAAACCCATGTGCTCGGTGAGGCGACGATCCTCAAACGCATCGGGGACAACGACTACCTTGCCGAATACAACGGCGTGAAGTGCCACGCCATATTCAATCCATTTGCCGGGCGCTACTTTGTGGATGATGTGTACGGTGTGATCCGCAACACGCCCGACCGGGACAGCCGATAAATGATACGGCGCACGGGGCAGGTCACTTCGGCCTGCCCCTACTTGCCGGAAAGGAGGAAGCTGTGAAGAAATACAGCATTATTTACGCAGACCCGCCTTGGCGGTACAAGGTCTATTCTAAAAAGGGACTTGGGCGCTCCGCCGAATCCCATTATCCGACGATGGAGCTGGAAGATATACGGGCGCTGCCGGTCGGTACGCTTGCCGCAGACGACTGTGTATTGTTTCTATGGACAACGATCCCGCTGCTGCACGACTGCTTTTCAGTCATGCGCGCATGGGGCTTTTCGTATAAGACGGTGGCTTTCGTGTGGATCAAGCAGAACCGCAAGTCCGATGGTCTGTTTTGGGGCATGGGACACTGGACGAGAGCCAATGCGGAGTTCTGTATGCTTGCTACCAAGGGACACCCGAAACGCCGCTCGGCCGGTGTGCATCAAGTCATCCTCTCCCACATTGAGGAACACAGCAAAAAGCCGGAAGAAGCAAGGCGGCGCATTGTTGAGCTGATGGGCGATCTGCCCCGCATTGAGCTGTTCGCCCGTCAGAAAGCGGACGGCTGGGATGTTTGGGGCAACGAGGTCGCCTGCGATATTGCACTGACGGGAGGTGAGCCGAATGTCGGATAACTGGATCGTCCAGAATCTCGAAAGCGCCTTGGAAACATGGAACGAAAAGCTGGCGGAGATCTGGCAGCTCATTACGCAGTCGCCGGAGCAGTTCAAGGGCGGCACGATCTGGAATGTGATCGTCGGCATCCACGGTGCGGTGCAGGCCATCGGTCTTGCGCTGCTCGTTTTGTTCTTTGTTGTGGGCGTGATGAAAACCTGCGGCTCCTTTGCGGAACTGAAGCGGCCGGAGCACGCCTTCAAAGTGTTCATCCGCTTCGCCCTTGCCAAAGCCGCCGTCACATACGGCTTGGAACTGATGATCGCCCTGTTCAACATCGTGCAGGGGCTGATCTCCACCATCATGAACGCCGCAGGCTTTGGAGCGGCGCAGGAAACCGTGCTGCCTGCCGAGATCGTGACCGCCGTGGAGGACTGCGGCTTTTTTGAAAGCATCCCGTTGTGGGCAGTAACCTTGATCGGCGGGCTGTTCATTACGGTTTTGTCGTTCATCATGATCATGACCGTGTACGGCAGATTTTTCAAACTTTATCTCTACACGGCCATTGCGCCGGTCCCGCTCTCGGCCTTTGCGGGCGAGCCGTCACAGAACATCGGCAAGAGCTTCATCAAGAGTTATGCCGCCGTTTGTTTAGAGGGTGCGATCATCGTTCTGGCCTGCATCATTTTCTCGCTATTCGCATCCAGCCCGCCCGTCGTCGATCCCGACGCTGCGGCAGTAACGCAGGTGTGGTCGTATGTGGGCGAGTTGGTTTTTAATATGCTGGTGCTCGTCGGCGCTGTCAAGATGGCCGACCGTGTTGTCAGAGAAATGATGGGACTGTAAAGGAGGAAGAAATTTGGAAGTAAAAATCAATCGGGAGATCCGCAACTATACGGAATCCATGTTTTTCGGGTTGTCCATGCGGCAGTTCGTTTTTTCTGTCTTGGCGATTCTTGTCGCCGTGGGGCTGTACTTTCTGCTGAAACCCTACTTCGGGACGGAAACCGTCAGTTGGATGTGTATTCTCGGTGCCGCACCCTTTGCGGCGCTGGGCTTTATCACTTACCACGGCATGACTGCCGAGCAATTTCTCTGGGCGTGGCTGCGCTCGGAGCTGTTAGAGCCGAAAGAGCTTCGCTTTGAGGCATCGAACCTCTACTATGAAGCGCTCAAAGACAAATTGGAGGGAGGAAAATCATGATCAAAACGCTGAAAAACCTGCTGAAACAGGACAAGGAGCGGTACACCGTGCCCCGCAAGGTACAGGATGTGATCCCCGTCCGCCGCATCTGGAAGGACGGTATTTTTCAGGTGGGCGGCCGCTTTTCCAAAACCTATCAGTTCACCGACATCAACTACCTTGTGGCAAGCCGTGAGGACAAGGAGCAGATGTTTCTTGCCTACTCGGAGCTGCTGAACAGTCTGGATTCCGGGGCAACGACGAAGATCACCATTAACAACCGCAGGCTGAACCGGGCAAATTTCGAGCAGTCGATCTTGATGCCCATGCGGGGCGACGCCTGCGATGTGTACCGCAGAGAATACAATCAAATGCTGTTGGACAAGGCCACCGGCGCCAACGGCATCGTTCAGGAGAAATATATCACGGTGTCGGTCTGCAAGAAGGACATCGAAGAAGCCCGCACCTACTTTGCCCGGATCGGCGCCGACCTGATCGCCCATTTCGCCGCCCTCGGCTCCAAGTGTACCGAGCTGGACGCCGCCGAAAAGCTGCGGGTGCTCCACGACTTTTACCGTCAGGGCGAGGAAGCGGCGTTTCACTTTGACCCGCAGGACATGATGCGCAAGGGGCATGATTTCAAGGACTATATCTGCCCCGACTCTTTGGAGAAAAGCAGCGACTGCCTGAAGCTGGGCGAAAAATACTGCAGGGTCTTGTTTCTGAAAGACTACGCTTCGTATATCAAAGACAGTATGGTCACGGAGCTGACCGATTTCAACCGAAATATGATGCTGTCGATCGATGTTGTGCCGATCCCCACCGACGAGGCCGTGCGGGAGGTGGAAAACCGCCTGCTCGGTATCGAAACCAATATCACCAACTGGCAGCGCAGACAGAACGCCAACAACAATTTCTCTGCCGTCGTCCCCTATGATATGGAGCTCCAGCGCAAGGAAAGCAAGGAGTTTCTGGACGACCTGACCACGAGGGATCAGCGGATGATGCTGGCAGTCATTACGATGGTCATTACCGCCGACGACAAAAATCAGCTCGACAGCGATACTGAAACGCTGCTTGCCGTGGCACGAAAGCATATGTGCCAGCTTGCCGTGCTGAAATTCCAACAGTTCGATGGGCTGAACACTGTCCTTCCCATCGGCACACGGAAGATCAATGCGTTTCGCACCCTCACCACTGAGAGCCTTGCGGTGTTTATGCCGTTTAAGGTGCAGGAGGTGCAGGACAAAGGCGGCATTTACTTCGGGGAGAACGCCATTTCCCACAACCTCATCATGTGCAACAAGGCAAATCTTCTGAACCAGTCGGCGTTCCTGTTGGGTGTGCCCGGTTCGGGCAAATCGTTCAGCGCCAAGGAGCTGATCGCTTTCCTTATTCTCAACACCGCCGATGATGTGCTGGTCTGCGATCCGGAAAACGAATTTGGTGCGCTGGCGGCGGCTCTGGGCAAAGAAACGGCGACCGTCATTCATATGGCGGCGGGCGGCAAAGACCGTTTGAACGCCATGTATATGGTGGACGGCTACGGCGAGAACAACCCCATCGTGGAGAAATCGCAGTTCATCATGTCCCTTGTGGAGCAGATCGATAAGGCTGGTGTCGGCCCGCAGCAAAAATCCATCATCGACCGCTGCACGGCGCTGGTGTATCAGGACGCCGAGCGGACGGGTAAGCCCGCTACGCTCTGTGACCTGCGAAACAAGCTGTTGGAACAGCCCGAAGAAAAGGCAAAAGAAATCGCCTTGTCGCTGGAGCTGTTTACCACCGGCTCACTGGATATTTTCGGTCACGAAAGCACCGTTGACCTCGATAAGCGCATTGTCGTATTCGATATTCACGGCCTTGGCGAACAGTTGAAGCCGACGGGACTGCTGGTGATCACCGACACCATTCTCAACCGTGTCACCCTCAACTGGAAGAAGGGCAAGCGCACCCACATCTTTATCGACGAATTTCATGTCGTTTTTGAAAATGAGCAGAGCGGCATTTTCTTCAACTCTGCATGGCGGCAGTTCCGTAAGCGCAACGGTTATCCCACCGCCATTACGCAGAATGTGGAATACCTGCTGGATTCCGTGCAGGCGAGCACGATGCTCTCAAACTCCGAGTTTGTGGTCATGCTCAATCAGGCGTTTTCCGACCGTGCCAAGCTCTCGAAGCTCCTGAACATTTCCAACGAGCAGATGAGCTATGTCACCAACGCCGACGCGGGCTGCGGGCTGATCAAGTACGGCTCGGCGTTGGTGCCGTTTATCAACCGTTTTCCCAAAGATACCGAGCTTTACCGCTTGATGACGACGCGCCCCGGTGAGGGTGTATTCGGCAGCGGAAACGCATCTTAAAGGAGGCCATATATGAAAAGCAAATATCTGATGATCGGGGCGGCCGTATGTGCCGCCCTTTTCCTTTTCTCCGGCATCATGCTCTGTCGGCAATATGCGGACGAAAAGCAGAGCGCCGAAGCCTTTGAGCAGGTTGCCGCACTGGTGGAAACCGAACCGCCCCCCGCCGACACGCCGCAGGAAACCGAGCCGCTGCCGGAACTGACGGCATTTGAAAAGTATCGGGCGGTGCAGGAGCAAAACAGCGATTTTGTGGGCTGGCTCTCCATCCCCGGCACGAGCATCGACTATCCCGTGATGCAGACCGTGGACAAGCCGAATTTCTATCTGAAACGAGGCTTTGACAAGCAGTACAGCGATTACGGTGTGCCCTATGTGCAGGAAAACTGCGACCTTGCACTCTCCGACAACTGCGTGATCTACGGCCATCACATGAACAACGGGACGATGTTTGCCGATCTCTGCAAATACGAAAGCGAGGGCTTCTATCAGGAGCACAAGACAATCCATTTTGACACGCTGTCCGGCTTTGGTGAATATGAGATCGTGGCGGTGTTCAAGACCGTTGCCTATTCCGAGCAGGACTTCAAGTATTACCACTTCACCCGTGCGGACTCGGCGGAGGACTTTGGAGCCTATATCGCTCAATGCAAGGCGCTTTCCCTCTACGACACCGGCATAATGGCGGAATACGGCGACAAGCTGATCACGCTCTCCACCTGCGAATACAGCCGCAAAAACGGGCGCATGGTCGTTGTTGCCAAGCGGATCGCCGCACCCTCTGCGGAGGTGGGCAGCGATGCCTGACATCAAAACAAGAGATGTGGTCAAGGGAACGGTAAAGGTGATCGACAAATCGGCGGTAGCTGCCGAGCGGATGAAGGATGCCTATGTCCGCACCAAGGACAAGGCGGAGCACGGTGTTTTTGCGGCGGAATCCTCTCCCGAAGAATATGCCGCCGACCGCACTTTGACCGGGACGGAAACGGCGGCGCACGAAGCCGCCCACGGGCTGGATAAGGCCGGCCGCAAGGGCGTAAAAACCACCAAGGAGAATATCTCCAAGGCAAAGGACTATTTTCAGCGGAGAAAGGCAGACCTGCCGAAAAAGCAGACGAAGGACGCCATGCGGCGAGTGCGCCGCTCTGCCGATACCACGCAAAAAACGATCAAAACGGTAGACCGCAGCGGCAAGACCATCAAGCAGACGGCAAAATCCACAGGCAAGGCAGCAGCCAAGACCACGCAGAAAACCATCAAGACCGCCGAGCAGACCGCCCGGACGACCATAAAAACGACGCAGGCTGCGGCAAAGACGGCACAGAAAACCGCACGGGCCACGGCAAAAGCCGCTAAAACTGCGGCGCAAACCGCCCGTGCAGCAGCAAAAGCGACTGCGGCAGGCATCAAGGCGGCGGTCAAGGCTACCGCTGCTGCCGTCAAAGCCATCATTGCCGGAACAAAAGCGCTGATTGCCGCCATCGCTGCGGGCGGTTGGATCGCCGTTGTCGTGATTATCGTCATCTGTCTGATCGGGCTAATCATCGGCTCTTGCTTCGGCATCTTTTTCTCCGGCGAGGACAGCGGCACGGGACAGACCATGCGACAGGCCGTGCAGGAGATCAATGCCGACTATCAATCACAGATCGACACCACAAGGGCAAACATCACCTATGACGAGCTGGAAATGTCCGGCTCCCGTGCGGTATGGCCGGAGGTGCTGGCGGTGTATGCGGTAAAAACCACCACCGATCCCGACGATCCGCAGGAGGTTGCCACG